>LXNJ01000581.1_pt1 | contig 24861 bp, 19 predicted proteins | sample 809081 | NCBI WGS metagenome assembly LXNJ01 (sample SAMN04870510, study PRJNA318959) | sponge metagenome | biome: sponge; feature: marine sponge reef; material: water | host: Petrosia ficiformis | place: Greece: Milos, Mediterranean Sea | collected 2013-05-29 | depth 5-7 m | reverse complement strand
ACGCCGAGCTGCGAGCTTGGCTGGAAGAAAGCGGGGTGTGGGAGCGCGTGTCGGCAAAGCCGCGTCAGCCCAAGGCAGCTTTGATGCTCACGCTGAAGCGTACACGCCGACGGCGCTCGGCGCGACTCTACGGCGAGATCGCCGAGCACGCCTCCCTGGCGCAGTGTCGGGATCCTGCATTCAGCAAGCTGCGGACCGCCCTCAAGGCTTGGTTTCCAGATTCTGACGGCCCCGGAGTACAATTGGCCGATGACTGACACGGCGATCTTCGCGACAGCCGAGAAGTGACAACCGGCCGGCCCTTCCAGGGAAGCCTGTTCGCCGAAGATTTCCTTCGCGATTCGATCGACACGCTTCCCGATTGGCGAGCCATCCAGGACGCCGAGATCGACGAACTTGAGGAAGATCTGCGGAGCGTCTTCGCCGACTTCCCCACGAATCGTTTCCCCAATGAAAGCCAAACTGAAGGAGGCCGGCAACGTATTGCCGCCGTTTCGCTGGGATGAAGATCGTCGACTTCGGCTACGTGCGAAGCTCGACGCGCTGTATTTTCACCTTTACGGAATCACCAACCGCGACGACATCCGCTACATCTACTCGACCTTCCCCATCGTCCAGCGCGAGGAGGAGCAAGCCTGGGGCCGCTATCGTTCACGCGACCTCTGCTTGGCTTGGTTGAGCGCGCTGGCAGCAGGAAAGCCGCACGCGGAGATGGCGCTGTAGAGAGCCGGATCGAGGATGGTTACCGTCGCACCGCGCGCAGGCGGGTTTCCTGGCCACCCTCGGCGACGTGCCTTGTAGAGGGTACGTCGGAGACACTTGAAACGAGGGCGGTTAAGACCCCCTCCCGACGACACACCAATCCACCACGGAGAACGAAGAATGGCTGACGAAAAGCGAACCGCCGAACGGGATTCTACCCTTTCCGAACGAAGTAAGACGACGGCACATCTGACCGATTTGATGAACCGTCCTGGCGAAGGCAATAGCTCCAACGGTGGCGGGAATCAGTCAGAGGTTAGCGGTTCACAGAAAGACCCGGGTGGGAAGAGCGAACAAAGTAGCGACTCACCGCGAGATTCCGCTGCGAAAGAATCAAGAGGGCAGACTTGAACCTACCCGTAGACAACCTATCGCCCGCGGACTGGATTACCTTCGGTCTTCTGATAGTCGCAACGCTTACATTAGCCGCAAGCGCGCTGGCCACCTGCAAGACAAGCAAGGCGCTCAAGATTCAAACCCAGTCGGCGGACGTTGCCAGTTACTTCCAGGTGACGAGTCTGTTCTCTGAGTCTTGGCGTCGTTTTCGGGATGCTGATGGCAAGGATAAGAGCTACGAGTTTCGCGAGCTCCTTAACTCGATTGAGTCGGGGTGCCATCTGCTGAAACACGATCTCTTTGGAGTCGCAACCAAAGAGATGATGGACAACGATTTGCGGGAGTATATCACCCTAATCATGAAGGATGATTACGGTCGACGTAATATGCAGGACGCAAGGTCAGGGAGTCGCACATTTGCGGACATGGAATGGTTTGCCGAGAAGCATGGAATAGAATGGCGGAGGGTGTCCCAGGAATAGTTGGAGGTGGCCTGTACAATTATGGTATTCACCTGACACCGGGCCTCGCTGAGGTCATTCCGGCGCGCTGAAATCCAGCAGGTCGGGTGTCCCTTCCGCCCCTTCCCCAACTTCCATGAGCTTCCCGCGGGCCGTGTCCCGGGCCGTGACCGATTTGAACAGGGCGAAGACCGCCGAACCCGAGCCGGTCATCCCGAAAACGGCAGGCTCGGTTTGCTCCACGCGCCGCAGCCAGTCGGCGATTTCCGGGTAGTTGGCCGCGACCGGTGGCGTCAGGTCGTTCCTGACCAGGGGCTGAAGAGACTCCCAGGTCGCAAGGCGAGTTGCCCCCGGCAGTACCGACGCCCCGCCCGGGTCGGGCGGCCCCTCGCCGTTTGCGCCCGGCCGGGCGCGGATCAGTTCCTGGTAGGCCTCCCGGGCCGACACGTGCACACGGGGGCACACAAGCAGACCCGGGCGGGGGGGCGGGGGCCTCAGGGGCAGAAGGCGCCGGCCTCGCTCCCAGCCCAGCGCCATGGGAACATCAATACAGAAGAATGGCACATCGCTGCCGATCCGGCCGGCGATTTTGACCAACTCCCGGTTGGTCAGGCGGGCCCAGCGTCCGGCCAGACAACGAAGTACCGCACCGGCGTCCGCGCTCCCGCCGCCCAGGCCACTCCCGTGCGGCACACCCTTGGTAAGGCGAATCCGGATTCCCGGCGCACGGGCGGCCCGCCTGAATGCCTCTTGGAAAAACGCGTCAGCCGCTCGGCAGCACAGGTTGGTCTCGTCTTGGGGCACGCCCGCCGCGAAAGGGCCGTCCACCGTTATCGAAACCCCCGTGCCGGGTTGCGTTTGTTCGATTTCGATTCTGTCGGCCAGCGAGATCCGCATCAACAGAGTCTCAACGCCGTGGTATCCGGTGCGGTCGCGGAGAAACACCCGGTGCCGGAGGTTGATTTTGGCGCGACCCACGGCGGTGATCAAATCAGATCGACGCCTTTCCCCCCCGGCAGCGATCGCCCTTCGAGGCTGGAGTCATCGGGCAGGCCCCGAAAGTCGTCGCGCCGGATCCCGAGTTTCTTCATGTAACAAATCCCAAGAATCGTTATCGGTATGTAGTTCAGGATGTGGTACCCTACCGCGTAGCTGATGATCGTGGCGGGCTCAACGCGGTAGACCTCCAGGGCCAGCCGGACAGCTGCCTCGAATACACCAAAGAAACCGGGAGTCGAAGGCGCGGCCACGGCCACGCCGCTAGCCGTCTGGACCAGCAGCGCTCCGGGGAATCCAGGCCCGATAACTCCAAACGCCAGGAAGCCCAGGTAGAACGAAACCCCGTTCCACAGCCACACCACCGCCGACCAGACCAAAGCCCTGAAAAACTGGTGAGCAGACGTCAGGGCACCGAGCCCTTCCATGAACGGACGCAGCGCCCGGTCGGCCTGGGCCGCGGCGCGGGGCATCTTGAATCGTTCAAGGATGCGGCGTGCAATTACGATGCACGGCTCACGCCAACGGGCGATCATCGCCAGCGCAATCAGCGCCGCGGGCGCACCGACGGCCATGACTCCGATGATGGCCTGCATGGTGTCGCCCAAGAACTCCCCGCCCCCCTGCACAATCACGGCGGGCATCAGCAACCCCATGAGAATGACCGCGTCCAGCAAGCGTTCCAAAACCAGCGACGCCAGCGGTCTACCCACGCCAACGCCCTCGATGCGCGCCAGCGATGCCGCCCGGGCCACCTCGCCCAGGCGGGCCGGGAGCACGTTGTTGACCATGAACCCGATACAAACAGCGGCAAAACGCGAGGAAAACGGCACCGATCCGCAGGACGGGGCAAGAAGCACGTTCCACCTCATTGCCCGCAGATGGAATGTGAACAGGGCCGCTACGGTCATGGCCACCAACCACCGCCAGTCGGCCGTCGACAATTCGCTGGCGATCTCCGTGAAGGAGACGCCCCGAAGCGCATAGACCAGGCAGCCGCCCGCAGCCGCCAGGCCAATCCCCAGGGCCCAGCGCTGCCTTGCAGTACTGGTCAAGTCAGGACCACTCCCGGGTCACCGGCGGCTGCGGGCGGCGTCAATCAGAGCAGCCATTTCCCTTACGGCCGCTTCCATTCCGACGAACACCGCCCGGCTGATCACGGAGTGGCCGATGCTCAGTTCCTGGCACTCCGGTATGGCCGCCACCGGAGCTACGTTCTCGTAGGTCAGGCCGTGGCCGGCGTGAACACGCAGGCCGAGACCCCGAGCCCGGGCAGCGCTGTCACGAAGGCGTTCAAGTTCGTGGTCGGCAGCCCCGGGCGAAGCCGCGTTGGCGTATTCGCCGGTGTGAAGCTCCACCGCGGCCGCCCCCATTTCCGCGGCCAGTTTCACCTGATCATGGTCGGGGTCGATGAACAGCGACACCGCGCACCCGGCGCGGGCGAGCCGGGCAACGGCTCCGGCCACACGGTCCCCCGGCGCCCTCAAATCCAGCCCCCCCTCGGTGGTCACCTCTTCGCGCCTCTCGGGAACCAGAGTCACATGCGGCGGCTTCCAAGCCTCCGCCAGAGCCAGAACCTCCTCCTCGCAGGCGAGCTCCAGGTTCACGAAGGTGCGTACGGTCCGCAAAAGCAACTCGATGTCGCGGTCCTGCATGTGCCGCCGGTCTTCCCGAAGGTGGACCGTGATCCCGTCGGCGCCGCCCAGCTCGGCCAGTACCGCGGCCCTCACGGGGTCGGGCTCGTCGGTCATCCGCGCCTGCCTGACCGTGGCCACATGGTCAACGTTGACGCAGAACCGGCACTCGGTCAGGTGAGCGAAGCCGTGACTTCCCATCTCTTCTCCCGGTTCTCTTCGTGTGCATGCTCCCCCGGGCGGGCCTCCAGCGTCTCCACAACCACGCCCGGCTCCTGGGCCAGTTTACCAGCCAGCGGCATGGGAATCCTCGCCACCAGCTCTGTATCGTCTTGCGTGAATGCACGGCCGAGCACCTCGCCCGCCCGGTGCGCCTCGGCAATCAAAGCTCCGGCGGAAACCGGAAAACGAATCCTGACAACGACCATACGTGCCCTCAGCGCATCCCGAAGCGCCTCTTTCAGACCCTCCAGTCCCCCCCGCTCCACCGTGGAGGCGGTCACGGTCCGGCCAAACCGCCTTGCCCGAAGAGCCGCATCACGCTCTTCGCGGTGGGTTAGCCGATCCGACTTGGTTGCGACGCAGATCACCGGAATATCGCCCGCGCCGGTTGCCTGGAGCGTCTCCACCACTGTCTCCGCCTGGTCCTCCCAACGCGGATGCGAACCGTCGATCACGTGCAACAGGAGATCAGCATCCGCCACCTCCTCCATGGTCGCCCGAAACGAGGCCACCAAGTGGTGCGGCAACTTGCGGATGAACCCAACCGTGTCGGTCAGGAACGCCATGCCCGGTCCCCCCAGATCGCAGGCCCGGGTCGTCGAATCCACCGTCGCGAACAGACGGTCTTCCACAAGAGTCTTCGTCATGCTGAGCCGGCGAAGGATCGACGACTTGCCGGCGTTGGTGTAGCCCACCAGGACTACGTTGAACCGGCCGCGGCGCGCCCGGCGGCGTGTCTGGCGGCTGGCCGCGACCGATGCGAGATCGCGTTTCAGTTTGGCGATTCTGCGGTCGATCAGGCGGCGGTCGGTTTCAAGCTGCTGTTCACCCGGACCCCGGGCTCCGATCCCCCCACCCTCTCGCGACAGGTGGGCCCACATTCGCCTGAGCCGCGGCCGCAGGTAATGGAGCTGCGCCAGTTCGACCTGCCTCTTGGCTTCCCAGGTGCGGGCCCGGAGGGCGAAGATGTCCAGGATCAACTCGGTTCGGTCGATTACCCTGTTCCCCAGGGCCTTTTCCAAATTTGCCCCCTGCGCTGGCGAAAGATCTTCGTCAAAAATCGCCAGGGTCGCCCCGTGCTTCCGCATAGCCTCCCGCATTTGGGCCACCTTGCCCGACCGCAGGTACGTGGCGGAGTCGGGAGCGTCGATGCGCTGCACTATCGTGGTGGCCGGCCGGGCGCCGGCGGTATCGGCCAGGCGCGCCAGTTCGGCCATGTGGTCATCCACCACGACCTGAGGCACGTCCCGCAGCGGGGCCGCGGCCAGAACGGCGATTTCTCCGGAGCCGCGCCCTGTCTTGGCACCGGGTTCCGCCCAGTCAGGCGTCATCCGACACCTCTCCGGACTTCCGCGCCAGGGCCAGGAGTCGGTCGCGCACGTTCTCTTCGGGGTGTTCGATCACGTGGTCCAGCAACCTCCGCAGCGCGCGCCCTACTTCCGGCCCCCGCATGCCCATGGCCGTGAGGTGGTGCCCTCTCACAGCCAGATCACCCACCGTCAGCGGCGGCCCGGCGAGGTGCTGGCCGTGAATCAACCGCCAAACCCCGAGAAACTCCACCTGTCCCTCCGGCTGCTCCAGGCCGAGGGCAGCCTGCCGGAGCCCGTCGTCCGCCCCGGAGGGAGTGGCCCCGTTGCCCAAGCCCGCCCGGAGGTCGGCGATTCCCAGACGAAGCACGTCTCGCCACGACCCTTTCACGGTCGAGAGCCACCTGCGGATATCCGCGGGCGATGCACCCGACCCGGGGGTGCGGCCGTAGTGTTCCGCGAGCCCGGCCACCCGCTGCTGCTGCGCTGTCGAGAATTTCAGCCTCCGCACGATGGCGGCCGCCACTATCCTCCTCGCCGCGGCGCGTTCGGCGACCTGGGCCAGCCAGCGAGCAAGTCTGACCAGCGGCCGCGATACCGAAACTGCTTTCACCGCCCGCAGCCCGGCCGCGTCATTTCCCCTCTCGGCAAGTTCGGGGTACCAGATGTCCAGCACTCCGGTCGAGGCGTAGAGGGCCAGTGCAGGCCGGGGATCCGGAGAGTCCAACACTTTCAGGAGTTCGTCCCGCACCCGTTCGGCAGACAAACCACGCAGGTCCGGAACGGCCTCGCGGAGCGCCCGGTCCGTGTCGGGTTCAACGGTCAGTCCGAAGCGGCCGGCAAACCGGATGCCCCGGAACACTCGCAGACGGTCTTCGGTGAAACGCTCCGCCGGATCTCCGACAGCCCGGAGCCTCCGGGCGCGCAGGTCGTCTTCACCCTTGAACGGGTCGATCCAGTCGCCCGACGCCGGTCGCCAGGCAATCGCGTTGATGGTGAAGTCCCGGCGGGCGAGGTCTTCCTCCACCGTGTCGGCGAACTCCACAATCGCCCTGCGGCCATCGGTTTCGATGTCCCTGCGGAAGGTCGTGACCTCGTACATCGAACCGTGCGAATTCACGCCGACCGTTCCGTGTTCCATGCCCAGAGGAACGGTGCCCCGGAACAGGCTGATCACGTCTTTCGGGCGCGCGTCGGTGGCGATGTCCCAGTCAGGCCTGAGGGTTACCGGGAGCCCGATCGAGGCCGCCAGCGCGTCCCGAAGGCAGCCACCGACGGCCCAGGCCTGATAGCCCGCCTGCTCTAAACGGCCCGCTACCGCCGAAAACCCCGGCGGAGGGGCAGTGCTCGGTATGCTCAGTCTTGCGTGGCGCCTTGTTCGGTGGGGCGGGCTTCGGCCAGGGCCGCGCCAAGGGTCTCCAGCGCCCGCCCGGCCAACTGTCCGGCCCGGGCGCCGCCGCCTCCCAGCTCTGGCGACGCGGCAGCCTCGAACGCATAAGTCAGCAGCGCGTCGGCGGCCAACAGCCGCGTAGCCGATTCGGACCCGGTCGGGGCGCCCGTTTCCGCGACCAAGGCGTCCAGGGCCTGCTCCGCGAGGCTCCAGGCATCGTCAGGCCGCGAAGACAACATTGCGTTGATTTCGGAGACTATCGTCGGCGGAGCGTCGGCCAGCCGGTCCTGCAACCAGTCTGGAATTGCGGGGTCCATCGCTCAGCCCTGATCCAGTGCCGGGGCCCGCCCCGTGGCCAGCTCCCGCGCGGCTGCCAGACCGGCCTCCGGCGGTGCCGCGTCGCCAACCCCGCCCTGCGCGAAATGCGGCCTCCCGCCACCCCCGGAACCCGTCGCGCTGCTAGCCGCCTTCACCAGGTCGCCTGCTCGCAAACCCTGCTTGATCAGGTCGTCCGAGACCACCGCCAGGAACATGCGTCGTCCGCCGTTGCCACCGTCGGCGTAGAGCACTCCGGCACCCGAGCCCAGCCGTTTGCGCAACCCGTCGGCCAGCTCTCCGGGGTCGGCACCGTCGGCCAGCCTGACGGTGCCGGTCAGGAGGCGAGGGCCCGCCGCTGCGTCCTTGCCTCCGGCCAGCTCGGAGAGCAGATCCTCAAGCTGTTGCGTTGCATCGGTCCCGGCCCGCCCGGCGAGCTCGCGCCTGAGCCGGTCGCGTTCCTCCAGGACTGCCTCAAGGCGGGCCTCCAGGCCCGACAAGTCACCCAATCCGGTGCGAAGGCGCGAAGCGAGGGCCGAGAGCGCGGCTTCCGCGCGGAAGGCGCGCTCGAAGGCCGCATGCCCCGTTATCGCTTCGATTCTGCGCACTCCCGACGCGACTCCGGTTTCCGCCACGATCCTCAGCGAGCCTATCTGTCCCGTGGTGCGTACGTGGGTACCCCCGCACAGCTCGGCCCCGACGCCCGGGATGTCAACCACCCGCACGGTGTCGCCGTACTTCTCGCCGAACAGGGCCATGGCCCCCGATGCGATAGCGGTCTCGTAGGGTTGTTCGCTCCACTCCACGTCGGGGTTTTCGAGAATCCACCCGGAGATCTGTGATTCGATGTCGGCCCGCTCGTCGGGGGTGACGGGTCCCCGATGGGTGAAATCGAAACGCAGCCGGTCGGGTGCGACCAGCGAACCGGCCTGCTGCACTTCCGTGCCCAGCCGGTCGCGCAGCGATGCGTGCAGCAGGTGCGTCGCGGAGTGGTTCCGCTCGGTGGCGCGGCGTGCTGTCCTGTCCACGCTGGCCACAAAATCGCCCGGATCGGCGGGGGGCTCTCCCGTTACGACGGCCGCTTCAAGGATCGAACGACCCCGGGCATCGGCCGCCACACCGGAAACGCGAGCCTCCCAGCCCGCTCCGGCAATCCGGCCCCTGTCGCTTACCTGTCCCCCGGCCTCCCGGTAGAAGGGGTTGCGGGCAGGCACCGCCCGAACAAGGCCCAGGGCCGGGTCCGACTCCCATTCCAGTGCCGAGGTCTCGGCCTCCAGCGTGTCGTAACCAACCCACTCCTGCGCCGCATCCGGCCGGGCAAGCCTCAGGGCGGGCGCAGTCACCGCCCTGCCGCCGGTCGCCGCGCCAGAGGGGGTGCCTCCGGCTGCCCGGGACCGGGCCCGCTGCACCGCCAGCTCTTCCTGGAAACCCGCCCAATCCACCGAGTACCCGCGTTCACGCCCGATGAGCGCGGTCAGATCCTCGGGAATCCCGTGGGTGTCCTTGAGCCGGAAGGCGGCCTGCCCCGACAGCGTGCCCGAGCCCCCGGCCGGCATCACGGCGTCGATCTCGCGCATTCCCGCATCAATCGTAGACAGGAACATCTCTTCTTCGGCCCTGGTCACATCCAGAATGTGATCGATTCGCCGCGCCAGCTCCGGGTAAGCGGAAGACATGAGGTCGGCCACCACCTTGACGAGGTCGCACATCAGCGGCTCGCGCCGGCCCAGCATCCAGTACTGCCGCACGCCCCGCCTCAGAATCCGTCGCAACACGTAGCCGCGTTTTTCGTTCGAGGGAAAAACGCCGTCCGCCAGAAGGAACGCCACAGCGCGGCTGTGGTCCGCAAGCACCCTCAGCGGAAGTCCTTCCTCCCAGCGCCCCGGATCCATGGAATAGCCGGTGTCGAGCGCGTCGGCGGCGTGATCGATAACCGGCATGAAGAGGTCGGTGTGGTAGTTGACGCCGACACCCTGAAGGATGGCGGCAATGCGTTCCAACCCGGCACCGGTGTCGATGGAGGGGGCGGGAAGGGGGGTGTCTCGTCCCTGATCGTCCCGGTTGAACTGCATGAACACCAAGTTCCAGATTTCGATGAACTGGTCCGCCTCGCCGGCCGCTTCAAATTCGGAATCGCTGATGGCGTCGCCCCCGCCCTGCCGCAGGTCATAGTGCAGTTCCGAGCAGGGGCCGCAGGGGCCCGTGTCGCCCATCTGCCAGAAATTGTCCTTGTCCCCCAGGCGGCGAATCCTGGCAGGGGTGAGCGGCGTGAGTTCGGACCACAGCTTGAAGGCCTCGTCGTCGGAGTGGTGTACGGTGGCCCAGATGCGTTCGGGGTCCATTCCCAGATCATCGGTAACGAATTCCCAAGCGAATGCGATTGCCTCGCGCTTGAAGTAGTCGCCGAACGAGAAATTCCCCAACATCTCAAAGAAGGTGTGGTGGCGTGCGGTGCGGCCCACTTCCTCCAAATCGTTGTGTTTTCCGCTGACCCTCAGGCATTTCTGTGAGGTGACGGCGCGCGGCCCGTCAGGCCTGTCTTCACCCAGGAAAAAGCGCTTGAACTGCACCATCCCGGCGTTGGTGAACATCAGGGTCGGGTCGTCGGGCGGGACGAGCGGGCCGCTCGGCAGGCGCAGGTGTCCATTCCGGGCGAAGTAGTCCAGGAACCTTTCGCGGACTTCCGAGCCGTTCACCGGGCCACTCCGTTTGCCTGGTTCCGGGTCCGCGGCGGCAGATTCCGGGCCATCCACTCGGACACCGCATCGCCCCTGAATCCTCGCCGCGTCAGGTAGGCGTGGAGCCGCCGCCTGTCGGCCTCTTCCCACTCGGGGCCCAGTCGCGCGGCCCTGCGTGACGCGGCCCGGTCCAGAAGTTCGGCCTCGTCGGCTTCTTCTTCCGCAAGAGCGGCCTCAATGCCCTGCCGGGCATCGCCGGCCGCCACTCCCCGCCCCGCCAAGTCGGCCATGAGCCTCCGGACGCCGCAGGGGCGCAGGCGCACCCGGTCGCGCGTGAACGCCGACGCAAACGCCACGTCGTCCAGGTAACCCAGTTCGGCGAGCCTGTCCTGGGCGCGGTCAATGGCCGCCGCGGGAATGCACCGCTTCCTGAGGCGCTTCACCAACTCCGCCCGACTGCGCTGGCGTACCGAAAGACTGACCAGCGACACGTGCATGGCTTCCTCATAGGCGCTTTGGTCCGTGGCCCGCTTCCATGTGGCCCCGTCCACGGTCTCGCCCTCTCCAAGACCCAGATTGGCCGCCTCTTCCAGTGGAAGCGGAAGGGGGACTGCATCCTCTCCTTCCCCTTCAATCAACACCGACACCCAACCGGGACGGCCGCGAAGCCGGCGGACTTCCGTGATCAACGGCAGCGGCTCATCCCCCTGCCTACTTGTTCGACCTCGCGTTGGCGGAGGCCCCGACCAGAGACCCGGCCCCGGTGTCACCCTCCTCCGCCGAATCGCCGTCGGCTCGGTCAGCGGCACCATCGTCGGTAAGACCGATGCCCATTTCGCGGCGAATTCTGGCCTCGACCTCCTCGGCAATGTCGGGATTCTCCCTCAGGAAACCCTTGGCGTTTTCCCGGCCCTGTCCCAAGCGCTCGTCACCGTACGAATACCACGCCCCGGCCCGGCGCACGACTCCGGCCTCTTCGCCCATGTCGACCAGCAGGCCCTCACGGCTAACGCCCGAGCCGAACATGATGTCGAACTCCGCCTGCTTGAACGGAGGCGCACACTTGTTCTTGACGATCTTCACGCGGGTGCGGCTCCCCACCAGGTTGCTGCCTTCGCGTATCGCGGCAATCCGCCGGATGTCCAGCCGCAGGGAAGCATAGAACTTCAGGGCGCGTCCTCCGGTTGTGGTCTCGGGGTTGCCGTACATGACGCCGATCTTCTCGCGGATCTGGTTCGTGAAGATCACGGCGGCGTCGGAGCGGCCAATCGCGCCGGTCAACTTGCGGAGGGCCTGCGACATCAGCCTGGCCTGGAGCCCGACGTGAGAATCGCCCATCTCGCCCTCGATTTCCGCCCTGGGCACCAGAGCAGCAACCGAGTCGATCACGATCACGTCCAGTGCCCCGGAGCGCACCAGCACCTCGGCGATTTCCAGGGCCTGTTCGCCGGTGTCTGGCTGCGAGACCAGGAGCTGTTCGGTGTTTACTCCGAGCTGACTGGCATACTGGATGTCCAGCGCGTGCTCGGCATCGATAAACGCCGCCACGCCCCCCTCGCGCTGCGCGTTTGCGATCACGTGCAGAGTGAGCGTGGTCTTGCCGGATGCCTCGGGCCCGAAAATCTCGGTCACCCGCGACCGGGGAACACCGCCGATTCCCGTACAGTGGTCAAGGTTGAGGGCCCCGGTGGAAATCGCCCCGACCTGGATGCGAGCCCCCTCGTTCCCGAGGCGCATGATCGCACCCTTGCCGTGGTTCCGTTCGATCTGGTTGAGGGCTAGAGCAAGGGCTTTCCGGCGGGAATCTTCGGTCTGGCTCATCAGTGTCTCCGTGGGGCTGGCATGGAATCGGTAAATATACTCTGAAACTGATGCGCCGTATCAAGCCACCGTCACATCAGATTTTCCCAACCGCGACGGGGCGTCAGTCGGACCCCGAAAGGCGCTGCCGGGCCTTGTCGTAGTCCTCTTCGGCGACTTTCCCCGTCAGGTAGTCGAATTCCAGCTCCTCAAGGGCCAGCCGTCGGGCATCGGACCGCTCGCGTTCGGTGCGCGGCTCTTCGTCGCCCCTGGCACCGCTCAGGATTCCCCAGACCACCGCCGCCGCCAGTAGCGCCAAGCCGGCACCGAACACCGCGAACGCAGTCATCGGCTTGTCAGATCCCTTTCAACGGTCTATCAACAGAGTGACCGGGCCGTCGTTGCGGAGCTTCACGGTCATCATGGCCCCGAAACGTCCCACTTCCACATGGCCCCCCTCCCGGCAGGTGTCCACGAAACGGTGGTAAAGTGCGCTGGCCCGCCCGGGCGGTGCAGCACCCTGGAATGACGGCCGCCGCCCCCGGCTGCAGTCTCCGTAGAGCGTGAACTGAGAAACCAACAGTAACGAACCGCCGGCGGCCCGGGTCGAGACGTTCATTCTACCCTCGTCGTCGGGAAACACGCGCAGCCCCCACAGGCGATCGGCCATCCAGGCCAGCTGCTCGTCGCCGTCGCCCGGGGCGAACGCCGCCAACACCAGCAGCCCCCTGCCGATGCTCCCCAGCGTGACCGGTTCGCCGGTCGCGGAGTCATTCTCGGTAACACTGGCTTCGGTCACACGCTGCACGACAACTCTCAGTTGATCTGCTCCGCTGTTCGCCCTGGTTGGCCCTGGTCGGTTGCTCCGCCGAACCGGCGGGGGCAACTTGCAGGAGAATGTTCCGCGCGGCAAAGACCGCTTTTGATACCCGTGCATGACGGGATTGTGATGGCTCGATCGATATCCGTGGCGCTGGTCGTGGTGGCGGCCGGGGCTTGCGATGATCTCTCGCCCAAACCATACGACACCATTGCCGAGCTCGCCCTCTCACCGTCCGACACGACGATTTTCGTGGACGAGGCGCTGGGCCTGCAGTTGACGGCCGCCGCCGAAGACGGAAGTCCGCTGCCCGGACCGGCGCTCTGGGCGACGCACTGGGCTGTGGACGGCACCCTCAAGGGCGAAGACCTGTTCGGTACGGAAACCGTCTCCATTACCGACGCGGGGGTCGTGACCTCCTCCCAGTCTGGCGTGATTGCAGAGGTGATTGCCCGAAGCGCTGGCCGCAACGCGAGCACGAAACTTCGCTTCAACGCCCGCGAGGTGCGGCTTCGGACCGAGGCCGTGTTCGGGACCCAGGCCGCCCACAACGCCGACGGATCCACTCCTCTTGTGTCGGGGCGCGATGCCCTGCTGAGGGTGTACCCCGCGGGAGACACCCTCAGCTTCTACAAGCCCGAGGTAACGGTTACCGTCTACCAGGACGGCAGCCCCGTGATTACGGCGCAGCCGGTCCGCGGCGGCGAGGAACTTCTGGACGACGTCGACCAGAGCTCGTTCGATCTGTCGTTCAATGTGCTGGTTCCCGCGCAGTACGTGCGGCCGGGCCTTGAGGTGGTGGTGGAGCTCGACCCCGGCAACGCGCCGCTCGTCGCGGGCAGCCAGCTCAGATTCCCCGAGCAGGGGCGACAGGCGATCGAGGTGATAGACGTTCCTCCGTTGCCGTTTACCATTGTTCCCGTCATCATTTCGGGAATCGACTCGGTTGGTATTCTCAGTTGGGCCTCGCGCGCACCTGTCGAGCCCAGCCTGCTTCACATTACACGCCACGCGCTGCCGGTCGGTGAGTGGGACATTCAGGCGCGGGAGTCGGTCACCACCAACGAAGATCTGACCACCGACGCGGGATGGCGCCAGCTTCTCAATTCCATAACGCTGCTCATGCGGGAAGAGGCACCGGCTCCGGGCCGCACGCGCTATTACTACGGAGCGTTCTTTCCCCCGCCGGGAGCGATTGCCAGCGGCCAGGCCTGGCGGGGCGGCGGTTACCTGTACAGGGCCGGGATCGGCGTGACCCGTGACGCCACGGTGGGGCACGAACTGGGGCACAACCTTTCGCTGCCGCACGCGCCTTGCGGTAACCCCGCCGGTGTCGACCAGAATTATCCCTACCAGGGGGCAAGCATCGGAGCCTGGGGCCTGGACCAGGGATCGGGCTCTTCGCCGGGCACGCTCAAGTCGCCCGACACCTACGTAGACCTCATGTCCTACTGCGGCCCCGAGTGGATCAGCGACTACAACTTCGAGAAGGCGCTTCGGTACCGGCTGTCGTCCGAGGGTCCCGCCAGCGCTCAGGACGCTGCTCGAGGCGGAGCTCAGGACGGTTCCGCGATCCGGCAGCCCGGGCTGCTGGTGTGGGGAACGATCAAGGATGACGGGGTCGAACTCAATCCCGCCTTTCTGCTCAAGACCGCGATTTCCGAGCCGACCGGGGCGGGGAGCTACTCCCTGGAAGGGTTTGACGGGTCGGGGGCTCCGATGTTCTCCTACCAGTTCACGCCGCAGGAAATCAGTAACGGCGACCGGAGTTTCGTGTTTACCATTCCGGCCGGAGCCGACTGGGAAGAAGCGCTCGGGCGAATCGTGGTGTCGGGGCCGGAGGGCGAGGCTGTCCTGGACGAAGGAACCGACCTCCGCTGGGCCATCATGCGCGACCCGGCCACGGGTTTGATCCGCGGGTTCTTCCGAGATTGGGACCCCCGCGCCCATGCTGACGAGGGGATGCAGTTCATCTACAGCCGTGGCCTGCCGGGCCGCCGAGATCCCGGAGGTGTTCGGTGAATCTGATCAGAACGAAGTGGAGCCTTGCCGCGCTGGCGTTGCTGGCGGGCGAGGCCATGCCCGGCGGCGCCCTGGCCCAGTCAATTGAACTGGAGGCCCGGGTCGGACTTGGCATTGGGAGCGAGTCGTCCACCCTGGCCGGGCTCGAGATGTCACCGGCTTCGAATTACGGTGCCATGGTTCTGGTCGGGGCCGCGCCGACGATCCACGTGTTCGCCGGCGTCATGCGGATTCAGTTCGGGTGCGGCAGCGGATACTGCGACGGAATCGACCCCGTGATCGGAGGGAGTTACTACTCCGGCGGCTTCGAATACCGACTCGGCCCCTGGTGGGCTAGAGGCGGGCTGACCTACGGCACCACCGAGATCGGCGACGACGACGAATGGGCCGAGCCGGGCATGGGAGTGATGGCGGGTTTCGGCAGGACCCTTGGTTCCGGCACCTTCAGGATCACGCCCGGCATCGTCCTTTCCCGGATGAATTCGCCCCAGACCTCCGGCGATGACCGATCGGCGTTCGCGATCTCCGTCGGTGCGGGCGTTTCAATGGGGTTCGGTTTCTAACAAACCGCACGGTGGTCCGTCACCCCTGAAACAGGTCGGGGGTGACGGACCGGCCTGGCGTGGACGGCTCCGGCGGCAGTTGCGCCAGCAGGCGGTTCATCAGGCCGGCTTCCGGCAAGGCGCGCGAGAACCACCGAGCGTTGGCGATCACGATCAGCTTGCTCCGCGCTCTGGACAGGGCAACGTTCAGGAGTCGCGGGAATTCGGCGTTGCGCCTCTCGTCCAGGAACCAGGGCCTCGTCGGGGGCGCGTCCACCGTGTCGATGATCACGGTTCCCTTTTCCCGGCCCTGAAACCGGTGGATCGTGGCTATTTCCAGGTTCGCCGGCGCCGCCCGCCCCAGTGCCCGCCGGATTTGCTCGCGGAGGAGTTTGACCTGGGCGCGGTAGGGCGCCAACACGGCGATCTCCTCATCGTCTGCCAGCAAGGTCCGGCCCAGCAGCAGCTCCAGAACCACCTCCGCGTGGCGGCGGTTCTGGCGGGACCCCCCGCTACGCTCCACCCGTCCCCCGAGCGTTGAGGTGTCGACCAACAACGCAGCGCCCGGGCCGTCCGCCGACCCGCCGACCACACCGTCCCTGAGCCTCCCGCCGTAGAACAGCTCGCTGACCAGCCGGCGGATGCCGGGTGCCATCCGGTACTGCTTGTCCAGAAGGGCGCAGAGGTCGTCGTTTTCCGACGGCAGGCTCACCTCGCCGCGCCCCCGGTCTTCCACCAAGCCGTTCTCGCGGAACAGGTCGGTTCGCAGCCACCTGCGTGCCTCGGGCCCGTCGCTCAGCACCACCGGCGCCAGCTGCTGAAAATCGCCCACTGCCACCGTTCGGTGCCGGGCTCGAGACGCCGCCAACGCCACGTAGGGCAGGAGTGCCATGCTGGCCTCGTCAATGATCAGGGTCTGGAACTGCTGGTCGCGCAGTTCGTCTCCAATCGACACCCTGGCGAACGTGGCAAGCACGATATCGGCCCCGGCCACGAGTTTCCTCGACAGGCGGACGGCCCGGCGGCGGTACTCGTCGCTGCTCATCCGCCGGCCGCTGAGGCGCTTCTCCACGATGCCCCGCAGGTCAACCCGGGAGTCCAGACCGCGGGTGCGGCGGGCACCTGTCCGCAGGATCAGGCCCTTTTCCAGCTGGCGGTCTGGCGCCACCGCGACAACGCGGTCGGCCAGTTCGTCGAGCGCCCCGTTGGTGGTGGCCACCAGGAGCGCGGGACCTTCCTTCGCGCACGCCAGGGCCAAACGCGCCGCCACGTGCGATTTTCCGGTGCCCGGCGGCCCCCAGATCAGCAGGAAATCACTGCCCAGTGCACGTTCCAGGGCTGCCCGCTGGGGCTCGTTGAGTTGTTGGCTGAGATCGGACGGCGTGTGGGCCCTGCCCACGGAGGGGGGAAGGCGGCCCAGCACCCGCAGCGCCGACTCGGGGAAGTATCGGTCGGGCTCGTCGGCCAGTTCCATCAGACGCTCGCCCAGTTCGCGGAGCAACCAGGTTGGGTCAAATTCCAGAGTCGACGGACCAAGTCGGGGTCCCGCATGATCCGCCACCTGCACCCGGAGCAGGCCCTCGCGCCTGACAAAGCTCGCAACCCGGCCGGAGATCTCCAGCACGGCTCCGCTGCCGTCAGATTCCGCGGCGGCCCGGATGCGAACATAGTCGTCGGGCCGGATGTCGTACGGACCGCCCGGCAACACAAAACGGTACACTGGCGCAGTGCTGGCCGGCCCCGAACGCGTTTCCCCGGAGGGTGCCTGTAGAGGCCGGTCGATACGCCGGCGGGCCAGCTCCGCCTGCACCGCGTCAATTTCCTCGCCCAGGGCACCGGACATGTCGAAGACCAACCGATTGATCATCTCGGCAGTCTCTGTCCGGGGCGGGCGTCCGTTAGAGTTCATTGCGTGCGACTTTGAGGCGCTCGTTCACACTGGAAAGGTAAACCGATGACCAACCCCTCAACCCCGCCGCTCGACCAGACAGGCGAGTGGACGCCCGAACAGCTGCGCGAGGCCCTCGTCCTCGCGTCGGACTGGGCCGCGGAGTACCGGGCCGGGGTTCGCGAGCGCCCGATCGTTCCGGGCGTCCAACCCGGCGACATCGCGGCCCGGCTGGGCGACCATGCGCCGGATCGGCCAGCACCGTTTGCCGATGTGCTGCGCGAGTTCAGGAACACGATTGTGCCGGGGCTCACGCACTGGAACCACCCGGGCTTCATGGCTTACTTCTGCAGCTCTTCGCGCGGGGCCAGCGTGGCCGCCGAACTTCTCGTTGCCGCTGTCGGGGTAAACGCGATGTTGTGGCGCACTTCGCCCGCGGCGACGGAGGTGGAAACCACCGCGGTCAAGTGGCTTCGCGAGTGTCTGGGTCTGCCGGCTGCCTACGACGGACTGATTCTGGACACGGCTTCGACTTCCACGTTCACCGCGGTGCTCGCCGCCCGGGAGCGCGCCACTGCCCGACACGCCGGCGCGCCGTTGGCCGTGTATGCGTCCGAACAGGCCCACTCGTCGGTCGATAAATCGGTTATGGCCGCCGGTATTGGGCGGACCATGCTGCGCCATGTCGAGTGCGACGACCAGCTGAGCATGCGGCCCGCGGCGCTGCGCGAGGCCATGCGGCGGGACGCGGCAGCGGGAATCGCGCCTGCCATGGTGGTCGGCACCATCGGCACCACGTCAACCGCCGCCGTTGACCCGATCGACGGCGTGGCCGACGTGGCGTCGGAGCACGGCGCCTGGTTGCACATCGACGCCGCCTACGCCGGGCCCGCGGCCATGCTTCCGGAACAACGCCACCGGTTCACCGGGTGGCAGCGGGCCGACAGCATCGTCCTCAACCCGCACAAATGGCTGGCCACGTCGCTCGACTGCTCCGTCCTCTTGTACCGGGACGCCGAGGCCATGCGCGCCCCGCTTGCCCTGACGCCCGCCTACCTGGAAACGGGCACCGGGGCCGAGAACCTGATGGAAATCGGGCTGCCGCTGGGCAGGAGATTTCGCGGCCTCAAACTCTGGGTGCTGTTCAAGTGCGTGGGAACGGAAAACATCAGAAACACGCTGCGGGGCCACATCGCAATGGCGGAGTCCGCGGCCCGGAAGTTGACCGATGGCGGATTGTTCGAGCTGGTCGTGCCTCCCTCTTTCGGCACGGTGTGTTTCCGGACCACCGGTGCCGACCCGGTTGCCGAAGACCGCCGAAGCCGCGCGGTGATGGCCCAGGTGAACGCCACCGGCGGGACATACGTGTCTCATACCGTGCTGGGTGAGCGTTATGTTATTCGGTTGTCCGTGGGGAGCGTGCATACAACTCCCCGCGACCTGGATGCCGCGGTTGCCAGCCTGAGGGCGGCCGCTGCGGCCACTGCCGGTTGAACCGGACCGCACCTGACCAGACAGCGCCCCCGGAGGCTTCTTGAAAACCCTTTCTGCTTGCTTCGCGATCATCCTGGCCGTAGTGGCAACGGCCTGCACCGCCCCGGGAGACGCGCAAGACAAATCCATATTGCCCACCAATGGCCAGGTGCTGCGCGGTGCAGCAGACGAGGCTCGCATCAAGGGCTCCCCGGACGCTCCCATCCGCGTGGTGGAGGTATCCGATTTCCAGTGTCCTTACTGTCGCCAGTTTCACTTTGAGACCTTGACCCAGATTGACAGCGCCTACATCGAGACAGGGAAGATCCGGTACATCTGGGTGTCATTCGTGAACCCGGGCCACGACCTGGCCTTCGCTTCGTCCGAGGCGGCTTTCTGCGCGGGTGCGGTCGGCAAGTTCTGGGCGATGCACGACATCCTGTTCGAGCGCCAGGCAGAGTGGTCTGCCCTGCCCGACGCCTACGGAGCTTTCGTCGAGTACGCCGGTGAAATCGGGATAGACGAAGAGTCCTTCGGCGGCTGTGTCCGCAACAGCCGGCTCGCGTCGCTGGTGATCAGTGACTTCAGCAACGTGACCCGGGCGGGCATCAACAGCACGCCCTACCTGATCATTGCCGACAGCCTGACCCTCCGCGGAGCTGCGGATTTTGCGACATTCGCGGGCGTGGTTGACGGCGTGTTGGATGGCACCACGCCCGACTCGGCCGCGGCCGCGCCTCCGGATACCGCGAGCGCGGTGCCCGGCGTTTCCTAACCGACAGGCCGGAGTTCCAACGGTTCGGCCTGGCCGGAGCCTTCACGGATGAGGTACGCGCCACCGGGCTGAACTCCGGTCACCAGGTCTTCGGTGCCCGATCCGGGCCAGACCACCTTCACCTCGGTGACGGCCGCCGCATCCCCCAGACCGATTTCCTGGCGCAGCGGGTTGGACCCGAAACTGCCACCGGTGCTTGCCTGCCGGTGAAACGACCGCACGGACCCGTCGGCAGCCTGGACGGTAACCGTGATTCGGGCCCCGAGGCCCGACCGATTGGCGCGGTCCCCTTCCAGAACCAGGACTATCCGGCTGCCGCCCCCGCCCGGATTCTGGTAGAGGGCGTTTGGGGCCACATCGCCCTCATTGGCACCGCCCAGCACCATGTGCACGTCGGTGTCTCCGTCGTTGTCGTAATCCACGAAACTGATCCCGTGCCCCTTGTCCAGTGACCCAAACCCGCCGGCCCCGGTTACTTCCACGAAACCCTCGCCGGTGTTGCGGAAGGCGCGGTTGGGCATGAGTTGCCGGAGGTCAGGGTCGCCGGTGCCCACGATCAGGTCGGGGAGTCCGTCGTTGTCCAGGTCTCCGAAATTCGACCCCATCGCGTACATGATGCGGTCCAGCCCTTGCTGCTCGGTCACGTCTTCGAAAGTCCCGTCGCCGAGATTCCGGTACAGGCGCGGGAGCTCGGCCAGATGCGGTTCGCCGAGGAGTTCGCGGACCAGATCGCCGGTCTGCGCCGCGTAGCCCGCGGCGAACAGGTCCAGCCACCCGTCGTTGTCGAAGTCCCAGAACCAGGTTGGGAAGCTGGCCTCCGGCCAGGCCACGCCCGCTGCCCCGGTCACCTCCTCAAATGACCACCCGCCTTTTGCCGTCGGGCCCACGTTGCGGAACAGTCGGTTGGGCGCATGCAGAATCGACAGATAGAGGTCGGGTCGGCCGTCGTTGTCGTAGTCGCCCCAGGTAACGCCCTTCACGTACTCCCGCACGCCCAGGCCGGCCTGTTCGGCGACTTCCGCGAAGGTCCCGTCGCCGTTGCTGCGGTACAGCTCGGATTGATGGGTTTCGCCGTCGGCGGATTCATTCCCGATGAAAAGGTCCAGCCACCCGTCTCCGTCGTAATCCGCCCACGCCCCTGTTTGAGTGGGGTGGAGCGAAAGAAGGCCGGCCTCCACCGTGACATCGGCGAAAACGCCCCCGTCGTTTCGAAGCAGGGAGTTGGGCCAGCCCGTGACCAGCCACCCTCCGCGCAGCACGAACACATCCGCGTCTCCATCGTTGTCATAGTCGGCGTGCACCAGGTTCAGACCTCCGGTCAGGCCGTGAAGACCCGCGCCTGCGGTGCGTTCGGTGAAACGCCCCGTGGCGCTGCCCTCGAAATAGCGGATCTGGTCCAGCAGTCCGCGGGAGGAAGCGAGGATGTCGAAATAACCGTCGCCGTTGAAATCCTCCACCACCCCGCCTCCCGACAGCGATACGGCGTCAACGCCCGCGGCCGCTGCGATATCGCGGAACCGGGCCAGCTCGCCGTCGCCGCCCAGCCCCTCCATTGGCAGCCGGTGTTCCTCGGGGATTCCCGTGGGCCACCGGCCCAATCCGGCAGCGACCAGATTGAGCATCCAGCGAGCCCGCCGGTTGCCCGGGTTTTCGTCCAGCAGATTCGTCTGCCAGAGCGCCGCGCGGGTCAGGAGGTCCCGGGCGGCGGACCCGATGGCGGCGGCGCCGGGTTCGGCGGGGATGTGGGGGAAACACGGATACAGGTTCAGCTCGCCCGCGGGAGGCTCAAGGCCGTCAGCGCCCCGGCAGGCCGCCGCGTAGGCCATTCGCAACATCGCCGTGCCGGTCATTTCGTCCAGGGAATTCGAAAAACCCGGCACCGGGTCCGCCTGGCCGGTCTCGGCCAGAAGTCCCTGCAAGATCATCATCTGATCCAGGGCTGGCGCGGTCAGCCCGGCATTCATCATCTCCCGCGTGACCAGACCCGCGTACAACATGGCGGCCTGCGGGTCGGGCGGGGGGCCGGTCTCGGTCAGGTCGCGCAGCCGCGCAAAATTCATCTGCTCGTCCAGCAGCGGATCGACGGTTTCCACCAGGTAAGCCAGTCGGTCAGCCATCTCGATGGTGGCCGGGGTGCGCGGGTCGCCGAGCTCCCCGCACGATGCCCACGCACCAGCGGAGACCGCCAGCACAGCAGACCGCCTGGCACATTTCGTGTCGATCACTCCGGTGTTCCTTCCGTTTGAGTGCGTCCGGCGGTGCCGGGCGCCCGAACTTCGATCAGGCGGCTCCCCGGCTGCACGGTGTGCTCGGTCTCGGTTCCGTCCGGCCATCTCACCAGGACCGCCCGCGGCTCGTGAACCGCGGCAAACACCTGGCCCGTTCCGTTTGAAGACAGGTACCCGGACCCGGCCTGGATTTCGCGGGCCGGGCCCAGGCCGGTCGGGTACCGTACCCTGATCATCGCGCCAACGGCCAGCGGGTTGTTCGGGGGGCCGGTCAGCCGCACGTGCAGGCCCGGGTTGGGACCGGCCCCCTTGAAAAGCAGCGTCTCGCCGTCGTTCTGGGTCACGGCCAGATCCCACCTGCCGTCCCGGTCAAAATCGGACACCGCCGCGCCGCGTCCGTCTCCCCAAACCACTACCCCGCTCCGCGCCGCTGGTACCGGGTCGAACCAGCCGTCCCCGCGACCCTTCATCACCAGCCCGCGTCCGGCGTCGGAGCGCGGCCGCCCTTCTGGCTGCGAAAAATAGTTCTGGGCGAGGAAGATGTCTTCGCGGCCGTCACGGTCGAAGTCGGCGACGGCAGCTCCGTGCGCCGGTGCCAGTTGGGCTCCGGCGGGGAGGGGGCGGGGGCGGAATGTGCCGCCTTCGTTGATCAGAACCGTGTGTTCCAGAGTTGTTACGGTCGACCTGAAGGGCACGACTCCGGCCGCATCGAAGAGCGTGACGGGGGCGAGTCGGGAGAATTCAGCAAAGGACGGCGCGACGCGGCGTACCAGCGGCAGCGCCGCCGTCAACTCAGGGTAACCCGCCGTGAGCCTCTCGTCTCCGCGTTCGGTGGCGAATTCCAGAATCTCCACGGTTCCGTTGCCGTCCAGGTCGGCGGCATAGACTCCCGCCGGCGCATCCGGACTGGGCCGGACGGTTTCGTTCGATCCCCGGCCGGTAACCAGCAGGTCCATGTGTCCGTCGCCGTTGAAGTCAGCTGCCGACACACCGTTCCACCGGCCCCGCAGGCCGGACAGTCCCAGCTGCCGCGTCGCGTCCCGAAACGCCCCGCCCTCGTTCAGAAGCACGGTGACCGGCCCCCAGTCGACGGCCAGGGCAAGGTCGGGATCGGCGTCTCCGTCAAGGTCCGAAAAGACAGCGCCCGACACCGGGCCAATCCCGGCCAAGACCGCCGTTGCCTCGTCGTCTACGGTCCATCTTCCGTCTTCTTGCAACAGAATCCGGGAGCCCGCCGGCAGCGGGTACTCGCCCGGGCGGCTGCCGGCTCCCGCAAACAGGTCCAGGTCGCCGTCACCGTCGATGTCGGCCGACGCGAGAGGCCCGACCACTCCGGTGGCCCCGCCGACCAGGGGCGGCGGAGCAGGGTTGCCCCGTCCGGTGACGGGAATCCACACAAGGGGATCGATCTCGCCGGCCGCGCGCGGGGACGGGGCCTCCCAGTTGCTGACCCCCGCCAGCAAGGAGTACCCGGACCCGGCGGCCGGGGCCGGGATGAATCCCGCCGCGTCGCCGGTCAGCACCGGGCCGAGTGCCACCGGCGCACCTACCACATCGCCATCATTGACGGCCACCGTCAGTCGTTCGCCCGTCGCCGCGCCGGTTACCAGGTCGTCGTCGCCGTCTCCGTCCACGTCCACCCATGCAACGCCAGGACCCGCGCGCGAAACCGCAACCGGCACCAGAGGCTGACGGGTGAGTTCATCGAAACTCGATTCGCGGTGCCGGCCCGCCACGACGGGTGGCTCGAACAGCGAACCAGCGGCGGAACCCGCACCAACGTCCAGACCCGTGCCCCGGGCGGAGACCCCGGGCGGCGAGAGCGAGGCGGGCGGCCAGACTTCGTAGCCGCGTCCTGTTTCGACCGGGAATTCAGCACGCGGGCCAGACGGCCAGACCACTTCGAGGCTGGCCTCCTCCGCCGCGCCCATGGCAAACGTGACCAGCTGGTCGGACCCTGACAGGTACATCCCGCCCGCGGTGATCTGGCGGGTCTGGGTGGGGAGATCCGGCACCCGAAGCGTAACCCGAGCCCCAACCACCGGCGGTGTGCCCGTGCCCGGTTCGGCGGGGGGCGCCCCACCGACCCTCACCGACACACGTGCGCCGCCCGCGTCGTTTCGCAGCACCAGAGGAGGTCGGTTGAGACGAGTGATCACCAGGTCCTGGTCGCCGTCCCGGTCCAAATCGGCCGCCGCAAGGGCGTGGCTCACGTCCGGCTCCGTACCGAATCCCCACTGCGCTCCGGCAGGCTCGAACCGACCGTCGCCCAAATTGCGGAAGGCCAGATTGGGAACGCTCAGGGGCGGAAAGGCCCCGAGTTCATCCTGCCACCGAGGGCGCAGCGCACCTGTGCGTAGCGCATCCTGCGTGTCGCCGTCCAGTGGATCGACGGCGTGCCCGTTGGCCACGAACAGGTCGGGGAACCCGTCCAGGTCGGCATCCATGAACAACACACCCCAGGTCCACTCCGAGGCGTCCACCCCGGCCCGCCGGCCGATTTCGGCGAACGTCCCGTCGCCCCGGTTCATCTGGAGGGCGTTCCGGCCGGCCCGATCCCTCTCCAGCGGTCCCTCCGGGGGCGACCCCGTCGGAGCGGGGACCTGGCGCCGGCGCCTGTTCATATCGGCCGCCAGCATGTCGGCGGTCAGAAAATCGGTGTCCCCGTCACCGTCGATGTCGGCGGCGTCCAGCCCCATTGACGAGGCGCTGACAGTACGAAGCGTGGCGTCCGGGGCCTCGTGGAAAACGCCCCATTCGTTGATCCAGAACCCGTCGCGGCTTCCGAAATCGTTGGAGACGTACAGGTCGGGATCTCCGTCGTCATCGGCGTCAAAGAACTTTGCGGCGAGGCCCCATGCCCGGGGAGACCGGGCCAACTGCCGGCCGTCCGCCGTGTAGAACAGTCCCCCCGCCGGTCCCGCGGGCGTGAACTGGCCTGATCCGTCGTTCAGGTAGTACTCGTCAGGCTCCGCCAGCTCGAAGCGCCGCACGCGACCGTCGCTCAGCTCAACCCGGTAGTGCGCGTCCCACGGTGGGCGGACCAATAACCCGCCCTCCCCGTCTTCTTCCGCGAACCGGCGGGGATCACGCTCGGCCGGACTGAACAGGTCATCGGCCTGCACGGTCTTGTAGTTGGCGAAATAGACGTCCAGGTCACCGTCGGAGTCGGTGTCGGCCAGGGTGGCCGAGGTCGTGCCCCAGTTCCCCGC
>LXNJ01000580.1_pt1 | contig 24876 bp, 19 predicted proteins | sample 809081 | NCBI WGS metagenome assembly LXNJ01 (sample SAMN04870510, study PRJNA318959) | sponge metagenome | biome: sponge; feature: marine sponge reef; material: water | host: Petrosia ficiformis | place: Greece: Milos, Mediterranean Sea | collected 2013-05-29 | depth 5-7 m | reverse complement strand
GCTCGTGCGGGGCCTCGACCGCGACCACCAGGAATCGGGCCCATACTACCATGGCGTCGCCCCGAACTGGGACTGGCACCCGGACGGCACCCGCCTCTACCTGACCATGGGCGGCGGCATCCACGCGGTCGACGTGTCGTCCGGCACGACCGCCGAGGTTCCCTTCCGCGCCCCGGTGGACCGCGACATCGACGAGACCATCCGCTTTCCGTTCGAGTTCCCCGAGGGCGAGACCCGCGCCTCATCGTATCGGTTTGCGCACAGGACCCCGGCGGGCATCGTCTTCGAAGCGCTGGGGGACATCTGGCTCGCCGCCAGCGACGGCGAAGGCGTCCGCAACCTCACGCAGTCGTCCGCCCACGAGACCAGCCCCGTGGTCGACGCGATCCGCGGCCGGCTCTACTACGCGACCTGGACCGACGCCGACCTGGGTTCCGTCCACCGCAGACCGCTCGCGGGCGGCCCTGCGACCGAAGTGTCATCCCGCCCCTCCCAGCACATGTCCCTCACACTAGGCCCCGCCGGCACCCTGGCCTTCATCCGCGGCGCCGGCGGCCTCATCAACGGCATGCGCATCGAGGAGGAGACCGCATTCGAGCTCGTCGTGGTGGCAGACGGCACGGAACGCACGGTCACCACCGTCAACGGCAGCGTCATGGCACAGGGGCGCGCACCCCACACCGCCCTTTTCGACGAAACCGGCGAGTGGATCTACTACACCGAGTTCGCCCTGGGCGCGAGCGCGGCCAACCCCGGCCTGAGCGCCGACACCCTGGTCCTGCGCCGCATTCGCCCCGACGGCACCGGCAAGACCACCCTCTACCGCTTCCCGCACGCCGAACGCGCGGTCCTCTCCCCCGACCTCGGCTGGATCGCATTCCGCGAGTACCAGCGCAGCTTCGTCACCCCCTTCGAATGGATCGGCAAGCCGGTCACCATCTCGGCCTACGACGGCATCGGCTTCTCCAGCCGCGTCGACCCGTCCGACGGCGCGAGCATGGCCTGGTCGGACGCGGAAACGGTGTCATGGCCGAGGGGCGGAACCCTCCACGAGAAGGCGCTCGACGACATCCTGGCCGGCACCGACGGCACCCGGACGACCGACATCACGGTCCGCTTTGACGTGGCCCTGCCCCGTACGGCCATTGCGCTGACCAACGCCCGCGTAGTCACGATGGACGAAGAGCGAAGTGTGTTGGAGAGCGCGACGATCCTCGTGCGGGGACATCGCATCGCCGAGGTGGGACCCCAGGTCGTCGTGCCTGCGGAAGCGCGCGTGTTCGATCTCGCGGGCCACACCGTCATACCTGGCCTCGTGGACGCGCACGCCCACGCGGTCGGGCAGCTCGCGACGTCACAACTGATCGAGCAGCGGCTGCCCGGCGTCACGGGCGCGCTGGCCCACGGCGTCACCACGCTCTACGAACTCTACGGCTCGGAGGAAAAGGAGCCCTGGGTCAGCGACATGATACGGTCGGGCCGCATGGACGGCCCGCGCATGCTCTCGGTCGGCGCCCCCATGTACGGCATTCGCGAGTACCGCCCGCGCACCTACCGCCCGATCGCCTCGTACGACGACGCCGACCAGCACGCCCGCTACAGCCGCGACATGGGGATCACCGCGCTCAAGGACTATGTCAACTTCACCCGCGCCGACCGCCACCAGCTCATCACCGCAGCCCGCGCCCAGGGCCTGAACGTGCTGTCCGAGACGGCCGCGATCCCGCAGATGAACTTCACCCAGATCATCGACGGCGTAACCGGGCTGGAGCACTCGATGGGGCTGACCCCCCTGTACCAGGACGTGATCGAGCTCTTCCGCGCGAGCGAGACGGGTGTGACGCCCACGCTGCTGGTCGTCTACAACGGTCCGGTGGGCCAGGCCTATTTCGACCAGTCACAGCGCTACTGGGAGGACGAGAAGCTGCTGCGATTCAGTACGGAAGAGCGGTTGCGCGGCCGCTTCCGCCGGGTCACCCACTACTGGGACGACGACCTCTATTCGCCCGAGATGGTGGCCGCGATGAAGCGCCTCTTCGACGCGGGCGTGCTGGTCAACGCCGGCGGCCACGGCCAGATGCCGGGCCGCGACATGCACTGGGAGCTGGAGCTCTTCGTTCAGGGCGGATTCTCACCGATGGACGCGCTGCAGACGGCCACGCGGAACGCTGCGGTGTACCATGGCCTGGGCAACCTTGGGTCGATCGAGGCGGGCAAGCTGGCGGATCTGGTGGTGCTGGACGCAAACCCGCTGGACGACATCCGGAACACGCAACAGATCGTGTATGTGATGAAGAACGGCGTGGTGTACAGCGGGGCGGACGCAGCGCGAGTGTACCCGGAGCCGACGGAGGCGCCGGCGTTCTACTTTCAGCGGGAACGGTGAGTGATGGCTTCCCCACCGCATGTAAAGTAAACATGACATTATGTAAACTGTAATATACATTTCTTGCCTAAGCGCATGCAAAACAGATACGTCGGTGACATAGGCGACTACGCGAAATACAGCTTGCTTCGGGTACTCTCGCGTGACCGTAAGCTGGGCGTTTCCTGGCATTTGTTTCCCGATGAGGACTCCGGCGACGGAGGACACGTCGGATACCTCCTCCGACCGGACAAGTGGTGTCCGCCGGATCCGGAGACATTCCACGTCCTTCGCAAGATCGTGAGAGACGCCCTCGACATGATCCATGAGCAAGGGACTCGCAGTGTAGCAGCCATCGAACGGTCCGGCCTGCTACCCGGTACGACATTCTGGAGCCGCATGACGGTGTCCACGCCGTGCATAGGAGGCCAGACACTGGCGGAGTGGCGAGACAAGTGGTTCCGTGATTCTGTGGAGTGCCTGAAAGACTGCGACATTGTCTTTGCAGATCCCGACAATGGACTTCGGGAGACCGAGAAGTTCAGGCCCACGCACTGCAATTCAGGAAAGAGTATCTGCGAGAGCGAAGCACTTGCCCTGGCGGCCAACGGAAGGCCGGTGGTCGTCTACCACCACAATACGATGTTGCCCGGTGGCCACCGCGCTGAAGTAAGGTACTGGCAACGTCGGCTGGGGAAACGGCTGGAAGGCAGGATATGTGCAGTTCGTTGGCGGCCAGTTTCTCCGCGAACGTTCTTCATCCTGAACTGCACCAAAGACCTTCTTGACTGCGCCAAAGAGTGGTGCGCGCGGTGGAACCTGCCAGCGAAGGTGTACTTCGAGGGCTACCCGGACGCTGGTTCTATTCCATCACCTCCACCTGGAACGCACCCGTAAGCACCTTCCCGGCCCGCTTCACCTGCACCCAGATGGTATACTCGCCCGGCTGAGGGAAGGCGTACGGGAAGTCGACCTCGCCAACGGCGCCGGGGACGCTTGTGCCAACGTCACCCCCTTTGTCGTCCGAAACGGAGTCCACTTCCCCAAGCTCCATCATCGGCTGCACCTGGGGCGCCAGCACCGCCAGCGAGCCCATCGAGATCGTGCCCGCCGGGTGAAGGTGCACGAACACAGAGCCGTCGTCCCGGGTGAGGGCGGCGTGGCTGATCATCCCCATGTAGGGTTCCAGCACGGCAGGGTCTCCCGCCGGGTCCCGCACCGCGAACGAGAGCACGGCCTCTTCGTCGACGCGCAGTGCCGATGCTCCGAGCCAATGCAGGGTCGATTCGTCCGCGAGTGGCGTTGAAGCGCCGGGTGCGGACAGCGGGGCGGCCGTGCCTCGCCATGACGAGTCGTCGGGGTCGGTTGGCAGTGTCGGGTCGGATTCCCCCTGTGCAAGCGCCTCCGGAGCCACGAGTACCGTGTCGACAACCGTCTGCGCGAACCCGGATTCGTGCACGATGTCGCCGTAAATGCGGTACACCCCCGGCGGCAGATCCGGCCACGGCACCCGGAAGGTTGCCGAGTCCACCGGCACCGGGTGGACGTGCGCAAAGGCTCCCATGTCGGGCGCGCCGACCAGGAACATGTGCATCAGCTTGCCATGGTCAGGCACGAGGGGACTCCAGTTCCGGCCCAGCCAGGACGGATCCGTAATCCGAACCTCAAGCACGGGCGCACCGCTGTCGCCAGTCACCACGCCCTCTACCGCAAGGCGCTCGAAGATGCCCCTCCGCACGTCCCGGTCGACCGCATCCCACCAGGCCTTCCCCCAGTAGGCCCCGGTCAACAGCAGGGCGGTTGCGCATGCCATGGCGAACCATCCCCAGCGGCGCTGGGGTGTTTGCACCGCCCGGTCGGGCCCCAGTCGGCTCTCCCGCACCGCCGCGCCCACGATCGAAACCGCTCCCGCGAGGAGCAGTCCCGCAAGCAGAAGAAGCAACCCACCCAGTACAGGAGGCATGTCGCGCACACCCCGCATGACCGAGGTCACGGGAACGGACGCGGTGCCAGCGCCGCGCGAACCCTCCACCGTCACCTCGATTCGGTAGGCGCCCACGGTCATCAGCCATAGTTCAGCGCTGTAGAGTTCCGGGTCGCCCGGCACGGGCAGCGCGGGGTCCGGCGGTGGCGCTCCTCCTTCAGGCGCGGCGTCCCAACGCACGGGACGCACGGTGACACGCTCGACCTCGCCCGCGCCATCCGTTACGCGCACCGAGATTTCCGCCAGGCCCGGCACGACATCGGGCGGGCGCACGACGACGGACACGGGGTAGGGACCGGCATTACCCGTGAAGAAGACGTTCTTGCTACCGACGTGGCCGGCGGTCGCCAGGTAGAGCCCCGCGATGAGCAGTGCGCCGGCGCGCCTCACCTGCGGACCGCCATCATCCAATTGCCCACCCAAAGTCCGACGCGCGCCGACGCGAATCCGATCGGCAGCGCCCACCACGCCCTCGCCAGGAAGCGTGAAGCCGAGATCTCCCCGCCCGCGAACCGGTTCCCGTTCCAGAACTCGTACTGCCAGGGGCCCGGTGCGTTCATGTACCCCCAGGTGTCACCCTGGAAGAAGTAGTTGCGCGCGGCCTCGGAGAGCATGAATTCGCCGAAATACCAATGCACCACGCCGAAAAGGCCGACGAAAACGACGGAACCGAGTGCTGCGAGCCCCCAATCCACCGAACGCCGTGCCGGTGCCCGTCCGGGTCGCGAGCCCCTTCGCAGGAGCAGGTCGAGCGCAATCGCTGGAACGACGAGCACGAGGGGGAACTCCGGCGGCACCATCCGGTCCACATTGCGCAGGATGGGCGCGAGCAGGGGCTCGGCCGGAAACAGCGGAAGCACCCACATCATGACCAGCGTCACGCCCATGTAGACCAGCGCCGTCCAGGTGGCGGGCCAGCGAAGGCGTGCCGCCCGGCCCACCGCAAACAGCACCAAAGGGTACACCCCCGCCGAAATCATGTGGAACGCGGGTCCACGCCAGTCATTCGGGAACGAGTACTCCAGCATGAGCACAGCCAGAGTCAACAGGAGCATCCCCGCGCTGTAGGCATACGCGAAGCCCAGCCGACGCTGTCCGCGCTCCGACGCCCGATTCTGCCACGACAGCGCCATGAGCAGGGCCCCGAGCTGGATCGCGCAGATGCCCAGGGCGAGGACCACGTGGGGCGGACTCAGGATCTCGACATCGAGTCCGTAGGCGTTGTGCCACCAGTCGTCGAGCGGCGCGGAGGTGAGCATTGCAATCGCGCCCCAGATCGCCACCCAGGCACCGAGCGGCGCGCGAAAGCCCCACATTCGCACCGAGCGCCCGACATCGGTACCAGTGCCGGAAAAGGTCGTCTTCAGGGCCAGCCATCCGCAGGACAGGCCAGCTGCAAGGCCGCCCGCGTAGATGGCGACGTGGGCCGGCGTCCAGAACGAGTCACGCCCGATCGTCCGGTGCCAGGAAATGTCCCAGATCACGCCGACGATCACGCTGGTGGACGCAAAGAGTACCGCGGTCAAATGCCACGGGAAGTCACGCGGGACGCTGTGCTCGGCGGTCTCGAGAATGTTCGGCACCTGGGTCTGCGGGTTCTGTCGATAGTCGGAACCAAAGTGCAATGAAGCTGTACCTTGGATCCATGGCCGACAAGGGAGTCAAACTTGAAGTGAGGGTGATGAAGAAGGGAGTCCTGCTGTCGGCGTTCGTGATGACCGCCTGTCAGGTTGACGGTATGGATCGATCCTTCGGCCGAAACGGCGGAGGCCACCGAGTCTTCGACACGGCTTCCTTCGACACACTGTGGACCCTCGGGACCGAGGCCGACAGCACCTTCGGTCTTCTGTGGTCGCCGCGACGCGCTCCCGGCGGCGGACTGTACATCGCGGACATCGGCAACGCCAAGCTCCACCATGTGAACCCCGCGGGGGAGTTGGTCTGGTCGTACGGGCGCAGGGGGCAGGGACCCGGCGAGTTGCTCGAGGTGCGCGTGTTCGACGTCGACGCACAAGGGAATGCAGTCATCATCGACAACCCAAACCGTCGCGTTGTTCAGGTCGGCCACGACGGAAGTCTGCTCCGAGAGTTCTCTCTGCCTCAGGAAGTGGAGTACACATCGGCGGTCGCCGCACTGGACAACGGCAACCTTGCAGTGGCCCACCTTGGGGGTCCCTGGGCCCTGTTGTCTAGGGACGGCGAGTTCCTGCAGCGGATCGAACCTCTATGGGAAGGTTTCGCCGACAAGCCCTTCCTGGAGCTCGTCGGCCAGGGAATCTCCGTGCGGGGGACCGACCGATGGGTGTACAGCTTCGACACGGCGGGCGAGTGGATCGTTTTCGAGGATGCGAACGTTGTGGAACGGTATCCCCACATCGAACATGTCCCGTTCGCGAACGTCACCGTCACCAACACCGAACACGGCGGTTCACTGGCCAGCTACGAAGGCACGCCGACCCACACCACTGCCGATCTGGCCGTGAAGAAGGATACACTGTTCGTTCTGTACTTTGGCACCACGGAACACAGCGGCAGGGTGGTGGACAAGTACGACATCAACACGGGGAACTACCTCGGGTCGCTCCTGCTCCCGGGCAAGACCACCGGCGTCAGTTTCGGAGCCGATGGCACCGTCCATGCCGTGAGCGACTCCCGGCTGTTCTTCACCGTAACCGCATTGCGCTACAGGTAGAGCGGCCCCCCTACTCAGTCGCCCGCCGCCTCCCCCGCACCGGCAGAATAATCCGCGACGGATATTCCCGGCTGTGATGGATGATCTGCCGCGCCGTGTTCCACTCCGTGTCGGTCGCCACCGGGTTGCCGGTATTCTGGTTGGGCGCGACGTGCGGGTAGGCGCTGCTCGTCAGGTCGATCCGGATCTTGTGACCGGGTTCGAACGAATGCGCGATGTGGCCCAGGTCGATCTCGTAGCGTGCGACTTCGCCGGGGGTGAGCAGCTCCTCGCGGTCGAACCCGTTCCGGTAGCGGGCGCGCACGACGCCGATGTTGGGGCCGAGCTTGACCGCCCTGCCGTCCGGATACACGTCCATAATGCTCGCGACGAAGTCGGTATCGCGGGCGTCGGTGGCAGCGTGGAATTCGATCACAACCCGCCCCACGACCTCGACGGCCTCCTCGATCTCCTCGCTCGTGTAGACCAGCACGTCGTCGCGGCGGTGCAGCGGGGTGCGGTCTTCGCCGAGATACATCGCGCCGACGGAGGCGGGCACCGGCCTCTGCGGATCGAAGGTGAACCGGTCGGGAGGCGAATCGGCTTCCGGCGGCGTCCACGCGAGCGCCCCGTCGCCGACAATGGAATTCGCCCTGCCGCCGCTTGACAGGTACAGGCTCGTCGCCTGGACATCGGCCGGCGGATACTCGTCGAACTCGCGCCACTCCTCGGCGCCGACCACGTAGATCCGCGCCCGCGGCTGATCGTAGCTCTCGGCAGTCCCCTTCAGGTAGTGGTCGAAGAAGGCCAGGTGCTCCGCCTTGTTGTCGACGAGCGCGTGGGGCTCGAACTCCATGTCCCCGAGCGTAAGCGTCCCCCCGATGAAGGTCTCGGCATGACCCCAGGGGCCGGCCAGCATGTACTGCTCGTCAGCGCCCGGCGAATGGGCCATCATGCCGTCCCAGTAGAACATGGCGCCCGGCTGGTCGCCGTCGAACCACCCCGTCACGTGGAGGACCGGCAAGTCGAGTCCCCGGAAGTCCTCCTCGGTGAAGTGCAGCCGGTTCCAGTACTCGTTCATCGTGGAGTTTTCGAGGAAATCGTTGAAGAGCGGCATGTCGCGGCCCATCGCCTCGTCCTGGGTGATGAGCGGCCTGTGCCAATAGACGGACTCCAGGTCGATTCCCGCGGCGTTGGCGGTCTGCATGTTCCGCCCCGAAGTACCGTTGATCCAGTCCAGGGCCCAGGCCATCATCCACGCGCCGCCGTAGTAGGGCAGCTCGTGCATCCAGCGCCCGGCCGCTGCTGTCGCGACCATGCACTTCAGCGCAGGTGGGTGCTCGCGCGCCGCCAGCCACTGGTCGGTGCCCAGGTAGGACACGCCAGCCGTGCACACGTCGCCGTTGGACCAGGGCCGGGATGCCATCCACTCGATCGTGTCGTAGCCGTCTTCGCCCTCCTGGAAGAAGAAGTCGAACTCCCCGTCCGAATCGCCGCGGCCGCGGACGTCCTGCATGACGACTGCGTAGCCGCGCTCCGCGAAGTACGTGGCCCACCCGGCCAGGGTGAAGGTCCCCATGGCCATCGTCTTCAGGTACGGTGTCCGAACGATGATAGTTGGGAACGGTCCGCCCTCGGCCGGCATCCAGACGTCGGAGGACAGCTCGACGCCGTCGCGCATGGGCGTACGGACATCGAACATCCGCTCAACCTGGGCCGTTTGGGCGGACGCTGGAGTGGTCGACGCGGCCGGAAGGACGAAAGCGACCACGGCGAGCGCCAGCGCGGACAGTCCTGACACCAGCGCGGCTGATCGGCGGGGCATGGGGGAGTGATGACCAGTTCCTGACATGATGCGCCTCCTTCAGGGCAGCAGCGGAGTCCTGCGGTCAGACTAGGTGGTCGCGGCGCAGTCCTCAAGCTCGCCGATTGAAGTCGAGGAACAGTCCCGATCCGCTTTGTTTCGCTGCGAGGCCTGTGGGAGGCCCTCAGACGCCGACTTCTCTAGAAGATTAGATGGGGTCGTGGACGAAGGGCAATTAAGGTCGGGACCGTGTCGTAGGTGACGATGTAAACAAGTCCGTCCCTCCCAACAACCGCTTGTTTGGCCGGTTGTGGGAGAATAAGCGAATCTATGTAATGTCCCGTTTGCAAATCATAGCGATCCAGCCAATGGAACTGTCCACGAGTACTGCCCGCAAAGAGAACGGCCAGTGTATCGCCGCTCACCGAGAGCGAAGTGCCTGAGTGCACTGTTCCTTCTCCAATGGGCAGGCGAGTTGCCTCGCGCGGCGGAGATTCTGTATGCTCCACATACGGAGATGCCAACTCCATTGTGCCCGATCGGTAAGTGAACCAGCCGTTGCCGTTCTGCAATCCAAACACCCAACGGTCCTGCTTCCACTTCGTGATCAACCCCACTCGTTGTAGAATGGACAATTGCGCTAGTGCCCGACTCTCAACTTCTTGAACTTGTTGCCCGCTTGGGTCCACAATCACCCCTGGAACCGTGCCATAGGTGGCCATCACGTAGTGGTTGGATTGAAGTACCACAACCCCGGAAACGTTGCCAGCATCGATCGCAAGCGGCATCTCACTTAGCAGTCGGCCTTCCGCACTCAGAGTCAGAATCCGGCGATTCCCGGAATCGACGAGGACGACATTCCCGCTCCCGTCCAGCGCCATCGCTCGAAGGGCGCGTACCTCACCAGGACCACTTCCCTGACTTCCCCACGACCAATCGAGGTGACCCTGCGGATCCAGATGGTGGACCTCGCGGAGTAACGGATCGATAAAGAAGACTCCACCAAGGTCGTCCGGCAACAAAGATGTTGCGGAAGCCAGGAATTCATCGCCGCCATCGAATACCCATACTGTGTCCCACACTGTCCTGGAACCGCTGCGTGGGCCTTGCCCCTCCGTGAATACTGACGCTTGGGCGGCTATCTGTTGCGGAACGCCGACGGAAGCGAGGGCCAAGGCAACCAAGACTGCTGCGACGCGCATCCTCATCCGCTGGCTCCTGCCAACATGGCAGGTCTCCTGAGCTGCGAATCACGGTAGAGTCGAGGGCTGGCGGACCACCCACATGTGGATGAGCCAACATAGACGAGGATCGTTTCTTCGCCCGCTTCGGATGAGGAATCGGGCACGTAGCCGCCTGCCTCCAACAATGGGACGGTCCAACCAAGATTGAGTTTGGGTACTGGTAGTAGACCTATCGAACTCAGCGAGAATCCGAAGATCACCCCGAGCACTAAAGCCACCAACCCCAACCGCCGCCGCCGACTTGATCTTGCGTCACGGGCATTCATCAGCTTCATCGAGTTGGCCACGTTCCGAGTTCGGAAAACTTCCGAACTTCCAAGTACGGAAACGGATATCCAAAAGACGCAATATACCCGTCGTGCTGAATCGAGAGGAGGTTGGGAAGGGAATCGCCAATGAAGGCCCCGAGCCCCGTTGGAACGTCGATCAGATAGGACTGTGGAATGATCTCCTGACGCTCTGGAAACACCCGGCTGTATTGAAGTAGTGCTTGGTCACCGGACGGCAGAATGGCGATGTTGGAAAGGCGATCATGATCTTCGGACCGCAACTCCCTGTAGCCGATAGCCCCAGTTTGCGGATGTCTCCTCTCCGCAATTTGAAGCTGGCGATAGTCATCGACGATCGCGGCCACCCAAAGGAGGGAGCCATCGGTGCCGTACGACCGCACAATGGGCTGCTTGGAGAACCCGAAGATGATGCGATCCTGGTCTCGGGCGCACGCGACCCGACCTCGGGACAACGGCCGTCGAATAAAGGATGAGTGATGCACGTACCCCGACCCGAAGCTTCGGACGGAATCGCCGATTTCGTTGACTATCGTGTCGTCCTCGCGCACGTAACCGGAAGAATACAAGCGACCATCGGCCATCGAGCAGAGCGCATCGACAGGAGTTGGCCTGAAATCCTTCATCTCGCTGAGGCGCCAACCTGTCTCAGAGCGCTCGAATACCTTGATCGGTCCTGTACCACCGACGGGGCTGGCACTCCCTAACGCGATGGCGATCCGCCCATCCGCCAACAGATCGAAGTCGTTCGCTTGACGAAGTTCCATCGGCCCTTCGCCTCTGCCGCCGAACGACTCGATGAACTCTCCTGCAGAATCAAAGATCCGTATTTCTTGGGCGTCCTCATCGAGGACCACTATGTGTCCATCCTGATTGATCGCGGCCTTCGGAACATACCCGAACAGCGCGGGACCAGGCTGTTCGGATCCCAGTCGAAGTACTGGTTCGGCCGCGAGCAGCGCACGCTTGGAAGTCTCCCAGGATGCAAGGTCGACATCCGGCAGGCCATCAGGGACAAGGTGACGGGTTATCGCTGCCGCATCTTGAGGTGGCCGATTCTCTTCGTTCGGATGCTGGGTTCCAGGAGGCGAAGAGTCGCCCTCCCCGCATGCCAAGAATGCGGGGAGGGCGACCCAGTGAAGGCAGACGATGGACGGACTTCGGCGCTTCATGCGCCGCATTCGCAATTGTCGCACTCGTCCCCATCCCAGGCGCAACCTCCGTCCGAATCAGGCGCATCGGCACACCCCCGGTAGTCGAACCACAAACTGCGCTCGAGAAAGATGCACGCGTCGTCCTCGCAGAATGGCGTGCCTCCATCCTGTGCCATCGCGATCTTCGGAGCGGGGCCAGCCAGCCCGGCCCCGACCATCGTACCTGTCAGCGCGATGCCCAAGAACGCAGCAACGACCGCAACTCGGCGGACGAGCCCTTTCGTGGCGAAGGCCAGCCACGGCCCAACTCGGCCAGATCTTGACATTATTCGGCTTCTGGCCGCTGGGACCTCCATTTACGGGTCGATTGATGGGCGGTGGGGATCCAGAAACACCCTCCGCCGAGCCTCGAGAACCCAGTCCCTCAGCGGCAGGTTGGGCAGCTGAGTGGGCGTCTTCTCGGTCAGATTCCTTACGAACCTGCTCCAAGACGAACCATCCGAGAAGCCCAGGCAACGCGCGATACGCGCCTGACTCGCTCCCTCTTCCCGAAGGGCCCATCCCTGCAGGAAGGTGGTCCACCGGATCGCAGTCGACATTGAGTATCCGTAGCGTCTGGCTTCCCTGGACAGATGGTCAGGGGTGTAGAACAGGGCGCTGGCCACCTCGATAAGGCTGCGCATGTGGACGGACGTCTTGCCGTTCCTGTTCCCGTTTGGACTGCCGCCGCTCGGACTGGTTTCCGGCCCGGTGATCCCCTCGACCGGCTGAGACGCCACCAAACGCAGCGCCCGAATGGCCAGCGCCGGGCCGGGACATGCCCGGATGAACGGGTCGATGACGTCCGGGAACGGTACAGCTTCCGACCTGTTGTGGTCGTCAGAGTTCACTGTCGGCTCTCCTCTGGTCACGTTGCACGGCACTGCTCTCGTCAGCCAAGCCGTCGATCAGGTGCCTTCCCTTCCGCGCGGGGGGCACTCCCCGGCTCGCTACTCGTATAATGCCAGAGGACGCAGGAAAGGGGCAGTCATTTTCCGACAGTCAGACGGTGAAGCTATCTTTACGGTCGAAACCGCAGGGTGGCGGGGAGTGATCGGCGTGCTTGGGAGACCGCTGGAGAATTCCTGGGGAAGGGGATTGACCGATTTCTAAGCCCATCGACATCGATCGACTCCACGCGCGCGACCCGGCGTTACTCGAGGAACTCGTGCAGCAGATCAGCCCACGGATGCGGGCAGCCATTCGACGATATGCGCGTGACGATGACGACGCGGACGACCTCCTACAGGACTGCTGGGTTCAAGTCATAGTCCAACTGGAGAACTTCAAGCGGAACGGTTCCTTCCCGGCATGGGCCATCGCGGTGGGCAAGAACGTCGGGCGAATGGCGCGGCGCAGGCGCCAGCGCACCAGGGAACAGCGTGCGGCGCCAGATAGTTCCGAGGCCGTGCTGGATCGTCGTCCGAATCCCGAGGAGCAGTTGGTTTCCAACGAGATAGGGGAGCTCCTGAGCTCTGCGCTCGCACGGTTGCCTGATCGGGAGCGGGACATGATGGTGCTCCGCTTCATTGAGGACAGGAGCACCGCCGACGCGGCCGCACAGATTGGCGTCACCGTCCGGTCAGCTCGGACTATTCAGCGCCGCGCAATACACCGGTTGCGGAGCATGTCCGACGTGATGGAGCAGCTCCTGCACTGATACGGCGAATCCTGCGGTGCCGTAAACTGAACTTTCCTAGACCGCGTTTGGGGCCACCCTTTTTATACGGTCAGTCCATGGCAACGGCAGGTGTCGGAAAACGACTGCCCGTTTTGGGCGCGTTTCGGCATTAGGAGAAACGTAGGGCCACGATTCGGCATTGCCGTTGTCGGCCGAGAGTTCCTCCGAACGGTCGCCCCAAGACTGCAGTCACATGAAACGTCTCCTCAGTCTCATGCGCCGGAATGCCATGCTGTCGGTGCTGGTCGCCGGGATCCTCGTACAGCTGCTGATCCTTGCGGGTTGGCCCTACTTCACGATCGCCTCGCAGGCCCCCCGCACGGCATCCCAAATCGGGGACACACTCGTGTCTCTGGTCGGCTCAGACGCGGAAGGCGTCCAGAAAACGATCTCACTTGCCAGCAAACGTGGCCAGGCAACGGTGCTATACGTATTCCATCCAGACTGCGCCCACAGCGATAGAGCAGCCCCGGCCTGGGGAGCTCACTTCGCCAGCGGATTGGCCGATTCCAACGTTCGAAGAATCGCCGTCACACGCGATGCCCCAGCCGCAGCCGCCAGGTATGCCGCTCGCTTCGGTTGGGAGGTCGAGCTGCTGAGCCTGGCACGATCCGGTCACTCTGACCAATTGCATTCCGTGACATCCAGAACGCCCTGGCTGTTCGTGTTCGACTCGCTAGGCGTACTTCGCTTTCAGGCACACGGAAGTGAACTGGAGCAACTGGCACTCTCGCCGGAAATCGTCGGCTAGCATGTGCCATTCCCCGCCGGCGGCTTCCAGGAAATGGAGGCCAAGGAGAATCATGTCGTGAAGAAAAGAACCTGGATATTGGTCGCGCTCTTGGTCAACATCTGCTTGCTACCACTGGTGCTGGCGCCTCCAAGGGAAGCGGCTGCGGAGCGCAGAGCACGCTTCTTCTTCCCCTGCTGCCAGGAATCGGCGCGTGGCCAACCCTACTGTTGTGATGGCTGCTGCATCTTCACTTCGGATTGCCGGAGGCACGACACCTGCGGTGAGGAATAACTGAGAGTTCCCGTTACCTCTGGAAGGCACCGAGGATCAACTCGGCAAACAGCCCGGACCCGCCGCTCGCGCGGATCACGGCCGGCGATGCTCCCAGGACTCGGAGCACCAACCGCCGATAGTTCGACCGGTCCGACACGCCGACCGCCAGGGTCACCGCGTCAAGAGGTTGCCGGCTCCAATGGAGCAATCGCTCGACCGTGAAGACGCGAGCCAGGGAAATCACTGTCTTGGGAGACGGGATCCCGAGCGCGATGCATCTACGCTGAAGAGTCCGTTCCGTGATCCCCATGGCGTCCGCGAGTTGCGGCACGGTGCAGGGGCCGACTGCCAGATTCAGCGCGTGCTCGAGTATGTCTCGGACACCGGAATCAACGGTTTCCTCCATTCGCGCCAGCAAGTCGTGAGTGAACTGGGCGTCAATGCTAAGCAGGACCGCCGAGGCGATTCCCTCAGGATGATCTTCGATGTCCGGCCTCAGGCACGCCGTTAACGGGAAGCCAAGTCCGCCGGGGTCATCTTGCTCGGCCGAACCCGAGCGGCCGTACAAGATCAGCGGGACGGTGCCCCAATCGAATCGTGCCTGACTACCGCCGTCCGGCGGCAAGTCGTCGTTGGCTCTGAAGCCTGGGTCCACGACACATGGCGAGCCCGGATACCGCAAGACCAAGTCGCCCAACTCGCGCCAATTCGAGGCAAAGAGCACCCCTCCGACCAAAGGAGCTGCCCTCCCCGAGGCAAGCGCGGTTCGGATTCGTCCGCGGAGCGCGTTCCTCACGAGTAGCGCGAGCAGCGGCGGAGGCCGGGTCGTCAGTTCGCCACCGCCATCCGCGGCGTATGCCTGCGCCTGCCAAGGACAAGGAGGCCCATCGCGCCGAGGAAGCCCGCGATCGCTGCCGAAACGAAGCTGGGCGGTACACCACCGAGTGGGCCTACCATGACGAGGCCAGCTGCCAGAACAATCCACGACGAGCAGAAGTCGCCAAGGGTCGCACGGTTCCTACGCGGGCTATCGGTGGCCCACGCCCTTGGTGCAGTGGACGGAGACGCTTCAAGCATGGCTTTGACGATCCCCTGTGCACGTTCCTGAGACACCGCAACCCTGGGTGCAACCACACGACGAATGCCGGCCGCGAGCCGAGTTGCTTCAGCTTCTGCTTTCGTCCCTGCGGATGACATGGCGCCCAGTCCGCCAAGCTCATCGTCAGCGATCACCTTGGAGAGGGTCTCGTCAAGGGACTCGGCCTCGCGCGGCCTCGCCCTTTTTCCGCCGCCGGCGGTACCAATAGGCAGTTCGCGGCGCCGACACCACCATGCCATTGCAGCCGTCAACGCCGAGGGTAATGCCAAGGGCAGGCAAACGATCCAGACCACTGAAGCACTACGCTGCAAGACCAGGTTGGCCGTGACCAGAAACGGAAACCAGAAGGTAGCGAGCAGCGCCAGGCAGGCGAACCACCTCACGGCACCGAGGTTGGGCCAACTGGACCTCCTGGTTAGTCGCCCGACCAGTCCACCTGCGACGCCGGAAACGACCGCGAAAAGCCCCAAGGTTACCGGGATCAGCCTCCGGCCCGTATCAAGCACCCGTCGCGCGGCTGCGGGCACCGCGTCCAGGGGTACACCGCTGACCCGGGCGGCCAGGGCCTCGGCAAAGGTCGGCCCCACCGCCGACAACAGGCATGCGGCCGATGCCAGAACCACCAACTGAGTCCAATGTCGGGCCCTGGTCCCGGCCGTTGCCTCACCGAACAGGTCGAAATGGTCCAGTGACGCCGCGAAAACGGCCGGCGATATGAGAACCGACATGGCCACCGTCGCTTGTCCCGCTACCATGAGCAGCCTCTCGCCGACGGAGTAGCCGTCCGATAGACCAATAAATGCACCGCACGCATAGGCGCCGTACACCGCACACAGACCCCCAAACCACTTGATAGCCGGCCTGGCGAGACCCATTCCACTGTACCGTGCCGTTCCGGGCATTGGTGGTGGTGGAATCCTACGGGAAGCTGCCATGTCCTCTGCGCCGACCGATGACGATCACTTCAAGAGTCTTGAGGGAGCCCGTTGAGACACGGGAGCCCGCTACCGGGAATCTCGTTTACGAGCGGGTCGGCCAGCAAGGCCCATCACCCGGAATGACGAAGCACCGTGAAATGGGTCGGTGGTGCTCCCCCCGACCGATAAACCCTCTTCTAGCCACGTCGCACAATCGTGGCGCGCACGAGGAAGGGCACATCGAGAAGCCCGGGAGTAACGGCGATAATCGTGTCGCCTACGAGCGCCGGGATGTTGCGGTGGGGGATCGTGAACCCCAGATCGACGCTGCCAAGGAAGTACCCCTCCGGGTCAAACACGTCGAAGGTGCTGGGATCTTCCCCCACATTCTCGATGATCCCAACCAGGATGTGTCCGTCGTCCAACACATAGATGTCATTGACCAATGGCCGCACCAACTCGACATCCTGTCTTGACACGCCCGCCTCCGCCAGACCCTCCGAGATCGCCGCCTCGTCTCGACGATCAAACGACGCGGGCCGGTGAGAAGTCTCGACGATCCGAAGGGTGTCGCCGCTGGAATCCGTCTGAACCAGCCGAAGTCGACCGGTCGTCGCCGACCACACCGTCCCGTCCGGTGCCAAGCTCCACCGAGTAGACGCCAAGTAGTGCGTAGCCAGAAACCGAAGAGCTTCCTGGCCAGGGCGAATCATCATCGGCACACGCCCGCTACGGAATCGACGCGCCTTGGGAAGCACCGACATCGTATCGACGACCTGTCCCAGAGTATCCACGCGCAGAAACAGGACCACATCGGGTCCGGTTCTCGTTACGGTCTCGTCGACAAGGGTTCCCGTCTCCTCCCACAGCAGCGGATGCTGAATTCGATTGACCGAGCGAACCGGCCTTGGTACGGACTTTTGGAACACCCCCGTCGAGTCGAAGACGTGATACCGGCCGTTCAGTCCGGCCGCCACCCATAACCGGTCGGCCTCATCCCACGTCATGGCCATCGGGTGGCGAAGGTCTCCAGGACCCTCCCCCGGACCACCGAAACTGCGCACCAACTGGCCTTCGCTGCTAAACGCGACAACTCGGTCCGTCGAGTACTCCAGGACAAAGATCTGCCGATTCGGTCCAAGGGCCACGCTGTTGTTTCTGGGAGTCGTGAGTTCGTCCGGCCCACCCCGGACGTTCCCCACCCTGAATTCCTCCACCACCCGCCATTGCTCGGACTCCCGCCAACGGCCAGTGGGCCCGTTTCGGATCACCACCACACCGCCGACGGTATCGACCTCCGCCGACAGCCACGCGTCCGTGTCCCCGGCGCAGGCAGTCGGCAGCCATGCGAGAACCGCAACGGCAATGCAGTACGTGACGGCCCGGATAGGTGGGAAGATCACGCTAGCGGCCCGGACCAGCTTGACTACGTGCTTGTACACCCGGCATCACCTCCTGTCGTGGTTTCGCCTCTATCGAGGGACACCACGACCGCGATCTGGATGTCCAGATCGCCTACCTGCGAAGCCACAATGTAGTCGCGGCCAATCTCCCAGACGCGCCACCTGTCGCTGGTTTCCAGTCGGGTCACGATGGCACCCGCCGAGTCGAAGACTGTCCACCATACCTTGTCTTCTCCAGGCATGTCATAGTCCTGTACCCACAGGCATCCGAGGTCGTCCCCTATCACCCGATCGAACATGGGGAGGGTTGAAGCCATTGGAACGTCTCGATCCTGGTTGGGATCCTCTTCAATCAGCGCCCTTCGGTGACCTTCATCGGGATTCACCGGCGATCTGTCCAATCGGATGATGCGATCCAGTGAGCCATGCGGTCCATGCGCCCGTAGTTCATAGGTATCGTTGGGACCCGCAATGACGCGTGACCCCCAGACGCCGACTACCATCCGTCTGGTGTATCTGAGCGGTCCCATGTACCTGTCGCTTCTTTGGGTGTGGTACTCCATATGTGGGTATGGACCGACGATCGACACCGGATTCCCCGTCGCATCCCATATTTCAACCACACCCTCTTTCCGCTCATACTCTGCCCGCTGGTTCCAGTTGGCGAGCAATTCGTTGGCGTTGAACTCCACGACGCGTTCGAACGCGAACCGATCGCGTCCAATAGCACCACGCAGCAGGAGCTCCGGCGCCTCATGCATTCTGGTTGTGCGCCCGAGATTGCCTCTGGTGTCGAACACCGTAAGCCTGAGCAGCCGACGGTCCCACACAACCACCGAATCTGCGCCCCATCTGTGCAGACCCCCGATGGAGTTGAATTCTCCCGGCCCCTCACCTCTGCCTCCCCACGTGCGGACGTATGTCCCATCCTCCCCATACTCCCGTACAACCCCTCGATCCGCGACAAGGACTCCGCCCTCGGGCAGACGAATCGCACCACCGATCGACGCGAACTGGTATTCCGCGGGAGCCGTAAGGCTCTGACCGATCGTCAGAGTTGGCTCTTCACCAACGCTCCACGGGTGGGCGTTGCTGACCGAGTCCTTGTTCTCCGAAATCACTACCCCCACGCTGTCTCGAACCACCACCCGATCCCGGGCCACTTCCATGTCGCCACTACACGCGCCCGTCACCAGAAGTGTCGCGACGGCCAACAGATGGTTCCTGGGCACTCCCGGCCGCCGGGGTCCGGTCACTGCAGGGATGCGGGCCGGGATGCCGCAAACTCGGCGAGCATTTCGAGGGTCTGGATCTCCCAGTCCTTGATCGCGGTCGAGAGCCTGAGTTCGACTTCGGACACCTTGAGTTCGACCATTCGTTGCGGTACCCCGTCTTCGTTCAGCCAAACCGTGATACCTGGCGTCTCAAAAGCGCCACGAAGGCAGCAAAGACGGGTCTTGGGGCCGCGGTGGGCCGCGCCATTGTGCGGCCATGGTGCTCCTGAGCACATCCATTATTCCGTTCCGAGTCTTCATGTTTCCAAGCCTCCATCTATGGGGATCAAGTGCGCTAGGGGGCGTTCCCGCGGGCCCTCGACATATCCTGTCAAGCCACAATGATCCGCTTCCTCGACATTTCGCAACCACTCTCTCCCTTGGACCCCGGATGGGTTGCCAAAATACTGTCCAGGGAAATCGGGGGCACTATGGGGGCAACGTGCGGGTACGCGCTGCTCGTCAGGTCGATGCGGATCCTGTGTCCCGGCTCGAACGAGTGGGCGATGTGTCCCAGGTCGATCTCGTAGCGCACGACCTCGCCGGGCGTCGAAGGCGACGAGGGAGATCTTGCTGACGACCTCGCCGAAGAGCCGGGCCCGCTGCACGTCCCAGGCCGCGATGTAGGCGCAGACACCATGACGCCGATATTCATACTCGACGCGAAAGACCACGGCCGGGAGCCGGGGGCAGGATCGAGGGGGACGAGGTCCACCAAGCGAGGCGGCAAGCCTTCCAGCGGGCCAGCCGGGGGCTGTCGCGGCCATCCAGATCGCCGTCGGCCGAGGACGCGGCGGTGCTTCGCCTTCCAAAAGCCGGACGAATCAATTTGCCGAGGCGCAGGGCATAGGACCGGCGAGGCTCAGTTCCCAAAGTGGAAGAACTGGAATCTCCGTACCAGACACCTTATCCCATGCAATAGCTCGTTCGGTACTGCCAACAAATGCCAATAGCGATATGCCGCGCAACCGCGAACTCGCGACGATCCGTGCGCTAGCGACATCGATTACCTCCACCAACGTGTCAAAAGCGTCGACACCATCGCCCCTCAATATGTAGGCGTCGAGCTCCGGATGCGCGTCTCGGGGGCGCGGAATGACATGTTTGGCCCATTCATCGGAGGGCATATTCATCATGACCCACAACCTGCCATTAGTGTCTCGCTGCAGATCCACAATGGTTGGTGGGGGTGGCTGGTCCGGGTCAATCGGAAACTCCCTGCCGTGACCAGGAAACCAATCCACCTCTTGCACCAACCGGTCAAGCCGCTGTCCTGTGGTCGCGTCCCAAAGATCCAGCTCGTAGCGATTCCTATTTGCTGCCCAAAGCCTTCCGTCCACTTCCGCAGACAAGAGCACCCGAATGACTCCCATCTCGGTCTCCGAGGTGCCAGGAGCATGCGCTTCAGTAGTTTCGTCAAAGGAATACAGCAACTCCCCGTCCAACCCAAAGGAGTGAAGGACGTAACCCGCCCGATCCGAGGTGAAAAGCAGCGCGTTCACCACATAGAGCGAGTCGTGCACCAGCGCCGCACCCCCAAGTGCGTAACGGCCTGCAGGATACAGGCCCTCACGCAGGACCTGGAAAGACTGGGCGTCCAGCACCGTAACGCGGGTCTGGAGCGGGTCAATGACGTGCAGTTCGTTGCCGCGGGACTTGATCCAACGAACCCACCTGTACTCTCCGGGCCCTGCGCCATGCCGCCCCACGTTCCGCAAGCCGCCGGAGGGGGAAAACACCGTTAACTGACTGTCCGCCTCATTGAAGACCACAGCCACCCTTCCGTCTGGTAGACCTTCCGACTCAGCGATCGTGCCCAGCACCGACTCCCCGTCGCCACCCAGCACCCCTACCTCGGAAAAGGCAACCGAACACTGGCGAATCGGGTCAAGCACCAATTGCCGTTCCGACTGACCAGCGGCAATCTCCGGAAACAGGAGTAACGTAGCTAGTCCAAACCGGTAGGCAGAGATCATAACGGATCGGCGGCAACCACGGTCGCTAGTCCGCTACCGTTTGTCACCCAAGCAAAGGCATCTGAGTCCTCAAGCAAGGGGATGTGGGCGATGACACTATCGTTACACCCCAGCGCCTGAATCGCCCGGCGGTTCGGGACAAACACGAATCTGTCACGGAAGGGGCCATCATTCGCGAGCGCGCGTGAGAGTGCGAGAGTGTCGTCTCCGCGAACCGCCGCTACAATGTCCACCAACACAGCATTGAGGGCTGCCTGCTGTGGGGGCTCCATCAGGCAGGTCACGCTGAACGGGTGTTGACTTGCGCAACCTCCAGAATCGACGCACCACGAGTGGGCGCCCCACATGGGAAGGTTGATTGACGTGTCGTCACCCTCTGGAGCCTTGTTGCCCATCCTGTTGTTCTTCCAGCACAACGAGCAGTCGACGCACCAGCCCCCTCCCGGACCAGGAGGTGGTGGCTGCGCGAATGTTCTCTCCGGCAATAAGGCCGCGGCCGCCATGGCCACGAACACCAACGGGAACAGCTTACGGGTCGTCATGAATGTCCCTCCTTTAGGCGGGTGAGAGTTCACAAGCACCCCCACCATGGGGGTCTCGATTGCAGACCGACTCCAAGTACCGCAGGTTCGGTTTTCGAACGCTATGTAACGCAACGTCACTTCGCCATGTTCCAATCCGGCGAATGCGTGACAATATCCGGCTTTCCGGCGTAGGAACCGGCGTTTTCGCCCGCCGGTCCTGCTTGGCCCCAGGCGAATAGGGTCTTCGGGTACCAGCCCAGGGATTCCCTTGATCGCCTGGTACGCCACCAACCGCAGCGCCTTGGTAACACGCGCGTGTCCGGTCTGGCTGTCCATACCCTACAGACAGTTCTCACACGCAAGATGTGCAAAGCGTCTCTTCGGACGGCCCGGGGAGGACAGCGTTTCGGTTCGAGCCCCTACCCCCCCGGATTCACCAACACCGTAACATGCGTCGGGTGCTCCGCCGAGCGATAAACCCGCTTCGTCGCTTTCTGGAAATCCCCCTCCACCGCCTCGAAGATATTGGGCACCCAGCTCTGCGGATTCCGGTCGATGATCGGGAACCAGGTACTCTGGACCTGCACCATGATCCTGTGACCGGCCAGGAAGTGGTGGTCGCGGTCGCGCAGGCTGATCGTGTAGGGGGTGATTTCGTTCGGCACGACCGGCTCGGGAACGCGGTAGCTGTTGCGGAAACGGGCGCGGAAGACTTCGCCGGCGACCATGTACTGGTAGCCCCGTAAAGCCGGATTGGGGTGATCGTCCGGGTAGACGTCGATCAGCTTCACGATCCAGTCCGCCCCGCCGCCGCTGGTCGACGCGTAGAGGTGGGCCACGATGTCGCCCGTAATCGCAAACCCCTCCTCCAGCGGCTCCGACTCCCATGTCAGCACGTCCGGCCGGCCATCAACGAAGCGCTGGTCCTCGGCCTGCCAGAAGTGCCAGCGGTCGTAGTAGATCGGCCGGTACTGGAAGGGCACCGGGTTGTCGGGGTCGGAGACGTACTCGTCGTAGGCGGTGTCGTCGCCGTCGGACGCCGGCGGGGGGTCGAACGACACGCCGCCGTCGGCCCGCAGATAGACGTTGCGCGGCACCATGCCCGCGGCGGGCCAGCTGTCGTAATGCTTCCACTCGTTGGAGCCGGTCTGAAAGGTGATCGCCTCGGCGGCGGGCAGCGACCCCTTGTCCTTCAGCCAGTAGGCGAACCACGGGGCGTGGATCTCGTCGCGGAAGTAGCGGGCGGTCTCGCTCTCCAGGTCGAATTCGAGCACCTGCCGGCCGACCTCCTCGAAGCTCCAGCCACCGTGCCGCCAGGGGCCGAGCACGAGGAAGTTCTCGTTGTCGTCGTCGTCCGCCTCCAGCTGCTTGTAGACCTCGATGGGGCCGTAGAAGTCCTCGGCGTCCCACCAGCCGGTAACGTGAAGCGCGGGGACGGTCATGCCCTGCAGGTACGGGAAAACGCCGCACATCTCGGTCTCCCAGTACTCGTCCATGTTGGGATGAGCCACGTAGTCGTTCCACATGCGGGACTTGCCGTTCAGCACCTCGGTGACCCGGGAGAGCGGGCCCATCTCCAGGTAGCGCCTGTACTTGTCCCAGGGACCCTCGGGAGGCCAATCCTCCGGCGGCATTTCGAACCGCACGGCCGCCTCGTAGGCGTAGCTGAACCGGAAGGCGCCGTTGTGGTGGAAGTCGTCGCCGATGAACATGTCGGCGCAGCTCGCCTGCGGTGAGACCGCGGCCAGGGCGGGGTGGGGGTCGACCATCGCGCGCGTCGCCAGGAAGCCGCCGTACGAGATGCCCCACGTGCCGACGCGCCCGTTGTTGCCGGGCACGTTGTTCACCAGCCACTCGATGGTGTCGTAGAAGTCGGTGGACTCGTCGGTGCCGTCCACGTCGTCGGGCTTGCGGTTCGGACGGAGGGTCACGAAGTCGCCCTCCGACAGGTAGCGCCCGCGCAGATCCTGCAGGACGAAGATGTACCCCTCGTCGAAGAACTCCTCGTACCAGTCCAGCCGGATCGAGTAGTCCTGCTCCTGCGGGTTGGCGTAGTAGGGCGTGCGCTCCAGCATGATCGGGAGCGGCTCGGTTTGGCCCCGCGGGATGTAGATCTCGGTGTGCAGCCGCACCCCGTCGCGCATGGGGACCATGACGTCCCACTTTGGCTCGAAGATGGCCGCGAGGTCGAGGTCGGCGCGGTCCTCGTAGGGGTACCGCGTCATGAGCTCGTCCTGGGCGTGGGCGGGGGCGGGGGCCACGAGAAGGGCGGCCCCGGCCAGGAGGGAGAGTGAGTATATGAGTATATGAGTATGCCGGTCGCCCGGGCCGCGTCGTCGCATTGCCAGCCTCTTTCGGAAAACGGTGCGCTACAGGCATTCTTGGGACGCACACCCGAAGGGAGCAACTCATGATACGCACGCCACGAATCGCCATGATCGCCCTCACCGCCTTCCCGGCCGGCCTCGCTATCGGAGGCTGCCAGCCAGACACGGACAGCGAACCCACCTACAGGGAAGCCGCCGCCGAAGAGGAGGACTTCCGCCTCAGATCGGATGTGGAAGCAGCCCTCCACGACCGCGCCGAAGCCTTCGCGGCCGACCCCGACAACGGCAATGCCCGCTGGGCCTTCGCCGACCTCCTGTTCAAGCTGGGTGACATGTGGGAGGCCGCCGACGTCATAGCGCCGCTCGCCGACCCCTCCTCGTCCAACGTGGACGACCTCCAACTCGCGGCCCGCCTGGCCTACGTGCTCGGCGACTACGCCCGCGCCGAGCCGCTCTACCGGCGCATGATGGAGCTGACCGAGGAAGGCTCCGAAGCCCACGCCGAAGCGACACGGGGCCTGGCCCTCACCTTCTACCAGACCAACCGGTTCGCCAACGCACGGAAACTGCCAGCACCCGAGGACAGCGAGGGCGCATCGAGCCTCATCACCTTCATGCAGGCGTTCGAGGGCGACCCCTACGGCATCGAGTGGGCCACCGACGCGCGCATCGCGCACCTCCCGATGACCAACGACATCACCCAGCCCGGAGCCCTCCCCATCGTCGACCTCGAGGTTAACGGCCAGACCGTATCGCTCATCCTCGACACGGGCGGCGACCGGCTCTACCTCGACAAGGACATCTACGCGAGCCTCGGCCTCACCACCCTCGCCAACCGTGAGGCGACCTACGCCTACACCGGCGGCCAGACGGTCGAGGAGCCGCTCGGCGTCGCCGAAACGGTCACCATGGGCGACGTCACCCTCACCAACGTGCCCGTTGTCGGCGCCACCTGGAAGGAGATCGGCCAGACCAGCGACGGCGTCCTCACCACGCAACTCCTCAAGCAGTTCCTGAGCACGATGGACTACGACAACCGCCGCATCACCCTGCGCGCACGCACTCCCGAAGCCCTCGCCCAGGTCATGGCGACCCTCGGCGACGCCCCACCGCCGGTGCAG
>LXNJ01000579.1_pt1 | contig 24920 bp, 22 predicted proteins | sample 809081 | NCBI WGS metagenome assembly LXNJ01 (sample SAMN04870510, study PRJNA318959) | sponge metagenome | biome: sponge; feature: marine sponge reef; material: water | host: Petrosia ficiformis | place: Greece: Milos, Mediterranean Sea | collected 2013-05-29 | depth 5-7 m | reverse complement strand
CCTTCTTGTTGAATATCAGTACTTAAAGATAATCATAAACAAACTAAACAGCAAGCAATCAGATACTTAAATACAAAAAAAACAGCCCCGGTATTGAGACGGCTTCCTTTTTTAACAAAGCTTTTATATTCATTTTGCGCTTAAGGTAGTTCGGAAAGAAAAGGGGTCTAAACAAGGGCTGCTTTTTTCTGTTATCTTTGCATATTCACCCCGAATCAGATTAAAATGGAGTTTAGGCCGGGCCCTCTACTAAAGGAAATAAACAGTCCAGACGACTTAAAAAAACTGAAGCCTTCGCAATTGCCTCAACTAAGTGAGGAGCTAAGACAGTTTATCATTGACCTGGTATCCGTTGAAGGTGGCCACTTCGGTGCTAGCCTTGGAGTAGTGGAGTTGACCGTTGCACTTCATTATGTTTTTGACACTCCCTATGATCAGTTGGTTTGGGATGTAGGTCATCAGGCCTACGGACATAAAATACTCACGGGTAGACGTGATGTATTTCATACCAATCGGATTTATAAAGGTATTAGTGGATTCCCAAAGAGAAGTGAAAGTGTTTACGACACCTTTGGGGTAGGGCACAGCAGTACGAGTATAAGCAGTGCTTTAGGAATGGCTGTTGCCAATCGATATCTAGGAAATGAGGAGCGTCAGCATATAGCTGTAATTGGCGATGGTGCAATGACTGCTGGATTGGCCTACGAAGGATTGAATCATGCCGGTGATGAGAATAGCAATTTATTGGTGGTGCTCAACGACAATTGCATGTCGATCGATCCAAATGTGGGTGCCCTTAAGCGGTATCTAACAGACATTACAACCTCTAAGGCCTATAATAAGGTTAAGGATGAAGTTTGGGGATTATTAGGGAAGCTTTCCAAATTTGGGCCTAATGCACAAGCGATTGTTCAGAATGTGGAGAATGCCGTGAAGTCTGCAACCCTAAATGAGAGCAATTTATTTGAGTCTTTAAGCTTCCGTTATTTTGGTCCAGTTGACGGTCATGATGTAAACCATATGGTTGATATCATGAATGATCTGAAGGATATTCCTGGGCCAAAAATTTTACATGCTGTTACCGTTAAAGGAAAAGGATATAAGCCTGCTGAAGATGGAAGTTCTACAGTTTGGCATGCGCCAGGCGTTTTTGATAAGGAAACTGGTGAGATCATCCGAAAAGCGGATACGGCTCCGAAGGCACCAAAATATCAAGATGTGTTTGGTCATACGATTATTGAATTGGCCAAGGAAAATGAAAAGATCATGGGAATTACCCCGGCTATGCCCACGGGTTGTTCGCTAAAGTATATGATGGCAGAAATGCCTGATCGGGCATTCGATGTTGGAATTGCTGAACAGCATGCAGTAACTTTTTCTGCTGGATTAGCCACCCAGGGATTGGTCCCGTTTTGTAACATTTATAGTTCTTTCATGCAACGAGCGTATGATCAAGTAGTGCATGATGTTGCTTTGCAGAACTTAAATGTGGTGATGTGTCTTGATCGTGCGGGTATGGCTGGAGCCGATGGTCCAACACATCATGGGGCATTTGATTTGGCCTATATGCGTTGCATTCCGAATCTGACCATAACGGCACCAATGAATGAGCAGGAACTGCGCAATATGATGTATACCGCTCAGCTGGAGGATATGGGTCCTGTAGTGATTCGTTATCCTCGTGGGCAAGGTGTAATGCCAAATTGGAGAACGCCCTTTACTGCACTTGAGGTGGGTAAAGGACAAAAAGTTTGTGAAGGTGAAGAGGTTGCGATTTTAACGATTGGTCATATAGGAAACGAGGCCTTAAAAGCTGTTCGCTCACTCAATAAGGAATTGATATTCCCGGCCATGTATAATATGCGCTTTGTGAAACCTTTGGATGAAGAGATGCTGCATGAGGTCTTCTCTAAATTTGATCGCATCATCACAGTGGAAGATGGATGCATCCAAGGCGGATTCGGTTCTGCAGTTGTTGAGTTTATGGTACAAAACGCTTATTCGGCCAAGGTAAATATGCTTGGAATTCCCGACGGATTTGTAGAGCATGGAACACAGCCAGAACTGTACGCCGAATGTGGTTATGATGCCGCGGCCATTAAAACGGCGGTAATTGAATATTTGAGCGAGCCGGCTCCTGTTTTAATGGACGCTTAAGAGTGTTAGTCCTCTTGGGGCTTTAACTCAAAAGTCTCCATAAACTTCGTGGTGTAATTCCCATCAATGAAATCCTGGTTACGAAGCAGCTGTTGGTGGAAGGGAATACTGGTCTTGATTCCTTCAATCACAAATTCATCAAGAGCCCTTCTCATTTTAGCCATTGCTTCTTCGCGGGTTTGAGCAACCGTAATGAGCTTGGCGATCATGCTATCGTAATATGGCGGTATTGAATAGCCTGAATAAATATGAGTATCCAGACGTACTCCGTGACCACCTGGAGCGTGTAGATTGGTAATCTTACCAGGTGATGGTCGAAAATCGTTATATGGGTCTTCAGCGTTTATTCTACACTCGATGGCGTGTAGGGCAGGCTCATAGTTCTTACCTGAAATTTCAATTCCGGCTGCCACCTTTATTTGCTCCCAAATAAGATCATGCATTACCACTTCTTCGGTGATTGGATGCTCTACTTGAATACGTGTATTCATTTCCATAAAGTAGAAATCACCGTGCTTATCTACTAAGAATTCCACCGTACCAGCGCCTTCATATTTTACGGCTTCCGCCGTTTTGATGGCCGCCTTACCCATTTTCTTTCTCAGGCTCGGGGTCATAAATGGAGATGGCGTTTCTTCTAGTAGCTTTTGATGTCTTCTTTGGATGGAGCAATCGCGCTCTGAAAGGTGACATGCTTTTCCGCGATGATCCCCTACAATTTGGATTTCAATATGGCGTGGTTCTTCGATGAACTTCTCCATATACATTCCATCGTTTCCGAACGCAGCCTTTGATTCTTGACGTGCAGAATTCCAAGCAGCTTCTATGCCATCCTCATCCCAAACAACACGCATTCCACGTCCACCACCGCCTGCAGTAGCCTTTAGAATAACGGGATACTTAATTTCTTTGGCTGCTGCTTTGGCATCGTCAATGTCTTTTAAAAGACCTTCTGAACCAGGTATTACAGGAACTCCAGCTTTCTGCATGGTCGCCTTGGCATTGGCCTTATCACCCATACCATCAATTTGTTCGGGGCTCGCTCCAATGAATTTGATGCCATGCTCACGGCATAATCTACTGAACTTAGCATTTTCCGAAAGAAAGCCATAGCCAGGATGGATGGCATCGGCATTGGTTATTTCGGCAGCCGCAATGATATTGGCAATTTTCAAATAACTATCGGTGCTCGATGGCGGGCCAATGCAAACGGCCTCGTCTGCAAAGCGAACAGGAAGGCTTTCCGCGTCGGCTTGCGAGTAAATGGCAACCGTTTTAATGTTCATTTCTTTGCAGGTACGAATAATGCGTAGCGCTATTTCCCCGCGATTTGCGATAAGTATCTTTTTGAACATGTTCAGCAGATTAAGTTAGATGAGACCTATAAGGTCGAATTAGGAAGGGTCAACCAAAAATAATGGTTGATCGTATTCCACAGGAGAAGAATCGTCTGCAAGAACTTTGACAATCTTCCCGCTTACTTCAGCTTCAATTTCATTGAAGAGCTTCATAGCCTCAATCACACAGACAACAGAGTCGGCAGAAATCGTACTTCCAACTTGTACAAATGAATCTTTATCCGGAGAAGGTTTTCTATAAAAAGTTCCAATCATAGGTGACTTAATGGTCACATATTTGGAGTCGTCTTCCACAGGTTCTTCAGTTGACGGAGCGGCCGGGGCAGCTGCTGGAGCAGCGGCAGGCGTAGGGGCCGGAGCGGCTGCAACAGGGGCAGCGGCAGGCATCACATGCTGCACTACAGTCTCAAGATTTCCACTACCATCACCGGCAGTTTTAATGCGGATTTTAACGTCTTCGGTCTCCAGCTCAACTTCACTGGCTCCTGACTTCGCTACAAAGCGAATCAAATTCTGGATATCCTTCAGGTTCATTAGGCATATATTTAATTGGTATGGCTAATATAGAAATTACCCGTTATACGCCCACTTAAGATAGATGGCTCCCCAGGTAAATCCTCCTCCAAAGGCGGCAAAGACCAAATTGTCGCCTTTTTTAAGTTTCTTTTCATAGTCCCAAAGCAAGAGAGGAAGGGTTCCGTTGGTTGTGTTTCCATATCGATCGATATTCAACATCACCTTTTCAGGTCCTATACCCATTCTTTGCGCTGTAGCATCTATGATTCGTTTATTTGCTTGATGAGGAACGAGATAGGTCACATCATCTGCGGTCAAATTATTTCGTTCCATAATTAGGCCTGAATATTCGGCCATATTGGTCACAGCAAATTTGAATACTTGCTTTCCTTCTTGGTGAACAAAGTGCTCTCTGTTTCTGACCGTATCTTCATTTTGGGGATACATGGATCCTCCCGATTTGATATATAAAAAATCTCTTCCTTGACCATCGGAACACAAGACAGAGTCTTGAACTCCCATGCCATCCTCACTGGCTTCTAAAACCACTGCTCCGGCTCCATCGCCAAAAATCACACAAGTGGCTCTATCAGTGTAATCAATAATAGAGCTCATTTTGTCGGCTCCGATCAGAAGCACTTTCTTGTATCGGCCGGACTCAATAAAAACGGATGCTGTTTCAAGGCCATATAAGAATCCACTGCATGCGGCCATTAAGTCGTAGCCAAACGCATTGGTGCATCCAAGCTGAGTGGCCGTATAACATGCTGTAGCCGCAACAGGCATGTCTGGAGTAGCTGTTGATACAATCACCAGCTCAATGTCTTTTGGATCCAAACCAGATTTTTCAAGTGCTTGTTTCCCTGCTTGAATCGCCATATAAGAAGTACCGAGCCCTTCGCCCTTTAAAATCCTACGCTCCTTTATTCCAGTTCGCGTGGTGATCCATTCATCGGTGGTATCTACTATGTTTTCCAATTCCTTGTTGGAAAGCACATAATCCGGAAGAAAACCTCCTACTGAGGTTATTGCAGCTCTTACTTTGTTCATTTTTCGAATCTTTCCTTAAGATGACTAACCAGTTGGTTGTCAATAAAACGCATTGTTGTTCCGAGCATGGCTTTCACTGCGGTAGGATTTGAAATCCCATGCCCAATGACTACCGCTGCGTTGACTCCAAGCACCAATGTTCCGCCATATTTCTGATAATCAAAGCGATCAAAATAGTCGTCCTTAATGTTTCGTTCTACGAGCAATCCATGGAATGCTTCGGCCTGCTTAAGCAGCGCATTACCTGTAAAGCCATCGCAAACAATTACGTCCGCTTTATTGGAGAACAAATCTCGTCCCTCCACATTTCCTGCGAAATTAAAATCGATGGAATCCTTAAAGACATTGTAGGCCGATTGAACCAGATGGTTTCCTTTTCCTTCTTCTTCGCCCATGTTCAAAAGAGCCACATTGGGCTTTTCAACATCGTGGATGGTCCTAGCGTAGATATCTCCCATTATGCCAAATTGATACAGAACATCTGCTTTGCAATCTGCATTAATCCCTACATCTAAAATTAGGTTGAATTTGCCATCTAGTCTCGGTAGAACAGAGGGCAGGCACGGACGAATAACCCCTGGAATAGTTTTAATGGTGTAGAAGGCCCCAACCAACATGGCACCGCTGTTTCCGGCACTGGCAAAGGCATGAATATTTTTACGAGCTAAATCGTGAAATCCTCGGGAGATGCTTGAGTTTGTCTTGGTTTGAAAACTCTTAATGGGATTCTCTCCCATATCTATAACTTCATCGACATCGATGAAAGTAAAAAGCTCTGGGTCTTTGTTTTTGGATAGAATGTATTCTCTTGCCTGATTTTCTGGGCCGTAAAGGACTAGTTCAAAACGGTCTTTCCATTCCTCGATTGCAAGAAGGGCTCCGTCGAGGCAGGCTTGAGGGGCATGATCCCCTCCCATAATATCTAGTCCAATCCGTATGTCAGGCATGAGTAAAAAAAATGTAGATTCAACTCAGTTGAGCTAAATCTACATTCGAATATAAGATTTTCTACTCAGGGAATTAGGCTTCTTCCCTTTCCATGACAACTTTACCTCTGTAGTAAAGTTTTCCTTCACTCCAGTGCGCTCTGTGGTACAAATGAGGTTCTCCAGTAGTTTGGCAAATTGCAATAGTAGGTTCTACCGCATTATCATGCGTACGACGCTTGTCACGACGCGTAGTTGATTGTCTTCTCTTTGGATGTGCCATTTTATATAGCTTTAATCGTTATTACCTTTTTTCAATTCCTGCAACTTTGCCCACCTTGGATCAATGACTTCTTCCTCTTCAATTTCCTCTTCCTCCAATTCATAATCTAGCTCAATTGAGCCGTCGAGGATGCCAGGATGAACTTTTTTGGCCGGAATACTCAGGACAACATACTCATAAAGTAGATGACCAATATTCCATTTGTGCTCTGAAAAAGGAAGGACAATGATTTCATCCTCATCGTTATATTCCTCTCCAAATTTCACTACCACCTCAAACTCCTTCGAGATCGGTAGATCAAAAAGTTCATTTGACAAATCACAGGGAACTTCAATATGTCCTCCAATACTTCCAAAAAACTCAAGCATGGTGTTGGACTTGTTCATTTTCACTCGCGCAAAAAGATCAAAGTTCTCGTATTCATTAAATCCAAAATATTCAAAGAACGCAGTCTTTAGCTCAAACTCATAGTCATGTTCTCCTAGACCCAATCCACTAAAGGAAATATCATAATCTCTAAGATCTTTCATTTCTTCGCAGAGTTCGAGCGCGCAAAGATAATAATTTATAGAAATAATTGAAGCATCATGCTGATGTTCAGTGAGCTTAAATCTCTACGGCCTCTTTTTTGAGTTCGTTCTCTCCCTCTCTGACTTTTAGTCGATCAAGAGCAAAGTAAATGGCCTCCCTCATAGAATGGGCATCAGCGATACCTTTTCCTGCAATGTTCATGGCCGTTCCGTGATCTGGAGAGGTCCGAACAATGCTCATGCCAGCGCTAAAATTCACCCCATTTCCAAAGCTGAGCGCCTTGAATGGTGCCAAGCCCTGATCATGATACATGGCAAGAATTCCATCATAATTCAAATGCCCTCCTTCTCCAAAAAATCCATCCGCGGCAAAAGGGCCTTGAAAAATCGACTTACTTTCCTTTTGAAGGTTTACAATTGCCGGAGAGATGATCTCAATTTCTTCCTTTCCCAAAGCACCTGAATCTCCCGCATGCGGATTCAAGGCAAGAATGGCGATCCTAGGTTTGCGAATGCCAAAGTCGGTTCGCAAGCTTTTTGCAAACAGGCTTGCTTGCTTTTCAATAAGTTCCCGGCTCAATTTGGAGGAAATGTCTTTGATTGGGATATGTCCGGTGCATAAGGCAATTCTCAAATCACCATTGGCCAGGATCATGAGATTCTCTTTATCCTTGCTAAAATGTTCAGCTAAGTATTCGGTATGCCCAGAGAATTTAAACTCATCCGATTGGATGGCAAATTTGGAAATTGGAGCAGTCACGATGGCGTCAATATTTCCTTCCTTAGCAGCTTCAACACAAGCCTTCAATGAAGCTAGAGCAAATCTTCCAGCCTCTTTCTCAATTGTGCCATAATTCACCTTGAACTCTTCTGGCCAGCAATTCACCAAATTGACTTTCCCCTGACGGATTTGATCTGCCTTGTCGGTGATGTGAAAATTAAACTCTGATTTTCCCAGAAGCTTTTTAGTGAAGGAGAGTAGTTTTCCTGAACCAAAAATCACCGGAGTAAATAGTTCCATTAGGCGCTTGTCTTCTAGACTTTTGATAAGTACTTCAGGGCCAATCCCATTGGGATCTCCCATCGTGAAGCCTATAACATACTTGTTGCTCATGCAAGTGCTTTTAGGTAGTTCAACAGCAAACGAACTCCTGTGCCTGTCCCGTTCTTAGATCGATAGGCGTCTTTCTTCTTGATGTATGCAGGTCCGGCAATATCGAGATGAACAAATGGATAATCGGTGAAATGTTGAAGGAACCGCCCAGCAGTAATTGCTCCGCCCTCAGCTCCACCAATGTTTTTGATATCGGCAAAATCCGATTCTAAGAGCTCGTCATATTCCTCCCAAAACGGAAAACGAGCCAAACGTTCCCATGATTCCTCTCCCGCTTTTTCCAACCGAGACCATTCTTCATTCGAGGCATTTCCCATGGCTACAATACCATACTTCCCAATGGCCATTGCCGCTGACCCGGTCAAGGTCGACAACTCGATGGCTATTTGCGGATCGTATTTCTTAGCATAAACCAAGGCATCTGCTAGTATCAAACGACCTTCAGCATCGGTATTTAAAACTTCCACAGTAGTTCCATCGGACATTGTTAAAATGTCCTGAGGAACAATGGCGTCCACTCCGGGTCGATTATCGGTTGCCGGGATGAGACCTATAATGTGTAGTGGGATGTTGGCTTTTGCCGCTCCAACAAGTACGCCTGCAACGGCCGCAGAGCCACCCATATCACACTTCATAGTGTCCATATATGCGGTTGGCTTTAAGCTAATTCCTCCGGTATCAAATACAACTCCCTTCCCAACAACGACGATGGGCTTTTCATTCATCGCATTATCAGGTTTATGCGTGAGAATGGAAAAAGTTGGGGGAGTAAGACTGCCTTTATTTACCCCAAGCAATCCGCCCATCTTCAGGCTTTCAATTTGTTTTTTCTTGAGAACCTGAACCTCAAAACCGTGTTCTTTACCAAGTTCTTCCAAGCGTTCGCCATAAATGACCGAGTCCAAATGGCTCAATGGCTCGTTCACTAAATCTCTAGCTGTAAATGTTCCAATGACCAAAGCCTTCAGCCATTTTAACTCACCCTCAGTAAGTGTGTCGTCTAAGATTAAAGACTCAAATGATCGCTTGTTTCCTTTCTTCTGATACTTGTGAAAGCTATAGTTTCCGAGAAGAAGCCCTTCACAAAAGGCCAATTTCATTTCGGGATTGGAAACCAAGGAAGAAAGCTCTGCAGACTTCGACTTGAGTTTATTCAGTGTTTCTTGTGCTTCATCTCCTGCCTTCCTAACTAGCTCTAAGCTCTTTGGATCTCCATCAAGATTGTCTAATCGTACGACCAGTGTATGACGTCCGGCATTATTGAAGCTGATAATTTTTGGGGCGGTTGATTGGTTCTTTGTTCGGACATATTCCAAATCATTAGAAGCCAAATCTATATTTTGAAGGTCCTCTCCTCCACTCCAGAGTACGATTCGGTCACTTCCCGCGTCATTACTGGATTTCCTGCGAACAAAATCAGTCATTAATTTGTAGTTTTGAAGAGGCTAAAGTATTGAAATTTGAATGAACGCAGATCGACTATTATATAGGGGCCTTCAGTTTGAAGAGCTGAGTGCCGAAGAGGGTCAATTTCTCTTCCAAAATGTTCCGACTACAGAATTGATGTGGGTGGCGAACGAACATCGAAAGAGGAAGAAGAAATCGAATAAGGTGAGTTGGATTATCGATCGAAATTCCAATACCACCAACGTATGTATTGCTAACTGTAAGTTTTGCAATTTCTTCCGACCACCCAAGCATGCCGAAGGGTATATAACAACCATAGAGGAATACAAGGAAAAGATAGAAGAGATGTTCCGATATGGCGGTGAACAGCTCCTGCTGCAGGGAGGTCATCATCCCGATCTAGGCTTGGATTATTATACAGGACTATTCTCTGAACTTAAGAGTCTTTATCCGAACTTAAAGCTGCATGCTCTTGGTCCCCCTGAGATTGCACATATTTCAAAGCTAGAACAGAAAAGTCATACGGAAGTATTGGCGGCATTGAAAGAATCTGGAATGGATAGTTTGCCAGGGGCCGGTGCTGAGATTCTCAATGATAGAGTTCGAAGATTGATCTCGAAAGGAAAGTGTTCAGGAAAGGAGTGGTTGGATGTCATGCGTGCGGCGCACCAGTTGCACATCACCACCTCGGCAACCATGATGTTTGGTCATGTGGAAACAGTGGAAGAACGCTTTGAGCATTTGGTGTGGTTGCGTGAAGTTCAGAACGAAAAGCCAGCCGATGCCAATGGGTTTTTAGCCTTCATTCCTTGGCCATTCCAAGATGAAGGAACCTTATTGAGTCGGATAAGAAAGGTGAGCAATAGCGTTACGGATGATGAGTATATCCGCACCATCGCCATATCTAGAATTATGCTCCCGAACATTGAAAACATCCAGGTGAGTTGGTTGACTGTTGGAAAGGAAACGGCACAAATTTGCTTGCATGGAGGAGCAAATGATATGGGCAGTATCATGATTGAGGAGAATGTTGTTTCTGCGGCAGGCGCACCTCATCGATTTACGGCCCAAGGAATCCAGGATGCCATTACGGAGGCCGGTTTCATACCGCAATTGAGAGATCAAGAATACTCGGACCGAGAACTACCCGCTCAAATGGAAGAACAACTCATTAATTACTGAAATAAAATGCGTAAGTTGGTGTTAATTAAGGAAATCAGTACAAGTTAAATGAAGAGAATTCTGCTCATTTTGCTCATGGCGTTGCCGTGGGTTACTTTGGCAACGCACAATAGAGCCGGAGAAATTACTTTCACACATGTGAGCGGATTGCGCTATAGCATTTTACTTCGAACCTACACCAAATATTCAGCACCTGCCGATCGACCAGAATTGGTGGTTCGTTGGGGAGATGGAACACAGGATACATTGTCTCGAACAAATGGAGGGGGTAATGGGGTAGCCATTGGGAATGACACCAAGCTGAATGAGTATACGGGTGAACATGTGTATCCCGGTCCAGATACCTACACCATATCCATGGAAGACCCCAATAGAAACGAAGGGGTTATTAATATCCCGAATTCCATTCAAATCCCATTTTATATTGAAAGCATCCTGCTGATTAACTCCAATTTGGGCAATAATAATTCCCCCATTCTCTTAATGCCTCCCATTCATAATGGATGTTTGAACCAGCTCTATGTGTATAATCCGGCAGCATTTGATGTTGATGGAGACCGTCTTTCATACCGGCTTGTTCCCTGTAGGGGATTTAATGGTCAGGTCATTCCCGGCTATTCTTTACCGCAGTTTGATACAGAGTTATACATTGACAGTGTAACCGGTACTTTTATTTGGGATAGCCCACAACAAATCGGTGAATACAATATTGCCATAGAGATTACGGAACACAGAAAGGATAGCAATGGCAATTATGTTATTGTTGGTCGAATGGTTCGTGATATGCAGATTGATATAGCCGGTTGTAACAATCGGCCCCCTGTAATTCAGCCTGTACCAAATTTATGTGTTGAAGCAGGTGATAGCATTGCGTTCAATGTAACCGCTGTGGACCCTGATTTTAATACCGTAAAACTAAATGCAACAGGAGGCCCATTTGAAGTTAATCCAACCGCTAATTTCTCTCAGGATATTACTGGTGTAGGAAGTGTTACTGGAACCTTTGAGTGGAGGACGGCCTGCAATCATGTACGTTCTCAACCTTATTATGTGGTCTTTAAAGCGGAAGACAATGGCAACCCAAAACTGGTTGATTTTGCGACCTCAGAAATCTTTGTCGTTGCTCCTGCGGTAAAGGATCCTACGGCTCAATCCACGGGATCTGAAATAGAATTGAGTTGGCGACCGAACTTCTGCCAGGAGGCGGTTGGCTATGATATATATCGAAGGAAAGGGTCCTATGGATTTGTCCCTTCTGAATGCGAAACGGGAGTGCCGGAGTCTACTGGTTATGAATACCTAGATAGTACGCCTGCATGGAATGACACCACCTATACCGATGATGACCTGGGTAATGGTCTGAATCACGGTGTGTTGTATTGCTATATGATTGTGGCAGTCTTTGAAGATGGAGCAGAGAGCTATGCCAGTGATGAGGTTTGTGCTGTTTTGAAGAGGGATGTTCCAATAATCACCAATGTGGATGTGGATAGCACTTCGTCTACCGATGGTGTAATAGATTTAAAGTGGGTGCAACCCACAGATCATGATGTAGTCGTGTATCCAGGACCTTATGCCTATAAGGTATACCATAGCGAAGGCTTGGGAACCAATAATTGGACGGAGTTAATAGAACTGGCCGGAATAGATGACACGACATATACGGTGACAGGACTAAACACCTTGGAGTTCGGTCATACGTTCCGAATTGATTTCTATCAGAAAGGCGGGAGCACCGATGGTCTGATTGGTCAGAGTGATCCGGCCACTTCGGTCTATCTGCAAAGTACACCAAGCAATGAAGCAGTTAATCTAGTTTGGAATTATATCACTCCTTGGGTCAATGATTCATCCGCTGTTTTCCGTTACAACGATGTCACCCTTCAATTCGATAGCGTTGGAGTGAGCTATACAGGGAAGTACAAAGACGAAGGCCTTGAAAATTTTGAGGAATATTGTTACTACATAAAGAGCTTTGGAAGTTATTCTTCAGGAGGATTTGACGAACCATTTGTAAATCGATCGCAAGAGCATTGTCAGATTCCATTTGATACAGCAGCACCCTGTGCTCCAGTTCTAGAAGTGGTCAAGAATTGCGATCAGATTTATAATGACCTAAGTTGGGATTTCCCGGATGATAGCTGTGGTTCGGATGTGGTCAGATATATTATTTATTTCTCTCCGACCGCCACTGGAGTCCTGGATTCAATAGAAACCCTCTATGGCATAGATTCGAAGAGCTTTCGACATCAATTGGATGTTTCTTTGGCCGGATGCTATTCCGTAGTGGCTGTTGATTCATTCAATAATGAAAGTTTGTTCAGTAACATCGTTTGTGTGGACAACTGTCCTGACTATGAATTGCCAAATGTGTTTAGTCCAAATGGAGATAACAACAACGACTTTTTCCATCCAATAAGCATGAACTTTGTGGAGTCCGTTAAAGTGGTGATTTATAATCGCTGGGGTTCCATTGTGTTTGAAACCGATGATCCAATGATCAACTGGGATGGAAAGCATTATTTGTCTGGCCAGGATTGTTCGGAGGGCACCTATTATTATGTGGTTGAGCTCTTTGAAAATAGATTGGATGGTCCGACCAAAAAAGAATTAAGCGGATATATCACCTTATTTAGATAAAGGATGTTTACAGGTATTATTGAAACCATGGGAACGGTTTCCAATGTAGTGGAAGACGGAACCAATCGCGTTTTTACCATCACGTCAAAACTAGGTCCAGAACTTCATATCGATCAAAGTGTTGCCCACGACGGGGTTTGTTTGACGGTGGTGGAGTTGGAAGGCAATATGCATAAGGTCGTTGCCATAAAGGAAAGTTTGGATCGATCGGCCTTAAGTCAATGGGAAGAAGGTCATAGGATAAATCTCGAACGATGTACTCCGGCTCATGGTCGATTTGATGGGCATATTGTTCAAGGCCATGTAGATCAAACCGCAGAATGCATTTCCATTGAAGATCAAAACGGAAGCTGGATGTTCCGTTTCAGATATCAAGCTGGTAAAGACGTCCATATTGTTGTGCCCAAAGGATCCATCACCATTAATGGAGTTTCATTGACCGTGGTTGATCCGGATGAGGACAGCTTTTCTGTGGCCATCATCCCCTACACCATGGAACATACCGGATTTGGTAAGTTAAAAGTTGGATCCCCAGTTAATCTTGAGTTTGATATAATTGGAAAGTATGTATCTCGGTTAATGTCCCAGAATTAATAATACCAATCTGTAAGACTTAAATCGAGTTTCTTAGATAAAACAAAAGCCCCATGAAGGGGCTTTTTGTATTTATTATAGAATGCAATTCTTATTCTTCTCTTCTAAAGAGCATGAAATGACCACTTTTCTCGAACAGTTCTCCTTCAATTCCTCTGGCCTTCACCACATAATAATAGGTTCCTTCAGGGTGGCCATTGCCATCCCAACCAGCAGACATATTTTCCCAATCGGTCCATTCGTACAACTTGGTACCCCAACGGTTATAGATATAACCTTGGAACTCTGACAAGTTGGTGGTAGAATCGTTTGCGGTAATAGCATTGAAATATGGATAATTACCACCTGGAGTAAATACGTTCGGCATGGTTACTCGAGCATCTCTTGGAGCTACGGAGTAGGTACAGAAGTTTGAAATACTCACCAATGAGGTATCCACTGGATTAATGGTCTTCACACGAATGGTATAATCGTCAGAGTCAAAAGTCTTAGGATATACGAGGAAGGTATCAGTGGTTGTTCCAATTACATTCCAAAATCCTGCAGAGCTCTTCTCTTCGAGAATGTAATCTGGGTTTGGCCAGCCCCAATAACTAGTCCAGCTAGCCTCTAGGGTGGTGGTATCTGTTCCGAAATCACCACATCCTAATAATATAGTCTGAATGCTGTCCGAACTTGAGGAGTTTCCTCCGTTAAACACCATATCTACTCGGTAGTTGTAGTTTTTCGAATTCACGTCCAAAGTACCAAGAACTGGGTCTTCCCATACGGTATCCAAGAATGTGTTTACCGTCCCAGCTAAACTATATGGTCCTTTTGGATTCAGACTACGGTAAATATAATAGGCTTCAAAAACGGTATCCAGATGCGCCCTGTTTGTGTCGGTTGTAAACGACCACTCTATTTCTGGATGATCATTATTGAGGACCGTAACGTTGAGAAGGTCCATTTCCACATCATAACAATCTATGATGGTCACATTTACTGTATCAAATTGAACCAGACTTCCACATTCGGAAATAGCCGTATTGGCATCGTTACCGATTTTTGTGAATAGCTGATAGGTTCCATTATTCTGTAATGGGAACAAGGTCTGAATCAAGAATTGGTTTGTCATTCCCATTTGACAATTAATAGGCACGGCATTAATTACCGGGAATCCAACTCCATTCGGATCTAACATTCGAATTAAACTACCGTCGAAGTCAATGGTGTTACACATTACCGTAGTATCCAAGGTAACAATCAAAGTGCTATCTCCACAATAACCAATAATGTCCCCAGCAAGTCTTGGCTGTGGATATACATATACCATCACGGTATCCATCGCGCTATTTCCAAGGGTGTCAAAAATTTCTACAATGTATTCAGTGCTTTGAACAGGAGATACGGTATCGTTCATGGTGGTTGTTCCAGTAGGAGTCCAGATCACGTTACCCGGTGTACATCCAATAACAACTTCATCAATTCCCCAGGCATCAAAGTTTGTGCTGGAGTTGGCCAATTGCGCCCATCTAAATTGAGTGGATGTGCTCACGGCCGTTGGCGGGATTTCAACACGATACTCATTCCAATGGTAAAGTGTGCTTACCGCTTGACCTGCTTGCCCTTGAATGGCGGTCCAATATCCACCAGTTCCAGGTGTTAACGTCCAATACCCTGGTCCAACTGTCATGAGGTTACCAATCGGATCAAGATTAGGTCCTGGGAAGTCAAACCAAGGACCGTTATTTGTTCTATACTGTAGGTGAACTCCTTCATCTGGCAAATCCGGATCCTCACAAGGACCTGCTCCTTGAACTCTACCATAACGCATCCAGAAGGAAACGAAACATGCCGAACCTGTAGTCAAATCGTAAGAGACTGTTTCAATGGTTCGTGTAGCGGAGTTTGTAGCACCTACCCAAAGGTGGATTCCAACAGGTCCGTCTCCACAAGGGTTGTTAAATACAGGATTCGCTGCTGTAGATGACCAGCCCACTCCAATGGTACCGTTGTTAAAGTCATTGTTCAGGAATTTTGTTGTGGATTGTAGTATAAGAGTATCACCTTCACAAATGGTTGTATCCTGAGTAGGATTGGAAATGGTGATATTTAGACCTTGACCAAAAGATGCCAAGGAGAGTGCGAACACAAATAGTGTTAATAGTGTAATATTCTTCTTCACGACTTCTGGTTTATTTTACTTCAACATTAATTTCAACGAGCTCGAACTTGGTGAGCTTGGCAACCTCTTCCTTGTCCTTAAAGGATTGGTAAAGGGCCAATTCCCATGTGGCACAATCACCACCAATGCTGCTGTTTGCAGGAATGTCCATCAACCTCCACTGTTCATCGGAGATACTGCCTTCTTCAAAATTGGCAACTCCATCGAACCATTTACGGTATGCAAAGTAAACATGGACATCCAAATCAAGGGTATTAACCACTTTAATAAGGACTTTCTTTTGATACAGACCATTTTGAACGTCATCGCAGTCCGATAACATATAATAAATCTCTACTCCATCTTGTGAAGTGTACAAGGTCCATTCTTCTGGAAAGGTATCTACGGGGCTAAAGCTCATCAACATCAGAGCCCCAGCTAAAAGGGATAAAATTTTTCTCATGAAACGGGTTTTTTTACCGCAAGCAACAAATATACTAATCTTTACTTTTTGTTATACGCTCTATATCGCGCTTTGGTTGGGATATATCCGCAATTATCAAGGTCGAATTCGTATTTTCGCGCCCTATGGAGAACATCCGCAATTTCTGCATCATTGCACACATCGACCATGGTAAGAGCACCTTGGCCGATAGACTCTTGGAATTTACTCAAACTATCACTGATAGAGAAAAGAAAGACCAGTTGCTTGACAACATGGATCTTGAACGAGAAAAAGGCATTACCATTAAGAGTCATGCTATTCAAATGAATTACACACAAGGGGGACAGAATTATGTTCTAAATCTTATTGATACGCCCGGACACGTTGACTTTAGCTACGAAGTCTCAAGATCGATCGCCGCTTGCGAAGGAGCCTTGCTTATCGTTGATGCAGCCCAGGGAATCCAAGCTCAGACAATTTCAAATTTGTATTTGGCCCTGGAACATGACCTTGAAATAATACCGGTCCTAAATAAAATTGACCTCCCTTCGGCGAATCCCGAGGAAGTCATGGACCAGATCATTGACTTAATTGGCTGTGACGAAAGTGAGATTATTCCGGCTAGCGCAAAAGCAGGAACCGGAGTACCGGAAATTCTTGAGGCCATTGTAGAACGCGTGCCTCATCCCGTTGGAGATCCCAATGCCCCTTTGCAGGCTTTGATCTTTGATTCTGTTTACAATCCTTTTAGAGGAATAGAAGCCTATTTCCGAGTGCTGAATGGAAGTTTGCACAAAGGTGAAAAGGTAAAGTTCATCAATACAGGAAAGCAGTATGATGCTGATGAGATTGGAGTATTGCAATTGAATAAGGTTCCAAAGAAGGAATTACTTACTGGCGATGTGGGTTACATTATATCGGGAATTAAGGATGCCCGAGAAGTAAAGGTTGGGGATACGATCACCTCAATGGCAAATCCGTCGACCACCGGGATAGAGGGGTTCGAAGACGTGAAGCCTATGGTCTTTGCTGGTATTTACCCCGTAGATACTGAAGAGTATGAGGAGCTAAGAAACAGCATGCAAAAGCTTCAACTCAACGATGCCTCGCTCACTTTTGAGCTAGAATCATCCGCTGCTTTGGGATTTGGATTTCGATGTGGTTTTCTTGGAATGCTTCATATGGAGATCATCCAAGAACGTTTGGAAAGAGAGTTTGGAATGACCGTGATTACCACGGTTCCAAATGTGAGCTATAGGGCGTATTCCAAAAAAGAGCCGGATGATTTCTTTTGGGTAAATAATCCATCCGATTTGCCAGAACCTACCCATTTATTGCATGTAGAAGAACCTTTCATCAAAGCGCAGATCATTACAAAGTCCGATTTTGTAGGGGCTGCGCTGACTTTATGCATAGAAAAAAGGGGGGAAATCAAGAACCAGGTTTATTTAACATCAAATCGAGTAGAACTGACTTTTGACATGCCTCTTTCGGAAATCGTTTTCGACTTTTACGATCGCTTAAAGACAGTATCAAAAGGATATGCATCCTTTGATTATCATCCTATTGGATATAGAAGCTCAAAGCTAGTGAAAGTGGACATACTATTAAACGGAGAACAGGTAGATGCCTTATCGGCATTGATACATCAGGACAATGCCTATGACATTGGAAAGAAGATGTGTTCCAAGCTTCGTGAGCTCATTCCAAGGCAGCAGTTTGATATCGCTATTCAGGCGGCCATTGGAGCCAAAATTATTTCAAGAGAAAATGTCAAAGCTCTGAGAAAAGATGTAACGGCCAAATGTTATGGTGGTGATATCTCAAGGAAAAGAAAGCTACTTGAAAAACAAAAAGCCGGAAAGAAACGGATGCGTCAGGTAGGATCAGTGGAAATTCCACAACAAGCTTTTCTAGCCGTACTTAAATTGGATAAATGAGATGGCAGGACACAGTAAATGGGCAAATATCAAACACCGTAAAGGCACTCAGGATAAAAAGAGAGCCAAGATATTTACCCGAATACTGAAAGAAGTCCATGTTGCCGTCAAAGAAGGAGGGGGAGCTGATCCTGATTCAAATCCAAGATTGCGCTTGGCCATTCAAAATGCAAAAGGCACCAACATTTCCAAAGACACTTTAGAACGGGCTATTTCGAAAGCTTCTGGAGCTGGTTCGGAGAGTTATCAGGAAGTGAGTTATGAAGGCTACCTTCCAAATGGTATTGCTGTATTTGTAGAATGTAGCACGGATAATTTGAATCGGACTGTGAGTCATGTTCGCTCCATTTATTCCAAATATGGAGGTGAACTTGGCACCAATGGAAGTCTGGAATTTATTTTCGATCGCAAAGGTGTTTTTGTGTTGGAGATGAATAAGATTTCAGGGCAAGAATTGGAAGAATTGGAAATGGATCTCATTGATCATGGACTACAAGAAGCGGAACAGAACGATGAGATGCTTGTTTTATATTGTTCGTATGAGGACTTCGGCTCACTGAATGCCGCTTTAGAAGAAAAAGGGCTTGAGGTGCAAAGTGCGGATTTACAGCGTATCCCGAACAGCACCATTGACGTTCGTATTGATCAGGCGAAAACGGCACTCAATGCGATAGAAACATTTGAAGATGACGATGATGTTCAAAACGTTTATCACAATATGAAGTTAACAGATGAGCTCGTAGAACAGCTCGAATTGTCATAGATATGGAAGACAAGATTAAAGCACTAAACCAGAAACGCGAAGAGGCCGCCATGGGTGGTGGACAAAAGCGAATTGATGCCCAACACGCTAAAGGAAAGCTTACCGCTAGGGAAAGAATCCATTTCCTTTTGGATGAAGGAAGCTTTCAGGAAATAGGCAGATTGGTTACCCACCGTTCCACCAACTTTGGCTTGGATAAAATGCGCTTCTTAGGCGATGGTGTGGTTACCGGTTATGGAAGAATTGACGGTCGATTAATCTATGTATTTGCTCAGGACTTTACGGTTCTTGGTGGATCGCTGGCTGAAGCTCATGCGGCAAAGATTGTTCGCATTATGGATATGGCTATGCAAAACGGAGCTCCAGTCATTGGGCTAAATGATAGTGGTGGTGCTCGTATTCAAGAAGGGGTTGTTTCTTTGGGCGGATACGCCGATATCTTTTATCGAAACACCCGAGCCAGTGGAGTGATTCCACAAATTAGTGCCATTATGGGGCCTTGTGCCGGAGGTGCGGTATATAGTCCTGCCTTAACCGACTTTATCATGATGGTGGAAAACACCTCTTATATGTTTGTTACCGGTCCCAATGTGGTAAAGACCGTGACTCACGAAGAGGTCACGGCCGAAGAATTGGGAGGAGCCAATACCCATGCCAGCAAATCAGGAGTTTCCCACTTTAGCTGCAAGAATGAACTTGAACTCTTTGCGAAACTGAGAAGCTTGTTGGGCTATATGCCGCAGAACTGTGCGGAAGATCCTCCAGCTTTAGAATATCAAGGTAGCGACGAAGTACGCATGGGATTAAGAGAAATTATCCCAGATAATGCGAATCTCCCGTATGATATTAAGGATGTGATCACGCAAGTGGTTGATGATGAATCCTTCTTTGAAGTTCATAAAGATTTTGCAGAAAACATTGTTTGTGGATTTGCCCGATTGGCAGGAAAGAGCATCGGAATTGTAGCCAATCAGCCGGCTTTCTTAGCTGGGGTACTGAACATTGAGGCGAGTCAGAAAGCAGGTCGTTTTGTACGTACCTGCGACGCCTTCAATATTCCTCTTTTGGTGTTTGAAGATGTGCCTGGATTCCTTCCTGGGACGGATCAAGAGTGGAACGGGATTATTTCACATGGCGCGAAATTATTGTATGCCTTTTCTGAGGCCACGGTACCTCGTGTAACCGTGATTACTCGTAAAGCCTATGGTGGCGCTTATGATGTGATGAACTCCAAGCACATTGGAGCGGATATGAACTATGCGTGGCCATCGGCGGAAATTGCTGTAATGGGAGCCAAAGGTGCAGCGGAGATCATCTTTAGAAAAGAAATCAAGGAAGCAGAGGATCCACAAGCAAAGTGGAAAGAGAAGGAAGAAGAGTACGCTGAATTGTTTGCTCATCCTTTTAATGCCGCTGCTAGAGGTTATGTTGATGAGGTGATTCTTCCAGAAAACACTAGGATTAAGCTTATTGAGGCGTTTGAGATGTTAAGGAATAAGGTAGATAGTTTACCTCAAAAGAAACATGGAAATATTCCTTTGTAATCGCATTTTAAACTTTCTGTAACTTAGAGCCGTAAAGTAAAATCGGTACAATGAAAAAAACAATCCTTTTGTTAATGCTTCCAGCTTTTATGTTGGCAAGCGCATTCAAACCATCGGGAGATGAAGGTTTGAAGATTGGGGACTCAATGCCCCTAGCTCATATAGTTGTCAAAGACATATCTGGTGAAGACGTTCAAATGCGAAGTCTCATGGATAGAAATGGGATGCTAGTAATCTTTTCTTGCAATACCTGTCCTTTTGTTTTGGCCTGGGAAGAAGTTTATCCAGAATTGGGTGAGTTAACCAGCAGTAATGAAGTAGGAATGGTGCTTGTGAATTCAAATGAAGCAAAGCGCTCCGGCGACGATTCAATGGATGAAATGATCGCCCATGCAAAAGAGCAAGGTTACAATACCCCTTATGTAGTTGATGAAAACAGTGAGTTAGCAAATGCCTTTGGAGCACAGACCACCCCTCATGTTTATTTGTTTGATAAGGACATGAAGTTGGCCTATGTAGGAGCTATTGACAATAAGTATGAGACCAAGGATAAGGTGGCAACTGACTTCTACTTGAAAGATGCTATTGGAGCCATGGTGGAAGGTAAAGAAGTAGATCCAGCTGTTACAACTCAAAAAGGTTGTAGCATTAAGCGGGTGAAACAATAAGACAACAATTTTAGTGGAATATGGGATGTGGAAGCACATCCCATTTTTTATTTGATAGAATGATGAATGTATTGGTAATCGGATCTGGAGGAAGAGAGCATACCTTGGCATGGAAAATTGCTCAAAGCCCAAAGCTTTCCAATTTATATGTGGCTCCCGGAAACGCAGGAACATCCATATGTGCCACCAATGTTGATCTGGATTATAAGGACGAAGAAGATTTCAAAGAGTTTCTTTTGTCCAAAGAAATAGGTCTTGTGCTTATAGGACCTGAGGCTCCTTTGGTGGACGGCCTATCTGACCGAATTTTGGATGATCCCGACCTATCCGATGTCTTGGTGGTTGGACCTCGTAAAGCGGCGGCCGAACTGGAGGGATCAAAGGATTTTGCAAAGGAATTTATGGACCGCCATGAAATTCCGACCGCTCAATACAAAAGCTTTGACTCTAGCACTGTTGAAGCGGGAGAACGATTTCTTGAAGAACTCAATCCGCCCTATGTGCTGAAGGCCGATGGATTGGCTGCCGGCAAGGGCGTTCTTATTCTTGAAGACCTGGACGAAGCAAAAATCTCACTTCGTGAGATGTTACTCGATAAGAAATTTGGAGATGCTTCCTCAAAAGTGGTGATTGAAGAGTTTCTGGATGGAATCGAACTTTCAGTCTTTGTTTTAACCGATGGAAGCAATTATATCGTTTTGCCGGAAGCCAAAGATTATAAGCGTATTGGAGAAGGAGATACCGGCCTCAATACAGGCGGGATGGGAGCAGTTAGTCCCGTTCCTTTTGCCGATGAGGACTTCCTTGATAAGGTTCATGACAGAATTGTTGTGCCCACCATTGCAGGTCTTCAAATGGATGAACTCCCTTATTGTGGTTTTGTATTTATTGGGCTAATGAACGTTGGGGGCGATCCGTATGTAATTGAATACAATGTGCGCATGGGGGATCCTGAAACCGAAGTGGTTATCCCAAGAATTAAATCTGATTTTCTTGACGTACTTATTGCTGCCGGTGCAGGAGAATTGAATAAGGTTGATATTACCTTAGATGATCGATCGGCTACCACTGTAATGTTGGTGAGTGGAGGTTATCCAGAATCCTATGAAAAAGGAAAGACAATAAGTGGATTGGATGAAGTCCAGGATTCTATTGTGTTTCATGCTGGGACAAAGACGCAAGAGGATGATGTCCTTACCAATGGAGGACGTGTACTAGCACTTACTTCTTTCGGATCAAACCATAAAGAAGCCGTGATGAAGTCATTTGTTAATGCTGAACGCATTGACTTTGAAGGAAAATACTATCGAAGGGATATTGGTTCGGATCTCTAACTATTCAAGTCCGCCCTGGCTGCGAAACTTAAGTAGTTGGCCCATCCAGTAAAGGAAAAGCACTGCGATAATGACCATGATCGTCAGATTCACTGCAGGTCCAACAGCTGGCATAATCTCAAAGGTCGCATAAAATAAGTCCGCTAGTCCGTAGAAAAAATTTGTCATCGCTGATCTGTATTTTGGATCGGAACAAAAGTAAGAAAATACTTCAATGCTAATCCAGTTTTTACGCGGCATTCAACCAGGGGTTGCCTTCAGTTTAGGCCTCTTCTTTTTGTTGGCATGGATCATAGGGGCTCCGGAGCTTTTCAGTTCTTCTACTTTGGTCTTGGGAGTTAAAATCCCTACCCTAATCACAACTGTGGTAAATGCTTCTTTATACGTCGGTATTGGGCTTTGGATTAACGCTCAAATTATAGAGTACCAAATACTCAATAGATCACAGAGTTTTGGGTTTGCATTTTTCCTGCTACTAATGTCTGGGCATCCTAGTTTAACCATTTCATTGAAGTATGGAATATGTATGTACGCTTTACTTTTCGCGCTTGGAAATCTATACCGATCCTACTATCAAACCTTTCCCAGTATCTCCATTTTTAACGCCAGTTTAGGAATTTCATTGGCCATGGCGATAGCACCTGAGGTGTGGCCATTTTTCCTGACCGTACCTTTTACAATGATATCCTTTGGTCATGTGCAATGGAGGTTGTGGGTCTTATGGCTTTTAGGTGCCGCCTCAATATATTTCGTACTCTTCGTATTCAAATTGGATGTATTCATAACGGATTACTCCTTTTCTGAAAGCATTCTAAGTGGTCTGATTGAGGGCACTTTTGTTTCAAGCTTAGCAAGTCTGGAGATTGTTTTATTGCTCTTTGTAATGATCGTCTTTATATGGAGTTTGGTAGAGCTTATTTTTAATTTATCGAAGAAGAAAATATTCAACCGGAAGCTTTTTCAAATACAAATTGTCTTAGCCTTTTTTGCCTTGTTGTGTTTCCTTTTAAGTCCCTCCGAAAATTTAATGGCCTTATCGCTCTTGGCCATTCCATCCTCCATCTTAATCGCCAATTGGTTTCATTATTTCCTTTCAGATCGGTGGGCCAATATTTGCCTTGCTACATGGATTGTGTTGATTATCAGTAGCGCATTTTTTCACTGAAACAAACTATATTCACTTCAATGAAAAATAAAGACCAACTTTCATAAACAACTACACGAAAGATTAAAGATCGGATTGCGGAGAATAGCTGCCCCAATAGAGGCGGTTAATCAAGAAGAACTTGACCCTAAAGTGGCCAACAGGTTTGAGTTGTTGGAAAAAAACGTCCTTAATCTGGAGCGCATTATTGAAGACGTTGTAATTCTTGATCAAATTGAATCTGGAAAAATAAGAATGAGAGGTTTGAAAGATATGACCACAACCTTAATCATATTAACTTGATTATTTCTGATGAATCAAATTACCTTTCTTCTTTAAAACTTGAAGAATATTATAATGTACTATTGTATTAGCCCCTTAAAAGGCTGGACAGATTTTCTAAAACAGTTTAGGAGACTTAAATTTAGAAGATTATGTCAAAGAAAAGAACGTTGTGCCTAATTAAAAAACTAAATGAGTCCATCCGAAATATTTGATTTAATAAAAAGCTTTGGAGTAATAATTGCTTCGGGTGCTGCAATTTGGGGAATCAACAGTTGGAGAAGAGAATCTAAGTGGAAAAGGAAATATGAGCTTGCTGAAGAAGTATTAGCGAATATGTATGAATCACATCAAGCCATTAAAATTATCAGAAGCCCCGTTGGATTTGGAAATGATGGTTCTTCAAGGACAAAAAACGAAAACGAAACACCTCAAGAAAGAGAAATCTACAATCAAGCACATGTTTCAAGAGAAAGGTTTGAAAGAAATAAAAAGTCTTTAGAAAAACTCCACTCCTTAAAATTTAGATTTATAGCGCTCTATGGTAAAGAATATGAAATTCATTTTGACACTTTTTCGAAAACTGTAAATAAAATATTCTTGGCGTCTGACTCATTGGCTATGGTTAAACTTGGACAGTATGATGATGAAAAAGAACTCAGAAAGCAGATAATAACAGAAAGCAGAAAGAATCTATATTCAACTTCAATTCAAGAAGATGAAATAGAAAATGAATTAAAAATTGCCATTGCAGCCATCGAAAAGAAATGCGAAAAAATAATTGGCAAAAATAACTAGGCACAATCGAGTAGACGGCCCCGCCACTAAGAGGTGACGGGGTGCGCCTCTCACACCACCGTACGTACGGGTCTCGTATACGGCGGTTCGTTAAATAAT
>LXNJ01000578.1_pt1 | contig 24955 bp, 23 predicted proteins | sample 809081 | NCBI WGS metagenome assembly LXNJ01 (sample SAMN04870510, study PRJNA318959) | sponge metagenome | biome: sponge; feature: marine sponge reef; material: water | host: Petrosia ficiformis | place: Greece: Milos, Mediterranean Sea | collected 2013-05-29 | depth 5-7 m | reverse complement strand
CTCCAGCGGAGCGGTATGTTTATAGCACGTGGAGTTTTCTGTCTTCCGCTCCAGCGGAGCGGTATGTAAAGACGATGAATCAAATGAATTTGGTATTAGATCAGGTTTGGATGCGAATCTACCGATCAGTTTCAAACTGCTGAGTCGCCTTAAATTATAATATCTCTCCATATCCTCGTTTTTCTAAAAGTGATTTTAGCAAATCTTTTGCTTTGTGTAGTCGCCATTTTACCGTTGTTAACGGTAGCGACAGAAATTCTGCAATTCGTTTCTGTGGCATATCTGCCCAGTAATAGAGTTTGATAACCTCCTGAAATTCAGTGGGTAAGGCATCAATTGTATCTCTGATTGCTTCATGTGTGGATTCCTGAACCAGAATCTGTGCTGGGTCGGAAGAAGCAGGATCGGCTTCCACTTGCAATTCCGCGTCTATATCTTCGTGAAATTGAAACCTATTGGCGCGTCTCATGAATCGCAGGGCACGATTCCGTGTAATTGAATGCAACCATGCACCAAATCTATTCAGATTGTCAAGTTGAGGTAACGCTTCAAAAGCGAGGAGAAAAGCGTCTTGGACAATATCTTCTGCTTCCGTTGGATTCCGGACGATGTGTTGTGCCACTGTTAGCATCGCCCGCTGATACCGTAAAACCAATTCATCAAATGCTTTGAGATTGCCTGCCAGCACCGCAATTATTAGCTCCGCGTCTTCCGCATCTTTCAATTCTTCTACGCTCATGAAACAATTTCTCCTTTTCCTAATATATTAGAGACATTATAGTCCGAAAAGGATAGTGTTTTACGCAATTTAATGGAAGATGCGAAACTAAAATTAAAATTGCAGGATTTCAGATGTACCAATAAATCCTGCAAACATTACCTTGGCAAGATTTTTCCCTACAGTTGAGTGATGTCAGTGGTAAACCTTTTTTTACTAAGACCCAGGTTTGAAAAATGTCACTAAGCAACCGCCGGCCGCTGCAAGCAAAATGCCGAGAACAAATTGCCAACGGATAGCACCCCAGCCACCTTCAGGTGGATGTGAAAGTGTCGCGACAATAGCATTTACAATTGGCGCGCCAGCGAAAACAATGGACATCACAACAGCGGGTCTGCCTTTCGCACCGAAAGCAAGCAAAACACCAAAAGCACCGATCGCACCGACAACCCCTGCGAGAAAAGACCAAGATACCCCCTTCTCTGTAAAAGACCATTCAGCGCCATTTACCATAAGCATTACGGCAGAACCGATGACAGCTACCAAAAGATATGCAAGACCGACAAAAAGGAACGCTTTGTAACGCCCATGCACAGCATCTGCCATAGACAACTGACCTTTATGCAGAAAAACTCCGTAGAGTCCCCAAGATGCAACGGTCATAACAACAAAAACAATCCACGTTTTAACCATAATTTATCTCCTTTCCTTTATCAACAAAGTACTTAATATCGTTCAAAATAGTGATAAATACCTACAATTTTCTAAAGATATTTTTCAAATACTTTCATGAGTTGCTGCGCTATAATTTCGTCGCTGAGCTTTTGATGCACATTTGTCTTTCCTGCTGCACCTAATTGCTTGCGTTTTGAAGGATCTCGGAATAATTGCAATATGCCTTCAGCCACAGCTTCTGAAGATTCGGGTTCCACCAAAATCCCACCTTCGGTTGCCTTAACCATTTCTGGAAATGATCCGTGTTGAGGTTGCACTACTGGCACCCCATTTGCAAGTGCTTCTAATATGGATAGACCTTTCGATTCACGGTAAACTGTTGGTACAGAGAAAACATGGAGACGGTTAAGGAAATCTATCTTTTCCGAACGTGTCACTTCGCCGTGATGCACAAAACTATCTTGCAGACCCCAAGCATGAATTTGATTAACCAACTCCTCAAAATACAGTTCATCTTTTTTACCAAGATACCCTGCGACATGTAGTTTAACGTTATCTGCCCCTAACTCTTTTGTCAGTGTGTAGAACGCACTAACTAAAATATGTAACCCTTTTTCGGGACAGATACGCGCCAGATAACCGATATTGAAGGGTGGAGGCTCTGGTCTTTCAATTGAATTTCCGTGTCCTTCCAAGTTCAAACCGAGCGGGACCACATCAATCTTATCAACAGGTACTTTTAGATATTCTTCTGCCATAAATTGAGCATAATAATAGCATGGCGCCACAAAACCATCTGCGTCTATGGCACGCTCCGCCAATAGGGTTAAAGCTTTAGCTTTGTAAGGATCAATCAGGTCTCGCAAAAAGATGTCTTCACCTTGGAGCGCGCAGACAACCGGAACATTCAACGCATTTTTAATTTCTCTCGCGAAACCTACAAGCATGGAATTAGTTAAATAGACGATATCCGGTTCGTTGTCTTCTCTAAGCCACTTGACCAACTTCGCCAATTCTTTCTTCTGTTTTCCCTGTTCTGCACTCAACATTGAAACTGTTAATTGACCCAAATCTCGTGCATCTGTTGAAGCACTGAACCGCGATAACCCGTTTAACAGTGATGGATTATCTAATATTCTATCTAACGCCCACGGCGTATGTCGAAAGAGTGCAAGTTTTTGTTGGAGATATACATTAATCCCTCCGTAAAAGATGCGGTTCAAACTTACATTTTCTTCATCTGTTCTGGTCGGGGTATATGTTGGAATTAATGCAACATTATGCCCCTGCTTTTTTAGCGCTGTTGCGACAGAATTGTCATGGATGCAAGTGCCGCAATACATTCCTGCAGCCCCAGCTGTGATATATGCTACTTTCATGTTTTAACTTTTCGCCAAGATTAATAAATATAAACTCGCAAATCTCCCTTAAGTTATTAATTGGTGAAAAACTTTTCAATAGTATCTGATGATGGCGGTTTTGTGAGTAGAGAAACAATTATCAAAGTTAATGAAGAAACAAAGATAATTACAGCAACAGGCATAATTCCGGTTCCGCCAACAGTATATCCAGAAATTTGCCAATTCTGTAAAAAGAAGGACAGCCATAATAGAATTACGCTGATGATTGATGTGAATACACCAAGTTTTGTACTGCGTTTCCAAAACAGTGCAGCAACTACAATCGGAAAGAGTCCTGAGAAACCTGTGAAAGACCAAATTGCAAGCTTAAAGATACTCGGTGTAGCAATTAGAGAAATGATATAGGTTATGCTAAGGATACCAATCACAAATAAACGTCCATACCATACCTGTTGTTTTTCGGACATCTGTTCTTGTCCACGTTTTCTAAGGTACGGACGAACAATGTCGTGTGTAAACATGCTCCCGAGGGAAAGCGATTGTGAATCAAGGGACGACATAATTGCAGCAAAGACACCTGCTCCTAAAAAACCAGCCAAAACACCTGGCGCATGCTGGCGAATCATCTGGATTAGTACTGTGTTAACTTCTGGCCCCTTTAAGCTGGGAAAATCTACATTGCCTAATATTCCAAGCAGTACACTCGGAACCCACACGATTGCAATACAAATCGGATAAAAGATAATCGGATAGCGGAACGTCCCAACATCTTTCGCAGTCAGGCAATGTGAAAATATATGCGGAAACATACCAACAGAGAGCGGAATACAGGTGTATGTCAAAAGTTCTAACGGCTTAATATGGTCAGCCTGCATCAATAAGCTTGGGTCAACTTTTGAAAGCGCACTGGAAAATCCGCCCATGCGATTTATAATCACTACAAAGGTGACACCACCAAGTATCATGAAAATCAACGTCTGGAACGTGTTAACCCATGCTGTGCCACGCATGCCACTATAAGTTACATAGCAGAGAACAACAACACAAATCAGTAGTCCACCTAACCACTGCGGGATTGTGTTTTCCGTTATTTTTGCTAACGTATCTCCACCACCCATTACGCCAATGAGTAAATACGGTATGAGAAGTAACACCAGCACAATGAAGAGTAGTAATCCCAAGCCGTTTGATTCCCAGCGGTCTCGGAAGTATTGCACCTGCGTCATATATCCAAACCGTTTCCCGAGTCGCCATAATCGGGTTCCGATAAAGAGAAACACACACGGTACGACGATAGCTGAAGAGGATGCCATTAATGCAAAAACGCCAATCCCTCTATCGTAAGCTTCACCGGACGCGCCAAGAATAGAAAATGCTGTCATGTGTGTTCCGAAGAGAGACATCAACAGCATAAACCAATTAATGTTCCGACTCGCCACAAAGTAATCTTCACCAGTATTTTGGAAAAACTTATGACTTAGAATACCTATACTCAGTACCAAAGCCAAATAGATTATAATAACCGTCAGGATCATTTTTCCCTCCATACGAATTTGACTAAGGAGAACATAAGCAGGGATGCAGCGAGGCAGAACAAGATGTGATAAAGCAATCCTACCGGCAGTCCTAAAACAATTTGAGGTGTTTCCCAAAACCAGAAATCGTTGTGGAGAATGAATAGCAGTACTATCAAACTATAGAGGACAGGTTTAAGCATAGTTTTCATGACTCGCCTCCCGTTTTCGCCAATTATAGTAAAAGACCAAACTACCTGCAAGTATTGCTATTACATGAATCCAGATGAGCCCCAATTTTGTAGGTATAAAAAATAGGATTACTACCGCAATAAACATTATACCGCGTTCCCACAGAGGGATTTCCGTGAAGGCGTATCCTACTATGCTTGATGCAAAGATGACAGTCCCAACGAATGTCAATGACAGATTAAGTATAACAACCCATATTTCGGGGTTTCCACCATCCGCACTGAGCCAGAGAAGTTCTGGACGCAGCACAAAGGCATAAGGCAACGCAAAGCCAACGAGCGCAAACCGAAAAGCAGCGAATGCTGTGCGCATTATGCTGGTATTTGCAATTGCAGCAGCAGTATAAGCTGCCAACGCAACAGGTGGTGTGACCATCGACATCATTCCAAAATAAAAAATAAAAAAATGTACCGCAAGTGTCACTATTCCTAAGTCTACAATCACCGGTCCCACTAAAATCGCCACCAACAGATAACAGACTGAGGAGGGAAGTCCCATTCCCAATATAATTGTAGAGACCATCAACGCCAAAAGTGCAAGTATTAAATTAGTTTCCGCAAGAGGTAACAGGGCTGAAGCCATCTCAGTACCCACAGCGGTCAGGTCAACCACGCCTAAGATAATTCCGACACAAGAAGCGGCTGCTATCAGGGACACACCGCTATGTGCAGCGTTTTCCATGGATTTCAATATTCCAGAAATCCCGACACGGGTTTTGGGATGAAATAGACTTACAATCAGTACAATAAGCAGACTCCAACTCACAGCGCGAAATGGTGTAGAACCCATCAATAGAAATGCGACCAATGTAAAAAACGCCGCAAAGAAAACTACGCCTTGCATCTTGGGAAGTTTTTCTACTGGGGAGTTATCTTGGATGGTGTTGTGATCTTTGCCTGCATCTTGCTCGGAGTGATCCGGCATTGTGTTGCCGATTCGCTTCGCATAAAAATGAACGATGAATAACAGCGCGGTATAATAGAGAATTGCAGGAAGTAACGCTGCTTTGATAATTTCAAGATAGGTGACAGATGGCTCAACGATTTCTAACATCATGTAGGCAGCTGCACCCATAATTGGCGGGACTAATGCCCCACCTGAACTTGCTGCTGCTTCTATTCCGCCCGCTATTGTTGGTTTAAAACCTACACTCCGCATTAACGGAATCGTGAACGTTCCGGTTGTTGCTGTGTTCGCAACTGCGGAGCCGGAAAGTGATCCCATCAATCCACTACCAATCACTGCTACCTTTGCCGGGCTTCCTATGCTCCTTCCAAAAATTCGTCTGGCCAAATTCAAAATATAGCCTGTTGCTCCTGTCCGTTCAAGGAAAGTGCCAAACAATACAAACAGAAATACATAGGTAAACATTACTCGCAGTGCAACACCGAATACACCACCGTGTAGATATGTTTTACTTATAATGCGCGACAAGGAATACCCGCGATGTTGAAATAACCAACTGGGCAGGAACTGACCGAAACTTGCATAGAGAAGGAACGCAATAGCGAGCAATGGTAAGGTTACACCAATCGCTCGACGGGATGCCTCAAGTATTAACATGAGTCCGAACCCACCGATGAAATAATCCAATAGATGTTCTGCTGACGCACGTTCACCGAGAAATACACCGTTCAACCAAAACTTTTCAAAAATGGGTTCAGTTTGGATTGCAACATAGCCGAAACAGATGATAACACTGCCCACGAGCACAAAATCAAGAATCTGACAAAATCGGTCATCCACGAAGCGAGGATGGAGTGGATACTTCAAAAATACGACTATTAACCCCAACATCGCGAAGAGTGCTAACGATGACTGCGGTCTTAGCAACGGATAATTAACTTCGGCTAAGATAAAAAGGCTCAGCAGGACACCAACCGGAAGAATGAGGGTCTGTTTTAACTGTTTCAATAGATTAAACGAACCTATCCTTTCGTTGACGGGTTTCGTTAAAGTTACGGCCAAGTTGATGCAAAACGTTTGTAAGTCTGCCCCTTAAGCGTCATTATGCTTACGCCCTACAATAAACTCGTTTAGTTTAGCAAAAGATAGGAAGGATGTCAAATGAAAAATGGGTTTCTACAGAGGCATTCAATTGTCGTGAAGCACCCTTATGGGTTTTGTAAATCTGATTCTTCTGTAGGAGTGAACTCCAACTCGCGACATCACCCTAAATCCGCGAACTTCACGTAATCCGCGATTCAGAAATTGTCAGAAACTTTATACACCTATTGCCGCAAAGCCAGGGTTATTCAGTTTTATAAATTCTTATTTTATCATGTTAACTGCGAGTTTAGGTTTTAAAGCGAGATATTTGATTGTATCAGAGATAGCTGTATACCCTGCAAATCGTCCTACCGATAATGCTGTATTACGCATTGCTGCCATGACTTGTGGTATAGCACCGCATCGGACAGGAGAGGCATCCTGTCAAATCGGGACGACTTTCTAACACGGTGTTTACCCATTTTGTTAGAGTTTCTTCTAATGCCTCAACATCTAACTTTTTCAATAGATTATGGATAGTTGAAGCACAAGGCGTTATCTTCTTTGTGAAACCGAGTGCTTTTGCGAGTGCTGGTTGTGAGCGTGCCCAAGTAGCGATTGATGTCCACCCTTTATGTCCGCACATCAATCCGATGACGACAAGTGCAAGGATTGATGTCAGCGGATGTCGTTTCCCTTTATTCTTGCGGGGATCTGAAAGTTTTGCTAACATATCTATCAAGTGGCAAGATTTTCTTCTTGTCATTATTCACCTCAAAATAGGTTGTTTTAAGGTGAACTATAGCAGATATGGTGTAAAAAAACATGCTATATCTGCTTTTCATAAAAAATAAACACTTGTGAAAAAATTTCGAAAACTGAATAACCCTGAATGCTTAGACGACCTTATTGACTTAAACCGCTGTTTAGGGTACAATCTTTTTCAAAACAGGAGTCAGAATGAACAGAACAGATCGTCCGAATATCCTCTGGATATCTTTAGAGGATACAACGCCGCGATTCGGTTGCTATGGCGACCCAATCGCTCGCACACCCAATATTGACCGCCTCGCTGCTGGTGGATGTCGGTTTCCGAATGCCTTTTCAACAGCAGGTGTCTGTGCGCCGAGTCGTTCCGCTATCATCACCGGTATGTATCAAACCTCTATCGGGACACACCACATGCGGACAGCCCATACAAACCGCAATACACCAGACATGCCAACACCGTATTCTGCTGTTCCGCCTCCGTATGTCAAAACCTTTACGGAATACCTGAGAGCTGCTGGCTATTACTGCACCAACAACAGTAAAACTGACTATCAGTTTACACCGCCTGTTACGGCTTGGGATGACAATAGCAACCAAGGACATTGGCGAAATCGTGAGGCAGGACAACCCTTCTTTTCTGTCTTTAATCCTACTGTTACACACGAAAGCGGCATGTGGGAGAAGCCAGATCGTCCGTTGACCACGACAACAAATCCAGATGACGTAGAATTACCTCCCTATCTACCCGATACGCCTAAAGCAAGACAGGCATTGGCTCGCCAATACGATAACCTCGCCACCGCTGATACACGGGTAGGTGAATTGTTAGATCAGTTGGAAGAGGATGGACTTGCCGAAAATACCATTGTCTTTCTGTGGAGCGACCACGGTGAAGGACTGCCACGCGGTAAACGGTGGCCCTATGATGCGGGGATTCGGATTCCACTAATTGTGCGTTGGAACGGAGAACTTAGTTTAGGAAGTGAAAGCGACCAATTGGTAAGTTTGATTGACCTCGGCCCAACTGTGCTCTCGTTATGTGGCGTGCAAACACCGCAGCACTTACAAGGACAACCCTTCCTTGGACCACAAACAGTTGAACGTGACTATATCTTTGCGACACGCGACCGGTATGATGAATCTTATGATATGATACGTGCAGTGCGTGATAAAAAATATAAATATATTAGAAATTATTATCCCGAAAAACCTTATCTCCTCTGGATTCCTTACCGCAATCGACACCCAGTGATGCAGGAAATGTGGAGGCTTTATGCTGAAGACAAGCTTGAGGGAGACCAATTGACCATGTTCCGTTCACGCCCAACAGAAGAACTTTATGATGTTGAAAATGACAAGTTTGAACTCAACAACTTGGCGGAAGATACAGCACATGCAAACGTGCTGGAACGGATGCAAGGTGCATTGGCGCAGTGGCAATCTGAATTCGGAGATATGGGAGATATATCTGAAGAGCAGATGGTCGCAAAGTGGTATCCTAACGGCACACAACCACAAACGGCACCACCACTTTTTATTCCGATTAACGCGTCCGACCCCGGTAGGGAACCTGCACAAGAGAATGGAGAGTGGGATGCACCGCTGCTTTTACAACTCCACTGTTCCACACAAGGCGCATCAATTGCCTATACAACGGAACGGGGTGAAGATGTTGGATGGCAGTTGTATACCGAACCTTTACGTCTACCGAAAGGTGAGACAACTGTGAGAGCAAAAGCAATTCGTATCGGATATAAAGAAAGTGATGAGAATATCTTTCACGCTGAAATTTTATAGCCTACACTTCTTTCACAAAGTTTTAAAAGTACGTGTTTATAGTTAGTTAAGGCAGGACTTACGCAAATTGGGCAAAAAAGGAAAATGGAACTTAAAAAGCCGTTATTTCGGTGTCTCAACCTCCTTATCAGGGACTTTAAGAAGAAAAACGTAAGCCCTGGTAGGCATACGTTTTTACGTGCGATTTTCTTGACACCGATATTTTTAAAATGATATACTTAAACATATTTCCTGATGTCGTTTTTTAGAGAGGAGGAATTTGATTTGAAAGCGCGGAATGAACAGTTAGAGACAGACGTATCCGAAATTGAAGCAGATGAAAACCTCACACCACATCGTCCTGAGAACTTAGGGCGTCCCTCAGGTCTCCCGCCTCTGAAATTAGCTGAACTGTTGGCACAAGAACCGGATAACACTCAGCATAATGAAGTTGCTGTCCCTTCTTCTCTCACGCCACATCGTCCTGAGAACTTAGGGCGTCCCTCAGGTCTCCCGCCTCTGAAATTAGCTGAACTGTTGGCACAAGAACCAGAAAATACTGATTCAGAAGAAATAAACACTGGTCCAGCAGTAGGCAATGAAGTATGTTAACGTTATCTCGGTATGACCAGAATTATATTCCTGTGCATGGGGACGTAGTGGATATTAACTTCAGTCCTCAAATAGGAAGAGAAATCTGGGATTGGCGTCCTGCCCTTGTTCTCTCCTCATGGGATTTCAACCGCACGAAAAATGTAGCAATTATCTGTCCAATTACTCGGACCACAAAAGGAAGCCGCTTTGAGATTGAAATTCCGGAGGGATTAGAGGTACACGGTTTTATCCGAACAGATCAAGTCAAAAGTCTGGATTGGCAGGCAAGAAAAGCAATATTCTTGTGTGCAATGTCTAATGAAACGGTGGTTACAGTTTCCAATACAGTCCAAGCAATTATATGGGGAATTTAGCCGTTCGTATGGATAATTCCGAATTTGGAATGCCAAGGCCCCTTAAAAGTCATCTACTGGGTTTATGGATAGGTTTTTATAAGGAGAACATAACCAATGGCTCAAGAGAATAATCAAGACTATTATGTTTACGTTGGCACCTATACACATGGAGATAGCGAGGGCATTTACGTCTATCGCTTAGATAGTGAGACAGGTGCGTTAGAATATTCCAGTAAGGTAACAGGCGTAGAAAATCCTTCGTTTTTGGATATCCATCCAAGTGGTCGTTATCTTTATTCTGTAAATGAGATCGGTGAATTTGAAGGTAAAGCAAGCGGTGCCGTCACAGCGTTTTACATCCATGGGAGTACGGGAGAGATTAGTTTCCTAAACCAGCGAGCCACTGGAGGCGGCGCACCTTGCCATGTAAGTGTAGACGCTACCGGTAAATATCTGCTTGTGGCAAATTACGGTGGTGGAAGTGTTGCTGCATTACCAATAGGGAAAGACGGTAGACTTGGTGAAGCATCTGATTTTGTGCAGCATCAAGGTTCCAGTGTCAACCCAGGGCGTCAATCGGAACCCCACGCGCATGCTATTATGATTGATGGCGACAACCGTTTTGCTTTTGCGCCTGACCTCGGGCTTGATAAAATCCTTATTTACCAGTTGGATTTGGAAGAAGGAAAACTGATCTCTAACACACAACCGTGGGCAAGGGTGCATCCGGGAGCAGGTCCACGCCATCTTGATTTTCATCCGAATGGCAAATATACTTATGTGATTAATGAATTGGATTCTACCTTCACCGCTTTTCGGTATGACGCTAACGCAGGCACACTAACTGAAATCCAAACAATTTCAACGCTTCCAGAAGACTTTGATGGTACCAGCCATTGTGCAGATGTCCACGTTCATCCCTCTGGCAAATTCCTTTATGGCTCAAATCGTGGGCATGATAGCATTGTTATCTGCGCAATTGATGAAGAAACTGGAATGTTGAGTTACATAGGTTGTGAATCAACGCAAGGACAAACACCCCGAAACTTTAGTTTAAATCCTGCGGGGACTTTCCTCTTAGCTGCCAATCAACAGACAAATAACATTGTCACGTTCGCTGTTAATGCTGATACCGGTGAATTGACTGAAACAGGAAACGTTGCAGAAGTGCCAAATCCGGTCTGCTTAAAAATGCTTGCATGTAGTTAATAACATAAAAAACGGGCGGAAATTTATTATATCCGCCCGTTTTTTTCGAGTGTGCTGTTCCACAGTTCGTTTTACGCAAACAACATTTACCTTTTTTGCCGACGCTGTCTACGATGTTCTCCGAGTTTATCCCAAGGATAAATAAAGCAGCGATTTGCCCAGTCTTGATACAAACCATCTAACTCCTTCACCTTTTGCGGATGCTTGTCAGCGATATCGTTAATTTCTGTCCGTTCTGCTTGCAGATCGTAAAGTTCCCAATCCCCAGGAAATCTACAAACAAGTTTCATATCCCCTTGACGGACTGCGCAATTGCCTTCGTGCTCCCAAAAAAGGATGTCTTTCCCGTTGTCTTTATCATCAAAAATCGGGACTAAACTTGTTCCTTCCAACGGCAAAATCGGTTTGCTGTCGTGTTCTTCGGGATAGGTCGCACCAGATATCTCAAGGCATGTTGCCATTATATCAGGAAGTTGTCCGGGTTGATGTCGAAGTTCACCTGCTGAGTTGATGGCATCAGGCCAATGCGCTATGAGTGGCGTAGCGATTCCGCCTTCATGCACCCAGTGCTTGTATAAGCGGAAAGGTGTATTAGAAAGATTTGCCCACGGAACCCCATAACTTTGATAAGTAGTTTCGGGGCCAGGCATAATGCTCGGATCGTTCCCACGATAAACAGGTTTTCCATCAGAGGTTGTCTGCGTGCTGATAAGTGAACCGCCGTCGCGTTTCGCTGGCGGTCCACCGAGTTCTTCCGCGCAACCACCGTTATCGGCTAAAAACAGGATGAGCGTGTTGTCTAATTGCCCTGTCTCTTCGAGCGTATTGATGATTCGTCCGATGCCTGCATCCATACGTGTGATTTGTGCAGCATAAACTTCCATCCTGCGTTGGTTCCACTCCTTATATTCTGCTTCGCTCCACGGTCGCTGTGACGGATCGCGGTCTGTCAATCGCCACGATTCATCCAAAATCTTCATCTCGCGCATTCGCGATAATCTTTCTTCCCGTAGTTCATCCCAACCTGCAGCAAAACGTCCGTTGTATTCCGCGATGTCCTCTTCGTGTGCATGCAAGGGCCAGTGTGGTGCGGTGTATGCCACATAAGTGAAGAATGGACTATCAGCTTTTTTATCGTGGTGTTTCTGAATAAAATTCACCGCTTCATCACTGACGGCATCAGTAAAGAAATATCCTTCTGGTAGGTCGTCGCTATCAAGCCGCGTATTATCTCGTGTTAAGGTATTTGGTTTCCAAAAGTTGGCTGCACCCGTAATAATTCCATAGTATTCGTCAAAACCGCGCTGACACGGCCAACTGTGTTTGGGGCCATCTGGGCCTGTATGTCGGGAAATATGCCATTTACCGCTCATATAAGTGCCATAGCCTTCCGAACGGACAGCATCTGCAATTGTGATACAGCGGTCATTCAGGTCGCCGCGATAGCCTTCTAAACCATCGTCCCCCATCATATGTCCTACACCAGTTTGATGTGGATGAAGACCGGTAAGCATTGAGGCACGGGAAGGACAACACCTCGCTGTATTGTAAAACTGTGTGAACCGAAGTCCGCCAGCGGCAAGACGGTCTAAATTCGGCGTATGAACTTCTCCACCATAACATCCTAAGTCTGAAAAGCCCATATCATCATTTAGGATAAGAACAATATTTGGTTTTCTGTTTTCACTCATAAAATAGATACCTCTTTTAAAGTAAGTTAAGATGAAATCAAATCTGCCTATATAAGAATATGTACTCCGCTCATCAGGACTTTAGCGAAATCTTGAAGAAGCAGTACTATTGTTTCCTGTGTTTAGTAGTAAGCGACTACCATCTTCACTGGCAAGTCGACTAAATAATTGTTTTGCGTCTGCGTAAGCCGTAACAGGGATTGTCCGTTGCTCTAATGTAAAAGTTAGGTGATAAAGAACTAAGTTTTTATGTTGGCTATACCGTCTTTTCATTGCCCCAAAACTTGTAGTCCGTTCAAAATCAGATGGCAGTACAGCAGTCCAACCATCTGGTAGGTGAATCTGAATTATTTTCTCAAGTTTCATAGGATAACTAAAATCAAGCGGGTAAGTTCGTTCTGCTGCAGCAACAATTTCCGCATAATCCGAAAATTCATCAATTGGTAACGGCAGAAGCATTTGGTTTTTTAAATGTATAACATATTTTTCTACATGGAAATTGATTGTTATTTCGATCGGTATGTCAAGATTGTCTAACTCAGAGATGACAACAGAATCCACGATAACGTTTGGAAATTGTTTGCTCAGTTCAGCTGCAAACGTATCTTTCCATTCAGCAGGAGGAATCTGCTGATATGTCCAACGTGCGTCAATATTGTATTGTCCGGTCATGTGAATGCGAATTTTTCCATGGGCATCTCCGTTTCTATTTAACCATAATTCCGTTGTAGACGCGAGTTTGTTGGACTCCGCTGGGTAAATAGGTATATCCACAAAGGTCCCGTGTGTATCACCTATCAGTAGTCCTTTTCGTCCTTGGTCACTGGACGGCAAATCATCATAACTACAGGTACTTGAGGTCGGGTCCAGCCATACATAATTATCCTTGTCTTTAGGGATCGCTGCAATCATATGGTTAAACTGACTGATCGATGGCAAATCAATATCAATCCTTTCATACGGTGACATGCTGATCATGACTGGATACGCCCTTATGCCAACAAGGTCAAGCATTGAAATGAGCAACGTTGTTTTATCTTTACAATCGCCATACTGTTTCTGGAGGACTTCGGCGGCAGGAGAAGGTTGATATGCACTCTGTCCAAGTTCAATCCCAACGTAACGGATCTGTTTTGCGACAAAATAATATATTGCCCGAATCTTTGCCTCATCGGTTGTTAAATTTTCTGTAAGTTTTTCTACAGTTTTCTGTATGTGTTGGTCAGGCGCGTAACGACCTTTTGCAAGGTCTTTATACCATTTATAGACATCGTCCCACGACATAATGGAGGAAAAACTTAACCTCGGTGCAACGTCGTTGATGTGCGGCATACCTTCTTCCAACTTCAGCGCTGCCATCTTGCCAGATCGCCAAATATATAGAACAATTCCATTTTCCTCATAAGACACCTCTGGTTCAATTTCAAAGTTCTCAGTTTTCCATTGAATCTGCCAATCTTGCGGCATTCTGAGCGCGTAAGTCGTCTCAAGTGTAACTTCTGAGGATTGAAAATTATATCCACCCGTAATCCAAGTTTTGCTGCCTGTTACCGTTTCTAATTTGTCTTCAAGTGTTACTTGATATTCAATACAGACCCCCGGCGATAGTCCTACCATGGAAATTACTCGCCACATCATATCAGAATAAAGATTGTAAGATAATAGACCAGGTGGTGTTACATCGTTGAATGCTTCATCCGGTGGTGTAAGCACCGTGCCATCTGCAGCGATTGTCCGTGCAATGTTGACTCCGATATTTTGTGAATTCGGTTGGTATGGAATAGCAATATCCCCATATTTTTGAATACCTCTTTCGGTTAAAAGTTTAACTACCTGATGCGTGGTATAGCGCGACTGTCCAGTCGGCAAGACATCATGACTGAAATGGTTGAATAGAATAACGACATCAGCATTCGGATAATCGCTTGAAGTAGGCGCATTTGCAATGATTTGGGAAACGTCAGTATTTAGGATGGGAACAGGAGAAACTGTTACAGTTGGAGTCAGCGTAGGGGTCTGTTGTGAAAGTGCTTGCAACCGTGTCACAGCAAGTAGATTGTCTGGGTCAACTTCCAGTAACCGCTGATATTGAAGTTGTGCTTCAAAAAAACGTTGGTGATCCTCGTAGAATGACGCAAGTCGCTGCCTTGCCCAAATATCGTTTGGAAACAAGCGAATTGATTCACGCAGTTCTGCGATAGCATCACCGACTTCGCCCCGTTGCAGATGGATTAAACTCAAGTAATTATGTAAATTTTCGCATTCTGACTGTTTACAGTCTGGGTCAAGTGCTAATGCTTTACGGAGTTGTGCTTCGGCTTCATCAAGCCGATTTAATTGTTTATAGGCTAAACCAAGTTGGTTTAACGCATAAAGGTTATCTTTAGAAATTCTGAGGACTCGCTCATAGTATTGTGCTGCATTTTCATAATTATTCAGTTTTTCAAAAATGTATCCGACAGAGTTAAGCGCGACGATATGATTCGGTTCTAATACGAGAAAAGCAACAAACGCATCCCGTGCTTTTTCATATTCCTCAAGCTGGAGGTAAATTTCGGCTATTTTATATTGTGTTTCGGCTGAATTGGGGCGGATTTTTATAGCAGATTGGAAGGCAGTAAGTGCATCTTGTAGATGACCATGTTGCAGCGCGGTGTTTCCTACTTCAGTGTATTCGCTCCATTGACGGTTCCGCTCAATCAGTGGATCAACAATCACCGGTGAACTGGATTGTGTTTTGGGAAAAATGGTACAGCCACCAACGACAAAAAGGAGGGATAAAGCTAAAAACTGAAACCATCTATGAAACATTATCTTAATCCACGTTATCTTCTACAAGTTTCGGGTTTTTGATGTGTCGTTCCTTATCGCGGTCTGTTTTTTTCTGCATTGATTTTTTGAATGCTTCTTCAAGCTGAATGCCTGTTTGATTTGCCAAACAGATGAGGACAAACAGAATATCTGCCATTTCTTCTGCCAGGTCTAAATCTTTCTCATTCTCCTTAAAACTCTGATCCCCGTATTGACGTGCCATTATCCTGGCTAACTCGCCAACCTCTTCCATTAAAATAGCCGTATTGGTTAATTCTGAAAAATAACGTACACCGAAGGTGTTAACCCAGTCGTCTACAATTTGTTGGCAATTTTCGAGTGTCAAATCCATCAAGTTGTCCATTTCATTCATAGCATCTGTGATATTATAGCAGTATTCGCAACAGAAGTAAACTATTTTCCCTTTCAATTCGTTTGGTGACATAGCTTTAGGATAGAAGAGTACGGCGCGTTTTCCACTGTAGGGGCGGGTCTCTGTGCCCGCTTGTTGTTTGGAAACATCAATTATGGCGAGGCACAGAGACCTCGCCCTACAATAAAATGTAATGTGCTCTCCGTAAATTGAATCTTTGTGCTTAAATAATCACACAACTCAAGCCAAGCAAATATCTTGATTTTTTTGAAAATTTGGTTTATAATTCACTATAAATCTTAATTGAATTAAGGAACTTCACATGGGAATTACAGATAAAGAGATACAATTTTATGAAACGAACGGTTATCTTCTAAAAAAAGGACTCGTTTCCTCAGAAGACATAACGGAAATTATGGTAGAAATTGACGATATTCATAACCGTATGGCTGAAAAACCGACTGAGGGTATAGGGATTTCGTGGGAAGTATATGATGATCCTGATCATCCCCCGCTTATCAAGCAGTTAATGCATAGTGAGTTAGTGAGCCCTACGCTTAATAAAATCCTCCGTTCCAATGCGGTACTTGATGTGCTGGAGGCAATGATGGGACCTGATATTTCACTGTATCATAGCAAATTGCTGCCGAAGGCTGGCGGTGACGGCACGGCTATACCATGGCACCAAGATTATGCCTATTGGAAAAATGATAACAACAAACCTGTGATGATTAATTGTCAATTGGCCATCAACGAGGCAAACCTTGAAAATGGGTGTATTCAGTTTGTACCGGGAAGCCATAATTGGGGTTTGCAGGAGCATGAACGCAAACAGCAGACGTTTGGTGTATTTTTACCCGGACATTATCAGGAACGCGAGGATGCTGTTGCTGTGGAAATGGAACCCGGGGACGGTATCTTTTTTAATGCCCTTATCATTCACGGTTCAGCACCAAACAAGTCGAAAAATGACAGGTTGATGAACACCTTTGCTTATAATGTTACCGGAAATGGCACATCGCAATCTCGAGAAGTATTGCGTGGCAAGGAATTTAACTCATGAGAAGCATAGGTTGTGCTTGGATTTTTCTCTGTTTTTTCTTTACTACTGTTATTACAGGTTGCGACATTGATGAACCAGGAAATAAGAATTTTGCCCCGGTAATTTCAGTCTTTGAAGCAGAATCAGAGATAGTTCCTCCAGGAGAACAAGTCTCTATCCGCCTACAAGCCAATGACCTTGAAAATGATATATTGACATACACATGGTCCGCTGCTTACGGAGAAATAGAAGGTAGTGCCTCAGGGGCAATCTGGACAGCACCTGAAACTGAGCGCAAATATCAGATTAAGGTTGCAGTGAGCGATGGTGAAAAGACCACAACAAGCACACTTGATATCCATGTATGGCGGATTAGACCAGGTAACTATTATCCTTTAGCAGTAGGAAATATCTGGCGATACCGTGATGCAGAAGGCACCCAAATTATCTTTGAAATCATAGATACTATACAGATTCAGCTAAAAGGCGGAGAAACTGTTGAGAGTTTTGTCCTTCAAAAATCCAACACAGCAGAAGGTTTGGAGAACATTGTTGATTATTCTTACCTGGGAAATACTATTGACGAAGAAGGTAAGGTTTCAGCCGTTGTTCAGCATGCCACAAATGTCACTCCCGGCTCAGAGGATACAATGATGTTTGTCCCATTTCTGCCTTTATACAAATTTCCACTCATTCCGGGTCAGAAATGGAGCGTCAATTTTGAGGCAAAATTAGTTCCTGAACTTTTTCCAATAGATAGAGGCATTGATGAATTTGAGGTGCTTTCTGAGGAAACCGTCACCGTACCTGCTGGGACCTTTGAGAACGTATTTCAGGTTCAAGAATCATTTCATTGGGTATACGATCCTGTCGTCCTAAATTTTTCCCTTGACATTACCGTTGTCCAAAAATGGGTTGCACCAGATGTTGGTATTATAAAATTTACGCAATCTCAAACACGGGATGGCGTAACAGTCGAAACGGAACTTGAACTTGAATCCTATGAACTCGTTAATAATTAAGGTTAGAGAAAAGGATCTAAGAATTGAAAAACGCAACAAAAAGCCTGGAGATTTTAACCACGACGGTAGGTTCTTATCCGATTCCAGCTTGGCTTCACTCAATGCCTACGGAACAAGCGCTGATTGATGCAACGCGCGTAGTCGTAGATATTCAGCGGCAACACGGTATTGATTTGCCTACTGATGGGGAATTATACCGCTTTGATGTGAACCATCCTGAAACGAACGGTATGATTGACTATTTTATCCGCCCACTTTCAGGTATCCGAGCAGAGGCAGGTCGTCAGGAATGGAATGAGTTTAGACAGATGCATACCATGGCGTTTCGGGCAAAACCTGCCGGTGTTGTTGAGAGTGCATTAGGAGAAGGAACGTTAAACCTTGTTTCCGATTGTGAACGTGCTGTCGGTGTTGCAGGCACGGACATAAAATTTACAGTGACAAGTCCTTATATGCTTGCACGAACACTATTGGACAAACACTACGGTGACTTTGACACGTTACTTACTGCATTGGCAGAAGTATTGTCTGCGCAGGTGCGGGAACTGGATTGTGCTTGCCTGCAAATTGATGAAGCAAATATACCGGGGAACCCTCAAGACGGGCCCCGTGCAGCTGAGGCGATAAATATAGTGCTTGATGCTTTTGACGGAGAGAAGGCTGTTCATTTCTGCTTTGGCAACTACGGAGGGCAAGTTATTCAAAAAGGGAGTTGGAGTTCCCTGATTGACTTTTTGAATATGCTTAGGTGTGACCATCTCGTTTTGGAATTGGCACATCGTCCTGATGCGGATCTTGAGGCACTCAAGGAAGTTTCTTCAGAGATTCGCCTCGGTATTGGCGTGATTGATGTGAAAGTTAACCCGGTTGAGACACCTGATGATGTTGCATCAAACATAGAAAAAGCAGAAAAGATGTTGGGAGCAGGACGTGTTGGTTGGGTGCATCCGGACTGTGGATTCTGGATGCTTCAACGTTCTGTGGTTGACCGAAAAATAGAAGCACTCGTGAAAGGCAGAGATAAATACCTCGCAATCGAATAATAAAATATAGATATTAGAGAACATGATTTTCCAAAATTTGATCAAGGAACCTGCCATAGTAGGTATGTGTGTCCTTTCAAACAAGAGTGCTTTTTAAGCAATGTGTTTGGTGGTGTGTGCTTAGAGACACGCACCCCTTTATTTTTTAGATAAAAAAGTAATACCAAATTAATTTGATTCATCGTCTTCACATACCGCTCCAGCGGAGCGGAAGAGTGGAAGGAATACATGTTTGAATTTCATCCATCAGGATTAAAAAGGTATCAAAATATTGCCGGTATCGCTGGTGGCATAGGATTTGTACTCGGAACGGTTATCCCTGGCGTAGCGATACTCACACATAATTGGCACTGCCCATTTGGAGATGGTATGCTTCAAACCACTGGTTTCTTGGCAATCACAGGATTCAGCAGTGCAATTGTCCTGGGCAACCTTGTTGCCTTTTTACTGGTTGGGATTGCCAGATATCAGCACGGTTCACGTAAATCATCTCACAGAAAAGGAGACTCGGATGGGAATTGAAATTTTCGGTCTTGACATCTTGTATATTATCCTGCTTATGGGTGTGGGGATGTTTGCGGGCTTTGTCAACACTGTTGCTTTCGGTGGTTCACTATTAACACTTCCAGCCTTAGTCTTTGTGATGGAAGCTATTGGTGTTCCGAACCTACCTGCTGGTACTAACGTAACAAGCACAGCCAATGGAACTAATAGGGTAGCAATTATCTTTCAAAACTTTAGCGCTATTTTGGGGTTTCGCCGCAAAGGTGTATCAGATTTTCGACACGCAATTGCACTTACAATACCAGCAGTTGTAGGAGCGAGTATTGGGGCGTTCATAGGAACCGAAATATCCGATAAGGCATTTAAGCCGATTCTTGCTGTTGTAATGGTTACAATGCTCCTTTTAACCCTGTTTAATCCGACTGAGCGACTACAAGGGAAATTTAATCCGAGTGGTACACAACATAAAATAATTACGACTGTCGCTCTCTTTTTTGTTGGAATATATGGCGGGTTTATCCAAGCAGGTGTAGGATTGTTGGTTATAGCTACCTTGCGGATTCTTGATGGCGGTGATCTGGTCATTACCAACGCGCTCAAGGTGTTTATAATTTTCTTTTACACAATCATCGCTTTAGCTATTTTTGTTAGCAAGGGACAGGTCAATTGGGTTTTAGGCCTGACCTTAGCGGTTGGAAACGCCACAGGAGCATGGATCGGTAGCCATTTGGCAGTAAAGATGGGCGACAAATGGATTAAAGTGGTATTAGTTGTTGCCGTGATTGGTTCTGTGATAAAACTGCTATGGGATACCTTTTAGGAGTGTTCGCTCGTTTTAATATAATTCTACCTATATCCAAACAAAACAGCAAATCAAGCTAAGGCTGGCTTTCTGTGGGAAGGTGAAAAGACTCTAATCGGTTAGCAATTAATTCTGTGCTTGATATCGTTGAGGCCTCTTGTAAGAGATTCAAAAGCTGCTGAGGTATGTCTGCCTGTTCGCAAACAATTTTGAGATTCTGTGACTTCAATTTCGACAGCGCTGTAAGTTTTTCCTTATCGGGTTTTACTATAACGCACCCATCCGCCCATCCAAGTTCCTTTAGAATAATATCGTTCCAATTGTAATTACCATCAAAAACCGTGATAATAGGTTGTGATAATTTTAGTAGGTGTATTTTAGCGTTCTGAATCGCGGTGCCTAAAGTCAAAAAAGCATGATGTTGTGTTGTAGCAATACGTATGAGCGATAGATTCCACAATACTACCGGTTTTTTGAGGCGTTGAGCAAGTGTGATTAACCGAAGCAGCCGTCTCCAATCAGCAGGTTGTTCAAGACTTTCGGTATTCCCTTTTAACAAAACGACCTTAACTTTTTTTAAATCCGCGAAACCCGCAAATTCAAAAATTCCTTGTCCGCCTGCTCTATCTCCGTAGAGTTGAATTGTCTTTTCAAACGGAGGATGTTCGGAATTAAAATTAAGTGATGACATTGCTTGTCTACTATAAAAAAAGCAGGGAAGAGCTGATACGCATCTTCCCTGCCTGAATGAATAATTGAAATTACTTACTCGCCGCTACGTCCACCGATTGCGTTAATAGCAAACCATCCGATACCAGCAGCAACTGTTGTGATAAAAACAAGGGCGCGTTTAGTTGAAGAAACTTCTTCATGCACACCCTTTGCGTCCTCTATCATCATTTTCAGTTCGTTGATAGCTTTTTGATTTGTTTCAATCTGTGTCAACGCGGTTTTCACGTCCTCTTGAATACTTTTGTGATGCTCTTGCGTTCCTTTCAACTCCTTTTGGAGAGCAGTGAGCATTTCGTTTGAAGATTCAAGGTGACCGTGTAAATCTTCTAATTGCTTTTGAATAGCATTCCTGCTATTTCTGACGACTTTAGTAACATCAGCAGCAGCATCTTTATTTGCTTTCTTGACTGCGTCAATCACTTTTTCTTGGGATTTCTGGCTGGTTTCAAGTGCTTTAATTTGTTTTTGGAGCTTCGTCATGCTCTCACTTAAACTCTTAATCTCAGCCATTAATTTTTCCCGAGTTGCTTCAGATTCAGCGAGTTCAGTACGTAATTTCTCTAACTCTTCTGTTTGTTTAGCAAGATCTCCCTCAGCCATTTCTACAACGTCTTTAGCCATAGCTAAAGGAATACGCAGTTTTTCACCAGGATAGATCAAATGCGGATTAGTAAAATCGTTATATTTACTAAGCTCTCTCCATTGGAGAGGATCTTTCAAATGTTCCTGGCAGAGATCCCAAAGAGTGTCCCCTTTTTCAATGGTGATTAGCATGGTATCATCATCGCCTTCGTGCGGTGTGATCCTTGCCGAGGCAGATAAAGCATATATACCACTGAGTGCTACGCAGATATAGAGAATCAGTGCTAACTTTAGCGTGGATTTTATTATCTTCATCAGTATTCTCCTCTTAAGTGCTAAAATTCATAGGATACGGAAACATAGTGATTGCTTCCGGCCCCATTAATTTCCCTTGCCATACCATCTTGAATGGCGTAGTCAAGCTGCAATCCAGCAATGTTGACACCAAATCCACCGAATAGGTTCTGAACGTCACGTGATGCTCTGATACCAGCGCGTAGAGAAAATTCGGTTGACCTATTAGTGAAAATCGTATATTCAACACCGCTACGCATGCTAAACGCACTCTCATCAAGGTTAACAAATTCTTGTTCAATATCTGCTGAGAATGTGACGACATTACCCATATATAGATCGTAAGCTACACCAACATCAACAACCATCGGCACGGTGCCTTCTCCAAGAGAAGCGCCGAGGTATTTAGCGACAATACCGTAATGGAATGTTGGAACCTGTATATGTCCCTCATGCGCTTCATTTGAATGTGCGTGAAGGGCTTGTCCCATCATTTTTTCGGCAATATCTATGTGGAGTGCGTGTCCCATGATTCCGATATCTACACCACCGAAACCGCTTTGGTTTTCAACACTATCCACGCCGAAATTATCCATTAACATTCGACCTGTTAAACCGATATTGAAGTGTCCGACGGCAATGCCGTAAGAGAGAGAGTAAGCATTTGAACTGTAGTCAGATTTACCCCCATACTCACCTTGTGCGTCATACAAATCATAATCAGACACACCAAAATTTGTAGCTGCTAACCCAATAGACCCATAAGTTCCAAGCGCTTTTGTTAAAGCGATAAAATTGTGGCTTCTATCAAGAGACAGTCTCTGTGTAGAAAAATTAAGGCTTAAATCTGCCGCTGAACCGAGACCTGCTGGATTCCAGACAGTGGCTGTGGCATCTTCTGCAATTGCTGTGAAAGCACCGCCTAAGCCAATTGAGCGGGCACCTGCACCGAGACGTAAATGGGGCATAGCGTTAACTTCACCCTCAGCAAAACAGACAGGCGACACAGCAAGTATAAGAAGTAAAACGGGTATTACACCGCATAGCAATCTTTGCTTTGTGATAGACATTTATGTCCTCCTTCGTAGTCGCACCATCGGAAATTGGGAACAATACCCAATTTCCGATTTGCGGACTATCGTTTACTTAGCGCGTCAGAGCGAGCTTAAGCATGGCGTATTCTGGCTCGAAACCATCTGTTACTTCTATCTGACAGTAATAGATGCCGCGAGCTAAGTCTTCGCCACCGCTGGTTTTTCCGTCCCAACCGATTCCGTTATTGCCAGTATAATCTCCAGCATTCATAACCACGTTATCCCGTAGGACTCGAACTGGTCGGAGCGTAGCGTCATAAATGACAATACGAACCGTGGACATTCTGTTAAGTCCAAAGGAAATCCGTGTGTTATCCTTGAACGGATTGGGGAAGTTAAACGGTTTCATCAATATAGGTGCATCCGTATACTCAACGAAGAAACTGAACTGGTATACAGCTGTGTTAGCTTCGCGAGCTCCATCGCTTTCTTCAGAGACATTGCCCTGTTTTTGCGCGTTGTCGGATACCTCCAGTTTAACCACATGTTCACCAGGGGCAAGTCGATCAGTAAAGACAGGAGCCGCAGGTGTATAAACAACCTGTGTAGCTGACTTCTGCTTATCCGTGAGGTTAATCGGAGTCACTAAGGTTCCTCCACCCCATTTCGGTGCTTCTATAACAAGCTTGATAGAATCGACATTCACACCTGTTTCAGCATCGGCAAAAGTGATTGAGATGGTTGGTCTCGCTTCTTCGTCGTGCTTATACATCAGGCGTGCACCGTTCTGAGGTGAAGACGTTGTGATGATTGGTGCAGCGGTATCAAAATCAACTGTAAATACACCGCTACTTGTAGAGGAATTACCAAACGCATCAGTCGCACGAACTTCAATCGAGTAAGTACCCTCAGAAAGGGGTGCTTCAGGATGGAAGTCTAAGCGGGTGATACCTGCATTGGTTCTATCCTCATCGTCATCTGTAGTGTCACCTTTCACCTCTTCACCATTACTATCCATTACGACGATAGCCATTTCTTCAACACCTGAGTCGTCGGTGGCACTCGCCGAAATAACCGGGAGTCCCGCATGAATAGTCCCAGCAGGAGTGATTGTGGAAATTATCGGAGGAGATTGATCTACCTCCAACGTGAATTGCCAACTGAACTCTCGTGTTCCACCTTCACTGGCCACTATGAGTTTAATGGTATGTGGTCCCGGTGTAAAGCTTTCTATAACCTCGAACTTGCTTTCAGCTCGTTCAACAGGATAAGAATTAGCCGGCAGTTGACCATCAATAACGTACTTCACACTTGATAAAGCAGATTCATCATCAGTGATCACAGCAGCGATGGTTATCGCAAAGTTTTCATCCAAGGTATTCTGCTTATTCAGTTGAACCACGCCAGATGGCGACACTTCTGAAATGACAGGCGCCGTTGAATCTAACTTCACATTGAAGACAACAGTTGCCTGTGCTGTTTTTTTATTTTTATCAGTGACTTCAACAAAGACGACATGTTCACCGTTACCCAAAACTGGGTCAGGCGTATAAGTGAACTGATTATCTTCGCTTATTTCTCGTTCAGCATCTTCACCGTTGACAGTAAATGTAGTTACCTCAACATCTGTCATACCAGAAAATTCACCTCTGATAACAGGTCCACCGTGATCGTAGGTTTGACCTGGAGCAGGTGAAAGAATCGCTACTGACGGACCCGGTATATCCACCATGAAGTCAGTTGATGTCTTGGCGGTTCTGCCGTTAGCATCTGTGACAACAACAGTAACCACGTATGGATCATCACTCAG
>LXNJ01000577.1_pt1 | contig 24965 bp, 15 predicted proteins | sample 809081 | NCBI WGS metagenome assembly LXNJ01 (sample SAMN04870510, study PRJNA318959) | sponge metagenome | biome: sponge; feature: marine sponge reef; material: water | host: Petrosia ficiformis | place: Greece: Milos, Mediterranean Sea | collected 2013-05-29 | depth 5-7 m | reverse complement strand
GTGGGTCGCGCTGGGCTACGAGCTGACGCCGGACTACAACGAGCGCACGCGGCTGATGGGCGTGCAGAACTTCATCAGCAACTTCGCGTTCATCGTGGCTCCGTGGTTCCTGGTGATCATGACCAACCCGGACTGGTTCCGGAACCAGATCGACGGCGCAAGGTTCCTCGCCCTGATGGTCTGCATCGCGACGATCGCCCTGGGCATCCTGCCCGCCCTGCTCCTGCGGGAACGGGCCGCGCCCGCGCCCGTCGCCGCCGCGGCGGCACCCGAAGGCAAAAGCTTCGGCGCCAACGTCAACGAATTCCTGTCGGGCCTGTTGAAGACGGTCAAGTCCCGACCGTTCCTGCTCCTGTGCCTCGCGACGTTCCTGATCTTCAACAGCTTCATCATGATCTCGTCGTTCCAGATCTTCGTGTTCATCTACCACATTTCCGAGGGAAGCCAGGTGGACGGCGCCTGGCTCGCCGGCATCGTCGGTACGGTGGGCATCGTGGCCGGGTTCGGCGCCATCGTGCTGGTGACGTGGCTCGGCACCAGGATCGGGAAACGCCGGGCGTTTTTCGTCTCGACGGCCATTTCGATCCTGGGCTACGCCCTGAAGTGGTTCTGCTACCGGCCCGAGTACCCCATGCTCGCCCTCGTGCCCGCCCCCTTTCTTGCCTTCGGCCTGAGCGGACTGTTCACCCTGATGGGCTCGATGATCGCCGACGTGGTCGACCTGGACGAGCTCGAGAACATGGACGCCAGGGGACGCAGCCAGCGACGGGAGGGCATGTTCGGATCGATCTACTGGTGGGTGGTCAAGGTGGGGCAGGCGGTTGCGCTCGGCCTCGGCGGCTACCTCCTGGTCGCAACCGGGTTCGACATCGACCTGGGAGCCAACCAGGCGGCGGACACCCTCGTGATGATGCGCGCATTCGACGCCTTTATCCCCCTGGCGGCATCCGGGCTGGCCATCTACGCGATCGCGAAGTTCCCGATCACCGAGGAGATGGCGCGGGACACGCGCGAGGAGCTGGAGCGTCGGCGGGCTGGAGCGGCGGTGGCGTAGTTTGGGGTTTTGAGGGCGGCGCTCGCCACCCGGCCATCTCTCAATCCGTCACCCGCAGCCCATGGCCACGGGGAAAGAGGATGCCCTCCCCGTGCGGCCCGGCGCCGTTGCCACCCGGTTCCGTCCAGGTCTTTCCCGGCCAGGAAAACGGCAGCCGTCCCGTGAAGTCGTAGTCACCGAAAAGGACATCCGCCACGCCCGCGCCCTCCGAGCCGGGCAGCCACGCCGCGACGAAGGCCGCTGACTCGGCCAGTTCGGGGTCGACCACGAGCGGGCGCCCCGAGATGAGGATCGTGACGACGGGGATGCCGCGCGCGGCCAGGCCGCGAATCGCGGCGAGGTCCTCGGGGTGGAGGGTGGCCAGCTCGAGGGTTTGCCCGTACGGCTTGAGTACGTCCGCACCGGCGGGCAGGTGGTTGGTTCCGGGCCGGACGGGACCTGGCTCGCGAATGTCACCCATCCCTTCGGCGTACGGGTGCTCGCCTACGACGACCACAGCCGCATCGCAGTCGTCCAATCCGGCGTCTGCCACGCTCCGCTCGCACAGCACCGCCCTTGGCGCCACGGACCGAATGCCCTCCCAGATCGAGGTGGCGCCCGGAACCCTCTCGTTGCCCGAGACGCCCTGCCACTCGACGGTAAAGCCGCCGCACTGCCGCCCGCGGTCGTGCGCGCCCGGGCCCGTGACCAGGATGCGCGCGCCCCTGTCGAGCGGCAGCACACGTCGGTCGTGCTTGAGAAGCACCAGCGACTTGCGCACGGCCTCCCGGGCGACCTCCCGGTGCCCGCGTGACCCGAAGGCCGCGCCGTCGGCCCGAACGCGCTGCGCCGGACGCGGTCGGGCGAACAGGCCACTCGCCAACTTGACGCGCAGAATCCTTGTCACCGCGTCGTCGATCCGCTCGATGGGCACCGCGCCTCGCTCCACCTGGTCGCGCAACCCGGAGATGAACTCCCGCCACGTCTCCGGCACCATGACCATGTCGATGCCGGCGTTGACCGCCATCGCCGCGGCCTCGCCATAGTCGTCCGCCAGCGGATCGACGCCGTTCCAGTCCGAGATCACGAAGCCGCCGAACCCCAGCTCGCCCTTCAGCACGTCCCGGATCAGGTAGCGGTGCGCGTGGCACTTCCCGCCGTTCCAGCTGCTGAGCGACACCATGACCGTGAGTACGCCGGCGTCCAGCGCCGGGAGGTAGGGGGCGATGTGGAGACGGCGCAGTTCTTCCTCTTCAGCCAGCGTGTCGCCCTGGTCCACCCCGGAGTCGGTCCCGCCGTCGCCGACCCAGTGCTTGGCGCAGGCGACCACGCCGTCGAGGCCAGGCCGCGCGGGCCCGGCGCCGTTGCGCGCACCCTGCAGCCCCCCCACGATCCTCTCCGCGTACTCCGCCACGAGCGCCGGATCTTCCGAGTAGCTCTCGTAGGTGCGCCCCCAGCGCGGATCATGGGCGACGGCCAGCGTGGGCGCGAACGTCCAATCCAGACCCGTGGCCAGCACTTCCAGTGCGGTGATCCGTCCGATCCGTTCGATCAGGTCCGGATCGCCCGCCGCCCCGAGCCCGATATTGTGCGGGAAAACAGTCGCACCCAGGACGTTGGCGTTGCCGTGAATCGCGTCGACCCCGTACAGGATCGGGATCGCCAGATGGTGCTCGTCCTCGTCCATGGAAGCCGCCCAGTAGGCGTCGTTCATGGCCACCCAGTCCGCCGGGCGATTGGATCCCGGACAGGAACCCCCGCCGCTCAGGACCGAGCCGATGTGATAGGTCTTCGCCTGGACGGGAGTGATGTGCTGGCGCTCGGCCTGAGTCATCTGCCCGATCTTCTGCGCAAGCGTCATGCGTCTGAGCAGCCTGCCGGCGCGCTCGCAGATATCGGCCGCGCGACAATCGGCAGCGCTTGTGAACCTGTTCACAATGTCGGTTCGCCGTGGAGATGCCCGGGTGTCCGGCCTACATCCCGATGTGCAGGTACGTGCGGATCTCCCACTCGCGCCCGTTCCCGCCACCGAGCTTCGGATTGCACTCCATCCTGCCGAAGTCGTCCGGCGAAAGGCCCGGGCAGTAGCGGGGCGAGAACTCGTTCAGCGTCCGCATCGCGGCGCGCACGCCGAGGCGGGTCTGAGGCATGTCGAACCACTCGGGAGGTCCGAGGGTGTACGAGATGTCGCCCATGAGCTGCAGCGGGAAGGTGTGGTTGAAGTCGCGGTGGTAGTCGTAGGGGCCCCAGTCGTTGATCCGCGCCATCGACTGGAACTTGATCGGGCCACCGATCAGGCGGAGGTCGAGACCGGCCCGGTTGATCACGCGCTCGTCGCTGCCGTTCGGCTCTCCCTTGCCCGCGAAGACGTTGGCGATCATCCCCACGCCGTTCGGCTGCTTCGAGACGAGGCGCGCCTTGACCTCCCAGAGGTCGCGTCCGGGGGGCGCTCCGGGGAAGGCAAAAGTCGAGCGCCCGTCCGCGAAGATGCCGATCCCGGCGTCCTGGGTGGTCGGGAAGTTGTAGTAGACGAAGCCGAACGATGTCGCGAAGCGGGCATCCTCGCGGATGTCGCTGTCCCAGGTGTACATCCAGGTTGCCGGTGTGGGGTCGTAGGTGAAGAGGATCTCGGCCGCGCGGGTCTCGCGGTTGCCGCGAACGGCGAAGGGGTCGTCCAGGATGTTGCGGGGACGACCCGGCTGCGGAACATCCCGCGGGACCGGCCCGACCAGAGGCTTCCGCCAGAGGAAGTTGGGCGCGACCTGCCAGTTGCCCGACGTGACCGCGAAACCGGTGATCACGTTGCGCTGGTTGCCGCTTCCGGTGTCCTTGAGCGTCCAGCCGGTAAAGGTCTGCGTCTGCGTGAAGCCGCCGTCGGCCACGAGGCCCATCGCCGCCGTCTGCAGGTACCAGCTGAGCCGACCCCTGGTCAGCGTGATCTTGGCCTTGGCGCCCAGGGCGTCCGAAGGCTTGACCTCGTCGTGCAGCACCCGGTAGGTGCCCGGCGACCCGTCGACGACCTGGAAGGGCTGTCCCTCCTTGGTGCTCCCCGACCAGATGCCGCCGACATCGAAGATCGCGTTGCCGCGGGTCGCGGTCATGTGAAGGGTGGCCTTTCGGGTGGGCGGGAGCGGAATCGCGAACGAGCTTGCGGCCTTGCCCGCCTCGGCCAGATCCTCCTGGTAGATGGCCGTGGTCTCGAAGGGCCCGAGATTGGTCTGGTAGCTGGCCAGGATCGCCGGGTTGGCCCCCCACCACAGCTCGGGACCGATCGCCACTTTCCAGCCGCTGAAGGAGCGCTTGCCGGTAATCTCCATCCCGACCGGCGCAACGCCGTTGTAGATGTCCATGTTGGGCCCGTAGTTGGCCTCGGGATAGAGCCCGAAGAAGTCGCCCTCGTAGCCCCAGTGGTAGTGGCCGGTACGGTAGAAGCCCTCGAGTTGGAACCACTTGTCGTCCCAGGAAACGTTGGCGCTGTAGACCTTGAGCCGCTCGATGTCCTGGAGCGGGAAGGTCTGGCCATCGTCGGCTTCGATGACGCGCGAGCGCCCCCGGTTCTCGTAGAAGAGCTCGTCGATGGGGTTCTGAGGAACGTTGCCGAGGATGTTGAAGGAGACGTTGGTGATCATGTTCTGGACGGGCCGTGCCTCCAGGTCCGCGTAGAACGACTGCATCTTGTCGAAGCCGCGGTGGCTCGGGAAGCTCCGGTTCCGCTCGGGCGCCTCCTCGGGCGTGCTGACCAGGTGGCCGCCCGTGCTGAAGGTCTCCAGCTCTGCGCGGATGCCACTCAGGTGTACGCGGTCGCGCGCCGCGGACAACAGGGCGGCGCGGTCACCGAGTGCCTGCAGGCCCACGTTGGCCGGCTGGATCGATGCGAAGTGCTCGCGGATGGCGGTGATGTCCGTGCCGGGAGCGTACGGATCGAGCTTGTACGCTTCCTGCAGCGCGTAGTAGGCGGCCCGCGGATAGAGCTCGTAGAGGTTGTTGTGGTCAGTGGGACCCTTTGCGACGATCCCCCACCACTCCTCGTTCATGTTGTTGTCGCCCTCCACGAAGTCCTCCGGGTAGGCGTCGTTCGCCCAGGAGGCGTTCGTGTCCTGGATGTCGAGGCGCGACTCCTGGCCGAACTTCCACCATCCGTCGGTCCACTGGAACGTGAGGCCGCCGATCGAATTGCCCACGCCGCCCTTGCCGGCCGACTCCTCGTAGATCTCCCGCCACTGCTCGATCAGGTACTTCGCCTGCGTGACCTGATCCTCGCGCATGTTCTTCGCGTCCCACACGTCGGCGCCGAACTCGGTGAACATCACGGGACGGTCGAGCTTGTCGTGCACCTCCTGGAAGAGGTCCCTGAAGGAGATGCCCCGGTACACGTTGGTGCCGAAGACGTCCAGATCCGGGATCTCCTCGGCGATGATGTCGATATACTGGAGGTCGCCGTTGGCCATCGCGATGGGGCGCGTGGGGTCCATCTCCTTGATCCGCTTCGCCACGTCGCCGAAGAGAGAGTACATGTAGCGTGCGCGAACCGCGTCGGCCTCTCCCGCCGGCAGGTCCTCGGTTTCGGCGGAACTCCAGACCAGCCCGTAGTTGTTCTCGTTGCCGAGGAGCCACATGAGAACGCCGGGCGTGTCCTTGAAGGCGTTGACCATCTCCTCGATCTCGGCCATCACGACCGCGCGGGCGCGGGGGTCGGAGTAGTCGGTATTCGCGTTGAAGACACCGCCGACTGTAACCCCGTAGCGCGCGACCGCGTGGTTGAGGACCGTGTAGATTCCGTACTCCTCGTAGATGTGCCGGACCCACTTCGGCGCGATCCCCACGTACGCGCGGATCGCGTTGCCGCCCATCGCCTTGAGGAGCGACATCTCGCGCTCCAGCGCCGCCTCGATGATGTCGTCGGGCTCGGTCCAGAAGTTGTAGGAGTACGTGGTGCCGCGCGGGAAGTAGTCCCAGTTGACCCCCAGCACCATCATGTCCTCGCCGTCCACCTGGAGCCGGGTGCCCGAATCGTCCTTGATGAGCTCGATGACGGGCATGGGTGGGTCGTCGGCGTCCTGCGCGGTGGCTGGAGCGGGGACAAGGGCCAGCAAGGCCGACAGGGTGGACGCAGCGGCGAGCCTCCCGGGGACTCGAGTGGTGTGATGGCGGATCGAACTCATGGCTGCACTCCTCCCGGCGGGCCCGGCTACTTTGTTCGGTTACCGAACAAAGTGCGGACGGGAGGGCGCGCGTGTCAAGCAGGGGGCGCGTTTGGACCGGGCTACCGCGAGATGCCCTCGGGATTCAAAAGCAACATGCGGCGGTTCACCTCTGGTGCCAGCTCAGAACGCCTTCATGTACGTCAGCTTGACCACTCCGGTCCGGCGCTGCCAGCGCTCCGTCCTGGGGTCCAGCAGGTCGCCCGTCAGATACCCCGTGTCGAACACCACGAACAGATCGCTGCCCGGGGTATGGATCCAGTTTACACGCACGTTGGCCTGGACCTGTTTCGAGACATCGTCGTACTGAATCAGGGCGTTGGCGAAAAGCGAACGGCTGACCGCGGCTAGGACGGTCATGTTGAACAGGCTGGTGGTGAAATCACCGTCCTCGACGGGCAGGCTGATGTCGTTCCTCCTGTAGTCGCCACTGATCGTGAGGTAGGGTCCCGTCTTCCACATGCCGCCGATCGCGACTTCGGTCCCGGTCCCACCCCAGAATCCTCCCCGGGAAAACCCGCCGCGGGCCGAAAACTCGCGGCTGTCGTTGCTGTTGAACTGGATCTGCGCACCGCTGAACACATAATCGCCCGGAGCCAGCTCGCGTCCCTGTATCCTTACCGGATCGCGGAGCACCTCACCGCGGCGCGTGATGTTCAGCATCATGCGGTCGCCGCTCTCGAAGGTCAGCATGTTGTGCGACAGGAAGAAGGTGCTCTGCTTCCCGCCGTCCATCCCGGCGATGCGCTCTCCCTGGGCCACGACAATCAGCTGTCGCGCCCACCGGCTCTGTTCGAAGCGCGGGAAAATGGCGCCTCCGGCCTCGGAGCGGCGCATGTCGCGGCGTCGAACGAAGCCGAGGGCCGGATCGAATCCGGCGGGAATGCTCGTGAATCCTCCACCGCCGGACAGGAGGCTGTTGCGGAGTTCGCCAGCGACGGAGAACGCCGTGGATGGCGCCGACAGATCGCCGGCCGAGGACAAGGCAGGGGCCTGCGTCGTGCCCGGAGGTCCGCCCGCCGGGGCCTCACCCGTCCTGGAGGAGCGCGCCACCCAGCCTTCCAGATAGCTCGACCCCCCGAACCTCAGCTGGGCGTCCCCGCCCACCACCCTGTTGCCGCCCGCGTCCGTTTCCAGCGACGTGAACATCCCTCCCACCGTCGTCCGCGGGAACGGGTCGGCGCGCAGCCGCAGCACGGAATTGAGGCCGCCGGCGATCACCTGGCCCTGCGCGTCCTGGGCGTCGTTGGTAAAGAGGCTGAGGGCGCCGACCGAAACCGGTCCCGCCTGTCCCGTCAGCCGTCCGCCCCCCGCGATGTCGTTCGTGATCCCGATCCTGCGACTGAAGAAGACCTGCGTCTCCTCCGGGTCGCCGAAGTCGAAGAGCCCCGCCCGCTCCAGGAAGAACTCGCGCTTCTCGGGGAAGAAGAGGCTGAAGCGCGTCAGGTTGATCTGGACGTTGTCGGCCTCCACCTGGGCGAAGTCGGGGTTGAGGGTAGCGTCCAGCGTCAAATTCGAGGTGATCGAGTACTTGAAGTCGAGGCCCAGGTCGTTGAGCGTCTCGGTTTCGCCGTCGGCTGCACCCCGCCCGCCGGTCACCGAGCGCCCCGTTATCGCGAAGGGCTTCATCTCCATGTAGCGGCCCCGGCGCAGCCCTTCCAGGCCGGTCAGGGTGGCGTACTGCGACACCTGGGTCAGCGCGCGGCTGAACTCCTGGCCGATGTGCGGGAAGTACACCATCTCGTTCTTGCGGCGGATGGTGCGCTCCATCAGGATCCCCATCTCGAGCGCTTCCGCGTCGGCGAAGCGGATCGTCGTGAAGGGGACGGCGGCCTCGACAACCCACCCCTCATCGGTGATCCGCGCCTGGCTCTCGTAGACGCCCTCCCACCACCAGTCCGACAGCGTCATGGACTCGTCCGTGATCAGCGCGTCGCCCTGGGTCCCGAACGGGTTGATCTCGAAGATGTAGGCGTTGCGCTTGTCGTTGTACGTGTCCAGGCCGATCCGGATGTTGTCGTCCTGATCGATCCTGCCCTCGCGGTGCAGGATGCTGCGCCGGATCCCCGATGGATCCGAGTCATGGAGCACGACGGCGAAGTAGAGGTTGTTGTCGTCGAACGCGACCCTCAGCTCGGTGCGTTCCGACGACGGAGCGCCGTCGACGGGGACTCGCTGACGGAAGTCGGTGACGGGATCGATGTCGTGCCAGAACGGTTCGTCGAGAATCCCGTCGATGGTCGGCGGCTGGCCGGTGCGGACGGCCCGGATCGTCGGCTCGTCGAGCGTCTGAGCTTCGGCCGGCTGGCCGCGTGCAGCGTCCTGACCGTGGACGGGGCCGTAGGCCGGGACGACGGCCAGGGCCGCCAGGAGACCCGGGCGGACTAGGCGCACACGCCCCGCACGGGGCCGGGGCCATTCCGCAACGACCTATTCCTCATCCGCTTCGGCTTCACAGGTGTCCCCGCAGCAGCAGCAGGAACTCCCGCCGGTCCCGCGCGACCAGATCCAGCAGCAGGACTTCGAACAGGACTTGCCGCGGCCCTTCCGGCGCAGCCAGCAGATGAGAAGGATGACCAGCAGGATTTGCGGGAGGCCGATCCTGATGGCGGAGCTCCAGAACTCTCCGAGAGAGGTTACGTAAAAGCTGAAGAGGTCTCCCAACATGCCTGTCTCCTCGACCCGGTGGCAGCCGGTTTCGTCTGTGAGTTGCTTCGTGCCGTCTGTAGAATGTACTGCCCGGCGGCGCTTGTTGTTTCGCGCGCCGGGCTGAGCGAACTCAATCCCCGTCGGCGGGCCGGTTTCGCACCAGGGCAATCCTTGCACCGTCGGGGCTCACAGCGACGCGCGAAATGTCGCCCGCACCCTCGCCCAGATCCCCGATTTCCCGCCATCCGTTGCCCTCGGACCAGGCGAACAGCACGGTCCCGTCCCCCATCAGGATTTCCCCGCCTGGGGTCCATGCGTGATCCTCGCGAGCCGCCAGCGTCCGCACAATGCGCTCGCTCCGGCCGGATGAAGGATCCAGACGCTCGATCCACCACTCGTCGTCGCCGACCTTGCGGACGAAGGAGACCTCGTTGGATCCGGGGATTCGGTGGATCGAGCGGCCCGGGTTTTCGGCCACGACACGGATCTCCCCGGAGAGAGCGTCGCCGACCTGCAGCGTCGGCGGGTCGCCGAGAATGAACATCGCCACGGTTCGCTCGTCCGCCCATGCATGGTATCCGACCGGCTCGGCCGTCGCGAAGATGGGCCCCAGTTCGGATCCGTCGATGCCGTACCGCCACAGGTACTGCAGGCCGTTGGTCTCATGAATGGCCGAAAACGCCTCCTGCCCGGGGATGGGCGTGGGCGAGAACTCGCTGGCGTCGGGCGTGTGGGTGACCCGTTCCGTCGCGCCGTCCCGCAGCAGGTGGCGGAAGGTGTCCGTCTGCGTGGAATCCATCGCCGCCGTGTAGTAGAGGGCGCCGCCGGATGGTCCGAATGCGGGCTGATTGTCGTAGCCGTCACGGTCGGTAGCGTTCAGGAGACCGCTGACAACGAGCTCGCCACGCTCGTCCCGGTCGAGCCGGCCGAGCCAGATGTCGGTGGACGGGGCGCCCGCCGCGGTGGGCACGTATTCGTCCGGGGCGGGACCGATCTCCGGGAACGGGCCGTCGGCGGGCGCGGCCGCGAAGGGGTCCTGGGCGTCCCGTGCCGCATCCGGGGCCGTGTCCGCCGTGCAAGCAAGCGCGAGGGAAAGCGCGAGCAGCAGAGCGGTGCCGGCCGCGGGCGTGGCCGTCTCCGCGTCGGGGTCGTCGTCCGGTTGTGGGGCCAACGCAGCCGCGAGGACATCCTCCGCCAAGCCCCACTCCCCCAGAGTCTGCCGCGACGGTTCATCGCCGGCACGCGCCACCCCCAGGAGGAGATGGCCGCTGGTGGTCGCGCCTCCACCCGATTCGGAGGCGGCGGTCACGGCGGCGGCCAGCACGTCGTGGGCGTCCGGCGTGAAGGGAAGGTGGCCGTGATAGGTCTCCGGAAGGTTTCGCATTCCCTCCGGGAGGGCCTCGAACTCCAGTCCCAGTCGACCGAGAATCTCGACCAGGTCCGGGGCACGCTGAGAAACCACCCCTGCAAGAATGTTGCGCGGCGCAATCGCATCCGCCCCTTCGCGGGCGGCCGCTGCGGAAGCGCGGTTCAGCGCGTGGACGGCGTCATCGGCTAGGTTAATGCTCATGATAATGCAATTTGCACGAGGTCCGGACCCTCCTTCAAGCCCCCGGGCCCGGTTGCGGTCCCGGCTGACCCGTTGCGCGGCGGGGCTCGCGTGCCTGCTTGCCCCCGTGCTCTTTGCGTGCGTCGCCCCTGCGCGCAATCTCGAGGAACTGATCATCCAGGACAGCACGTACCTCGACCCGGTCTCGATGCTGCCCTATTCCGGCCGGGTCATCCGGCACTTTCAGGGCGAGGACAGCCTGTTGCAGCTGGAGGCGACCCTGCGCGGGGGCACCTGGGAGGGTGAACTGACGGTGTATCACGAAAGCGGCCGCGTGCGATACCAGGGTGAAATGTCGGGCGGCGCACAGTGCGGCGGCTGGATCGAGAACGAGAATGCGACGGAGCCGGAGACCGTCTACCAGGCAATCACCGAGGACCTGGAATCGCTCGTGATCTATCCGGAGTGTCCTGACGGCTAGAGGGATGCCGGATCGTCGGGCCGTCGGCCCGGGTCAGCGCCCCGCAAGGAGCCAGTCGATCATGCGCCCTCCGATCCTGTCCGGGTCGAACGCCGGCACATGGGCGCCCTGCTCGATGGTCCACAATTCGACGGTGATTCCTCCCGTACATCCCGCACGGTATCGGAGTCGTTGCGTTTCCGCGCCCGACAGCGTGAAATCGAGATCCAGGGGGTCCAGCACCTCCGCGGCGCCGAGACTGCACCCCGCGCGCGACGCCCATCGCCGCACCGTCTCTTCGGCACCCGGGTAGTGGGTCGTCCCCGTGTTGCTGCTGCCGCCGCCATAGCGGATCACGACGTCCGCCGTGCCGTGAATGTGCAGCACTGAAACGGGCCCGGCTCCCGCACACCGCTCCGGATCGTCGAAGCTGGTGCCCGCAACAGGCACGATTCCGCGCAGTCCCGGCATCGATTCGCAGGCCATGCGGTAGGACATGAAGGCGCCGTTCGAAATCCCGATGAGGTACACTCCGTCGGGGACGATGTGCTCGCCCGCCTCGATCACCAGGTCGTTCAGGTACGCCACGTCATCCACGCCGCTGTTCCGGAAGTCGCAACAGTAGTCCGTCGCATTCCAGAAGTTGGCGCCTTCGGGATTGCGGGTGCCGTTGGGAAGAATGAGCGCAAACCGGTCGCGGGTGACCCGCTGCGACAGCCCGAAGTACTGGTTGGTGACGGCGGAGTTGCTGGTGTATCCGTGGAGTGCGATCACCAGGGGAAGGCGTGCTCCTTGCGTGTAGTCCAGGGGACGGATCAGGGTCGCGGGGCGGCCGCCGCCGATGATGAAGACGGACGGAGCTTCCGGCGCGTCACTCGTGGACTCGGGGGACGAGGCATCGCATGCCGCCGCGCCCAGCGCGAGAAACGCCAGCAGCCGCGCGCGCCGCGTCAGGAGTCGCCTCCGTCACCGTTGTAGGCAGCGCGTGCCTGCGCGCGGGTCACGAGCCCATCGACCACGTCTTCCTGGACCTTTGCGGGGTCACGCAGGCGCGGATCTCCCAACCCTCCGCCGCCAGGCGTCTCCAGAACGATCCTGTGGCCGGGGGGCACCACCTCGCGGCCCTTGACACGCATCTCGCCCGCGCCCGGAACGTAGACCTTGCCGCGGGCACCCTGGCCGCCCCCCTCCCTGCCCCGCGCGGCGTTGCGGACCCGCTCGAACATCTTGGACACGGCGAAGGGCGCGCCCTCGGCGTGCGAGATCTCCATGACCTGGCCCAGACCTCCACGATACTCGCCCGGACCACCGGAGTCGGGGATGTATTCCTTGCGCCAGAACACGAGGGGCGCGACGGTCTCGGTGATCTCGATCGGCGTACTGCGCACTCCCGACGGGAACGAAGTCGCCGAGAGTCCGTCCTTGCCGGGCCGCGCGCCGGTGCCGCCGGTGTGGAACGGGTTGACGACGAACGGTTCCGCGTCGCCGTACGGATGGGACCCCGTGAGCCCCGGTCCGCCCATGAGGACCGGATTCCACAGGCATGAGGCCCCCTCGGCCGGCACGGAGCCCTGTGGCATCGCCTGGGCCAGGCAGCCGAGCACGACGTCCGGGAGCATCTGGCCGATGGCGTGGCGCGCCGAAACGGCGGCGGGAGGCGGCGCGTTGAGGAGGGAGCCGGACGGAGCCGTGACCTTGATCGTGTCCAGCGAGCCGGCATTGTTGGGGACTTCGGAGCCCACCACGCAGCGCACCCCGAACGACCCGTATGCGCGGGTGTAGGTCTCGGGGACGTTGATGCCGTAGGGCGACATCGGCGAGGTGCCGTCGAAGTCGATATGGATGCCGTCGGGCGTCACCGTGAGCGCGCACACCAGTTCCAGGTCCTCGTCGTAGCCGTCGATGGTCATGCGGTGCCTGTATGTGCCCGACCGCAGGGCGCGGATCCGCTCCAGCATGGCGCGACGGGACGCGGTGACGATCATCTCGGCCAGTTCGTCAAGCGAGGTCAGCCCGAACTCGGTCATCATCGCGATGAGGCGGTCGCAGCCGGTGCGATTGCAGGCCGCCAGGGAGTACAGGTCGCCCTGGGCGACGTCCGGTTCGCGTACGTTGGCGCGGACCATGCGCATCAGCGTCTCGTCCACCCGGCCGGCGCGAATGAGGTAGCCGATCGGGATCCGGAGTCCCTCCTCGTACACCTGGTTGGCGTCGGCCCCGAAGCCGCGGCCGCCGACATCGGCGATATGGCTGGTCGCGGCGAAGAGGGCCACCGGACGGCCGTCAAGAAAGGTCGGGGTGACGACCGTGAAGTCGTTGAGGTGGCCCGTTCCCTCCCATGGATCGTTCGTGACGAGTACGTCCCCTTCTTCGAGGGTCTCCACGGGGTGGTCGCGCAGGAAAAAGCCGACTGAGGCGGCCATGGCGTTGACGTGTCCCGGCGTGCCGGTTACCGCCTGCGCCAGCATGCGGCCCGAGAGATCGAAGACGCCCGCCGAGAGGTCGCCCGCCTCCCGCACCGGGGTCGAGAACGCGGTCCGCACCAGCGTCCGGGCCTGTTCCTCCACCACCGAGAGCAGGCGGCTCCACATGATCTGGTCCTGAAGCGCGGCGATGCCGGCAGCGGCGACTTCCCGGCCATGGCGCTCCACCAGCAGATGGCCGCCAGGCAGGACCCGCGCCTCCCATCCGTCCGGGATCACCGCGGTGGTCTGGGTTTCGGCGACGAGCGCGGGACCCCGGACGCCGGTCCCCACATCGAGGTCGCGGCGATGGTGCACCTCGGCGTTCACGACGCCGTCGCCGGTGCCATCGAAGAGTTCGGCGCACCCGACGGGCCGGGGAGTCGGCGGTGTTCGCGCCGGATCCGGGGCCGACGTTTCGGCCGCCACCGGCCGGCGCACCGGGGCCGACACGACCAGCGTCCAGCTGAGCACCTCCACATCCAGGCCCGGAATCGTGCGGCCATACACGGCGTGGTACGCGCGGTCGAATGCGGCCCGCAGGGCGACCGCCGGATCGCCGCCGGCAGCTGCCGCCACCAATTCCGCCGGCAACGCCACTCCGATCTCGTGGCCCTGGCCCACGTACCGCATGTAGGCGTGCGCGCGCTCTGCGGTGGCCACGCCCGGGGCGCCTTCCGCCACCACGGCCGCCGCCTCCTCCCTCATCCCGGCGAGCACATCGCGCACGAGGTCCGCATCGAAAGAGGACAGGCGCATGTACCGGCTGCGCACGACCTCATACGAGATCGGCGCCAGGAGGAAGCCCACCGCCGAGCCGACCCCTGCGTCGCCCGGCACAAGAAAGCGGTCCAGCTCCAGCTTGTCGGCCAGCCGCGCGGCGTGAATCGGCGCCGAGCCCCCGAACGCGACGATGGTACGGCCCGCAAGTCCCTTGCCCCACTCGATCGCGTGCGTTCGGGCGGCGTTGGACATGTTCTCGTCCACCATCTCGCTCACCCCCAGCGCGGCCAACCGGGCGTCGAGCCCCAGTTCCGCGCCCACGCTGCCACCGATCGTCTCTTCGGCCCTGCCCCGGTCCAGCGCAATCGCGCCATCCGCGAACAGCTCCGGTTCGATCCGCCCCAGCACCACGTCCGCATCGGTCACGGTGGGCCGGTCCCCACCCCGTCCGTACGCGGCCGGACCCGGCTCCGACCCCGCGCTCTCGGGACCCACATGAATGCGATGCAGGTCATCCACGCCTGCAATCGACCCGCCCCCGGCACCGATCTCGACCATCTCGATCACAGGAATCCGCACCGGCAGCCCGCTCCCCTGCTTGAAACGGTAGCTGCGCGCCACCTCGAAGGTCCGCGAATGCAGCGGTTCGCCCCCGTCGATCACGCAGAGCTTGGCGGTCGTACCCCCCATGTCGAACGAGAGGACGTCGCCCAACTCCAGTTCTCGCGCCAGATGGCTCGCCAGGATCGCGCCTCCGGCGGGGCCGGACTCCACCAGCCGAACCGGCGACGCGACGGCGGTCTCCAGCGTCGTCAGGCCGCCCCCCGAGGTCATGAGCAGGAAGGGGCAGTCGAGTCCCGACTCGCACAGCGATTCCGCCAGGCCCTGCAGATAGCGCGACATCAGGGGCTGGACGTAGGCGTTGGTGCAGGCCGTCGACAGGCGCTCGTATTCTCTCACTTCCGGACAGACATCGGAGGCCAGCGTGATGAACAGATCGCGCCGATGTTCCGCGATGATCGCGCGAATCCGCTGTTCGTGGGCGGGGTTGGCGTATCCGTGGATCAGGCCCACCGCAAGGGATTCGATACCGTGCTCGTCAAGCACCGGCACAAGGGCCCGGACCGTGTCTTCGTCCAGCGGAATCAGCACTCGTCCGTGCCGGTCGACACGCTCACGTACCGGAAGCCGCAGCCGCCGCGGCACCAGCGGGGGTGGCCGGTCGACGCCGATGTCGTATTGCTCGAAGCGGTTCTCCTGGGCCATCTCAAGGGCATCGCGATGCCCCTCGCTGACAATGAGCGCCGTGCGCGCGCCCTTGCGCTCGATGACCGCGTTGGTGGCCAGGGTCGTGCCGTGAATGACCAGGCGCACGCCCGAAGGGGGAACCGCGGCCATGCCGAGCACCTTGTGAATGCCCTCCAGCACGCCCTTCTGGGGCGCGGCGTGGGTCGTGAGCACCTTGGTGGTCACGAGGCCGTTCCCCGTCTCCAGGGCGACGTCGGTGAAGGTCCCGCCGATGTCGATCGCCAGTCTCGCGGCAGGCCCGTCCGCGCCGACGTTCACGCCGTTTCTCCGTCCTCGCGAACCGGCACCGTATAGTTGAGGGACAGCCGGCCGCCATCCGGATAGATCGTCTCGCCGGTCAGATACGACGCGTATTCCGAAGCCAGGAAGACCGCGACGCTGGCGACCTCGGCGGGGTCGCCGATCCTGCCCATGGGCGTGCGGGACAGGATCGTGCGCCGGGCTTCGTCGTTCGCAATCACAACCTTGAGCATGTCGGTGAGAATCGTGCCCGGACCGATCGCGTTGACCCGGATGTCGTGCGGTGCGAGCGCCATCGCCATTGCCCTGGTCATCTGCGCGACGCCGCCCTTCGACGCAGCGTACGCCATCTGCTCCGGGATGGTGACCACGGCGTTGGTCGAGGACATGTTAATGATGACGCCCTTCGTGCCCCGCTCCACCATGTGGCGCGCAACCACCCGGCTGACCAGGAAGGTCCCGCGGAGGTTCACCGCGAGGACGCGGTCGAAGTTCTCCACGGTCGCGTCCAGGATGGAACCCGGGACGATGATCCCGGCGTTGTTGAGCAGGATGTCGCAACCGCCGAAGCGCTCCAGGCACGCTTCGAGCAGCGCCGCACAGTCACTTTCGTCGCTGACGTCGGCGCGAACCGCAAGAGTGGCCGCGCCGGTGTCGCCGGCCACCCGCCGGGCGGTCTCCGCGCACTGCTCCTCGAGAACGTCGGCCAGCACCACGGCGGCGCCGTGTTCGGCGAAGGCCCGGGCGCAGGCGGCACCGATCCCCCTGGCCGCACCGGTGACGATGGCGGTCCTTCCTTCGAGCGAAATCACGTGTTTCGGGCTCCCTGTCGGCAGGATCAACCGTACGGCATCGGCGACACCTTGCCGAGGAGCCGCGCATACACCGTCAGTGCTCCCCGATGGTGGGCCGTGTGATCCACGATGGCACCGACGATGGCGGCGCGCGGCGCACCCCGCATTATGCGCTCGTCGGGTATGGGCGCGTGGAGCACCTCGTCGGGCGCATCCTTGATCGCGGCGATGGCCGCGGCGTAGGAACGGTCCAGCCACGCGTTCGCATCGGCCAGCGACTTGACGGCCCTGGCGGCCGCGATGAGGCCCTCGAAGTCCATGTTCCAGCCCTCGCCGAACGCCCCCTCCACGAACCAGTCGACCGAGTCGGCGGCATGCGCGATATGACCCGCCACCGTGTAGAGTGCGGGTTGCGGCGCGAAGCCGGAGTCATCTTCGTCGAAGACCGATATCGTGGTCTTCATGTACCTGAGTGACGTCTGAAGCTGTGTGACGAGGGGAGCGGCGGCCGACATGTTCACGTGTCCTGTGCGATCGCGACGGTTGAATGGGGCGACGGGCGTTGTCCCCCGGAGTTGCGAAGTCTAGCTTCCCGACTTCCCGACGCCAATCCCTCCAGACCGGTCGGTTTCATGAAGCGTGCATCACTGCCCCACAAGGTGGTCCCCGCCGTCCTGCTCCTGTTCCTCGCCACCCTCGGCCCGATCGCGGCCGTCGCCCAGGAGCTGCCGAGGACCACACCCGAGGATGCGGGCTTCGCCCACGGCCGCCTCGAGCTGATCGAGGAAATCCTGCGGGGTTACGTGATGGAGGGCGAGCTTCCCGGCGCTGTCGTGGCCGTCCTCCGCAACGGGGCGGTCGTATACGAAGAGGCCGTCGGTTACAGGGACATCGAGACGGGCGTGCCGCTCATGACCGACGCCGTCTTCCGCATCGCGTCGCAGACGAAAGCGGTCGTCAGCGTCGCCGTGATGATGCTGCAGGACGAGGGCGCTCTTCTGATCTCCGATCCGGTCGGCAAACACCTTCCCGCATTTGCGCAGACCACAGTGGCCGTGCCCGACGAGAACAGCGGGTACGAGGTGGTCCCGGCCAATCGGCCCATTACGATTCGCGACCTCCTGACGCACACGGCGGGGATATCCTACGGCTACGGACCGGGAGGCGACCGCTGGCAGGAGGCGGACATTACCGGATGGTACTTCGCCCATCGCGACGAACCCGTGCGCGCGACCGTGGACCGCATGGCGGCCCTGCCGTTTCAGGCCCAGCCGGGGGATGGGTTCGTGTACGGATACGCCACCGACATTCTCGGTGCACTGGTCGAAGAAGTCTCGGGCCTTCCGCTGGACAGGTTCCTTTCAACGCGCCTCTTTGAGCCCCTCGACATGCGCGACACCCATTTCTACCTGCCGCCGGACAAGGAAGACCGGCTGGCCGCCGTGCACGGCCACGACGCCGCCGGCAAGCTGATTCGGGCGCCCGAGGGGCCGGGAATGAACACGCAGGGGCAGTACGTGAACGGCCCCCGGATGAGCTACTCCGGTGGCGCGGGCCTGCTCTCGACCGCACGCGACTACGCACGCTTTCTTCAGATGATGCTGAACGGCGGCAATCTGGGTGACGCGCGCATCCTGTCGCCCGCGAGCGTCGCGCTGATGACGGCCAACCACGTCGGCGACCTGCTCGGCCCCGGCAGCGGCTTCGGCCTGGGCTTCCAGGTGCGCCGCGACCTGGGTGCCGCCAGCCAGCCCGGCTCGGTGGGCGACTACGGTTGGGGTGGGGCCTATCACACGACGTACTGGGTCGATCCCGCCGAGGAGCTGGTCGTCGTGTACTTCACGCAACTCCGCGGTCCACGGCAACCGGACGACCACGCCAAGCTGCGTGCGCTTGTATACGGCGCCCTGTCGAAGTAGCCGGCACGGACGGCTGCGCACGCCGTTGCCGCACAACGCCATTGTTTATCGTAGGTTATCTGCGTAACGTGCCACCTTGACTTCGACAAGGAAGAACAGGCCAGGATGATTCTCGTTGACCGGCATACAAGCACCGGCAAGGGTCCGTTCCAGGCCACGCTGCGTATCAAGCCGGCGTCACGGGTCCAGTTGATCGATGTGCGGGGCAGGTTGCGGGAGGAATTCGGAGACGAGTTCACCCGCTTTACCAAGTCCTTCTACATCTCGAACCACACGACCGCCGGGTATCTGGACCAGCGTCTCGCCGAACTCCTGGACCACGACGGCCAGGGGATCGAGGGCTATCTGCAGCTCTTTCAGCACCTCTTTCCGCCCGGCGCGGACTACGTGCACGACACTATGCACCTGCGGACCGAACTGACGGAGGAGCAGCGGGCCAACGAGCCGCTCAACGCCGACTCCCACCTGACGTTCATCGGAGCGGGTCTCCGGAACTCGGCTTCGTACGAACTCGACGGACCCGAGCCCGTCTGGTTCGTGGAACTCGATGGCGTTCACGTGGGGGGCACGCGCCACCGGCGCACGACGGTGGTGGCCTACGACGGGGAGGATGAGGTCGTCCGCCTCAAGGTGCCCGTCAAGTCGTCGCCACACCCGATCGATGCGCAGAATCTGCGCGACGTCGAACTGGGCTTCATCGGCGAGCTGGAAGCACTGGTCGAGAAGCACGGCGTATCGTTCGGACGGTTCGACGTGCTGCTGCCCGACGACGAGCAGGACGCCGGCCTGACCGTCAACGAATACGAAACCCTGCTCATGAACCATGACCTGCGCGAAGCCCTGAAGAACCCCTTCCGCTTCATGGCTCGGACCGGCCGGGACGTGACCGGGGCGCTTCGCGACCCGCGTACCCTGCCCGCCAAGGCGCTGAATTTCGCGCAATTCGACGCCCTGCAGGTTCTCAACAAGCTCATGGACACCACGCGACTGCGGGAGTCGATGCTGGAGCGCGTGGTCAATCGCGCCCTGGCACTTCCGGTTTCCCACTTCCTGCGCATGAAGCGCGGGTTCAGCCTGCCGGTGCTCGATCGCACGGGCGACGGCACCGGAGAGATCGGCTGGGGCACGTATCAGAGCCCGATCCTTGTGCAGTGGAAGGCACCACCCGCCCCCATCCGGCACCTGGAAGTCAGGTTGGTGAGGTTCGTGTAGGGGCGGGGCCACCCCCTCCTCACCCGTGGAGGCGCCCCAGCGTAGCACCGAGCACCGAGGGCGGGCCTTTCTACACCAGCGACCGCCCCTGGGAGCCGTCCACGGCAATACACGCGCCCGTAATCAGACTCGCCCGCTTCGACGACAGAAACGCCACTACATCCCCCACCTCTTCCCCCCTCCCGAACCGCCCAAGCGGCAGGTTCGCCCTCACAAACGCCCGCATTCCGTCCGGGTCGGCCTTCACGCGCTTGTCCCAGCTGCCGCCCGGAAACTGAATCGACCCTGGCGCCACGCAGTTCACGCGGATCCCGTCCTTGGCAAGCTCCAGCGCCATGATCCCCGACGCCGAGATCAGCGCCGTCTTGGTCGTGTTGTAGATGGACAACCCCGGGCCGCCCTTCTCCCGCCCGAACACGGACGAGATGAACACGATCGAGCCGCCGCCCGCCTCGCGCATCAGCGGAATCGCCAACCGCGCGGCGCGGAACCCCGACAGCACGTTCAACTGGATGATGTCCAGCCAATCCTCGTCGGTCGTCTCCTCGAAGCGGCCCCGCCGGTTGCCGCCGACGTTGTTGACCAGCACGTCGAGGGCGCCGTAGCGCTCCCGCACCCCGTCGACCAGTTCGGCGGCGCCGCCCTCCTCGCCGATGTCGCACCGCACCGTGAGCACCTCGGCGCCCTCACCCCGCAGCGTCTCGGCCGCCGCCGCCAGGCCCTCCTCCCCCCGCGCGCAGATCGCCAGCCGCGCGCCCTCGGCCGCCAGCGCACGCGCGCTGTAGAAGCCGAGTCCCCTGCTCCCTCCCGTGACGACCGCGACCTTTCCCGCGAGTCCCAGGTTCATGCGGTCAGCGTCCCGCGCCGTCGTCCGAGATGTTCGCCCGCAGCAGCCGCTCCAGGCGCCGCACATGACCTTCGAGCGCGGTATACAGCTGGTCGTAGCGGCGCACGGCGTCCTGCCCGGGTTCCTGGTCGGCGCGCGTGAGATTGCCGTACAGGTACTGGAGCTGGTCCACGAGCATCGGACGGGAGTATCGCCGCGGCGCGGTCACGAGCTCCCGCTCGACCGCCTCCACTTCGGCTGCGAGGTTTCCGCCGCCGCGCTCCCGGGCCTCGTTGATGCGGTGGACCGCCAGCCGGGCCTCGCTGAGCGCGTCCCGCGCCTGCAGCGCCAGGTCCACCTGCCGCTGCACCACGTCTTCGCCGATCCCCTCGGCCACGACGCGCGGGTCAAGCATGACCTCGAAGGTGCGGCTCGCGCTCCAGTCCCCCGCCGACAGGCGCGCCGTGTACGTCCCGGGCGGGACCATCGGGCCTCCGCGGCCCGACCGCATGGCGTTCGGGTCCCACGGACCCGGGTAGGACAGATCCCAGGTGAAGCGATGGGTCCCCGCGCCCGAGGGCAGCGTCGGGGTCCCGAAGCGCTCGAGCCGCCACTCGCGCATTCCCGGTTCGGCCGGGACGGTGTACTCGCCCGGGCCCTCGTTCGAGAACGACCGAACGACCTCGCCGCTCCCGTCCACGATGTCGAGCGTGACTGCCCCGTCGACATCGTCCGTCAGCATGTAGTCGATGTGCGCACCTGCTGACGGGTATTCGGGCTCGTGGGGGCTGCGCGCGCGGAAGCCGCCGAAGCCACCGCCGTAGCGCAACCGGTACGCGTCCCGGATCTCGAAGAGGTGAGCGTCAGCGCCGGCTACACGGTCGCTGAGTTCGTGCAGCGGCGTGAGGTTGTCCAGGATCCAGAACCCCCGGCCCATCGTCGACAACACCAGGTCCCCGTGCACCACCTTCATGTCCGTGATGGGCGTCACCGGGAGATTCAGCTGGAAGGGCTGCCAGGCACCGCCGTCGTCGAACGAGACGAACATCCCGAATTCGGTGCCCAGGTAGAGCAGGCCCTCGCGTTCGGGATCCTCGCGCACGACGCGCACGGGATGGTGGTTCGGCACGCCGTTGTCGCCCGTCGTGATGCGCGTCCAGGTCGCCCCGTAGTCGTCGGTCCGGTAGGTGTGCGGGGTGAAGTCGCCCATCACGTAGCGGAGGATCGCGACGTAGGCCTTGGCGGGGTCGTGGTGGGACACCTCGATCGTCTGCACGCGGCCGTAGGGGCCCATCCCCGGAGGCGTGACGTCGGTCCAGTTGCGGCCGCCGTCACGGGTGACGTGCACGGGTCCGTCGTTCGCGCCCGCCCAGATCACGCCGGGCTCCAGCACCGACTCCTGGATGTCGTAGAGGACCGAGAAGTGCTCCTCGCCGGTCACGTCAATGGTGATCGGCGCGCCCGAGACGACCTGCGTTTCGGGTGTGAAGGCGGTGAGATCGGGCGAGATCGTCTCCCAGAGCTGCCCGCCGTTGGTGGTCACGTGCACGTACTGCGAACCGTGGTAGACCTTGTTCGGGTCGTGCGGCGAGACGTGGATCGGCACCACGCGCTGGAAACGGAACTCCAGGTCGCGCGGGTTGTGCCCGTAGAGGTTCCCGAAGCCGACGTAGTACTGGGCCTCCTGCCCCGTGCGCCGGTTGTAGAGCCCGAAACGGCCCTTGCAGTTGGCGTAGACGATGTCCGGATCGCCGGGCTTCGGCACCACCGGCCCCGTCTCGCAACCCCCGTGCGCCTCCCACGCCGACTGGGAGCCGCCGGGCTCCGAGCGCTCGGGCAGTGAGGGCACGGAGATCGTCGAGTTGTCCTGCTGGCCCGCGTACAGGCGGTAGGGGAAGTCGTCCGAGACGTCCACCTGGTAGAGCTCGGCGGTCGGCTGATTGTACTGGCTGGACCAGGTCATGCCGCCGTCAAGCGAGACGTTGGCGCCGCCGTCGTTCGACTGGATCATGATGTCCGGGTTCTCGGGGTTGATCCACAGGTCGTGGTTGTCCCCGTGAGGGGTCCGCTCGGGCATCCAGCTCACGCCCCCGTCGACGGACTTCCAGTGCCCCTCGGCCATGCCCCAGAGAATGTCGGGATCGGTGGGGTGCCCCTCCAGGTTGTTGTAGTAGAAGGGCCGGTTGCGGATCGGCTGGAAGTCGGTGACCTGCCGCCAGGTGGCGCCCCGGTCGTCGGAGCGGTAGACGCCGCCGGTATCCGCGGGCGCCTCGATGAGTACGTACACCCGGTCGGGATCGGCCGCGCTGACCGCCAGGTCGGACTTGCCGCGGAGGCCGGTGGGCAGCCCGTCAGTCGTCCGATCCCAGCTGTCGCCGCCGTCGCGCGAAATGAAGACGCCGCCCTGCATGCCGCCGGAGATGATCGTCCAGGGCCTGCGCTCGGCCTGCCACATGCTCGCGTAGATGGTGTTCGGGTCGTCGGGCGCAAACTCCAGGTCGACGGCGCCCGTGCTGTCCGACACGAAGAGCACGTTCTCCCAGTTCGCGCCCCCGTCGCTGCTCCGGTAGACCCCCCGCTCGTCATTCGGAGCGAAGGGATTGCCGATAGCGGCCACGTACACCAGATCGGGGTTGTCGGGGTGGATTAGGATCGCCCCCGAATTCCCGGTGGCTGTCAGCCCGACATGCCGCCAGGTCGCCCCGGCGTCGGTGGACTTGTAGACCCCGTCGCCGATGATCACGTTGCTGCGCAGCCCGTCCGAGCCGGTCGACACGTACACGACGTCGGGATCCGAGTCCGCCACCCGTATCGCGCCGATCGAACCCGTGCCGAAGTACCCGTCCGAGATGTTGTGCCAGCTGTGGCCGTTGTCCGTCGTCTTCCATACGCCCCCGCCGGTGGCCCCCATGTAGAAGGTGGTCGGGTGAGCCACATGCCCGGCCACGGCGGTGACCCGACCGCCCCGCGAGGGGCCGATGTAGCGGTAGCGGAAGCTGCCGAAGAGGTCGTCGCTGAACGCCGGGGCGCTGGTCTGCGCGGTGGCGGTCGCGGGTGGGAAGAGGGCGGCGCCGGCGGCCGCGGCGGCGAGCAGGGTGGTAATGCCCAGGAGCCTTCTCATGGGGGGTTCTCTTTCGGGTTGGGACGTTGGGTGAATGACCGATTCAAGGTATCGCGCCGGACGGGCCGGGTACAGCGTTCAGCGCCCGATCGGAATCCCGCGCAGCGCCACCCGCAGCACCGCGAGTTCCGCGTTTTCGCGGACGCGCCAGATGCCATCCTCCAGCACGAGCGTGGTCGTCGGCGCGGCCTCGATGACCAGGCCCATATGATCGGTGCTCTCCCGGTACACGACGTGGCGAATCGTATCGCCCTCCGCCACCACGCCGAGAACGCGGAAGTCGGTCATGACCTGCGATTCCATCAGGCCGCGGGCGTAGTTGGTCAGCCCCGTCATCGAGCGCTCGAAGACTTCCCTGCCCGACCAGCTCTCCCACTCCGAGCGCGAGGCGTCGTAGAGCTGGATCAGGATGCTGTCGCCCCGCAGGCTCTCCACGAGCTGCCGAGAGATGAGGTGGAACTCGTCCAGCGCTTCCGTGTGCATCTGCGCCGAGACCTGGGCCCAGCGCAGCCGGCTGAGCGCGTCGAAGAACCGCTGGGCGGCATCCTCGGGCGTGTCCTGGGGGGCGGCGGGGTGCGGAAGTGCGGCCAACTGCAAGCACACGGCCAGGGCCAGGGACGCGGCCAGGGCGGAGCGTCGACCAGTCAGCCGCCCACTCCTTCGAGCCTGACAAGGAGCATTGAGTTTCCTCCGTTCGAGTATCGTCATGAACGCCACAATAACGCTACGGGCGGTCCCATTGAAGCATGCCGGTGTCTCGGGATTTGCCGCGGAACCTCCATGGCCCTTCTGGCCACCCCATAGTCTGGAAACCTGAACCGGTAGGTTTCATAGGAAACGTGGGGGTGGGCGGGCCAGCGGGCGGGCGGGCCAGCGGGCGAGCGAGCGAGCGGGTGTCGAGCGGACGGAGCGTTGGGCGGGCGGGCCGGTTGAGCCGACCGGTCGGGCTGGCCAATCGGGGGCGCCCATTCGAGCATGCGGGTGTCCCGGGATTTGCCGCGGAACCTCCATGGCCCTTCTGGCCACCCCATAGTCTGGAAACCTGAACCGGTAGGTTTCATAGGAAACGTGGGGGGCGCTCCAGCGCGCGGCCGATCCCCCACATGTGCCCGCCGGCCGGTTCTCAAGTCAACGCCTGTCCCAAAACGCGGGAACGCAGTCCCATCCAGCTATGGACGGGTTCTGAAAACGCGGTTTCGGCGAGGTCCGGGACCTCTGCCCGGGTGGCCGCCAGGGGCCGCAGGATGCCCCGGGCGGGGTGATCGGCCATGCGCGACCCATTCGAGCCGTCCCGAGGCGACTTTTCGCGTCCTGGGCCATTACAGAGGGCCGAAAAACGGTAGTTAACTTACTGGTGCGCGGATCGAACCACGATTCCCGCTGCACCTAACCCTTTGCCGGCCTGCTACTTGGAGGATCAGCCATGACCATCGCCCAGCTTGGCGAGCGCATCGTCGAACTCGCTGCA
>LXNJ01000575.1_pt1 | contig 25051 bp, 16 predicted proteins | sample 809081 | NCBI WGS metagenome assembly LXNJ01 (sample SAMN04870510, study PRJNA318959) | sponge metagenome | biome: sponge; feature: marine sponge reef; material: water | host: Petrosia ficiformis | place: Greece: Milos, Mediterranean Sea | collected 2013-05-29 | depth 5-7 m | reverse complement strand
GGCGTGAAGGTGCGCGGCATGTTCGTGCACCCGCGCCAGCTTGCGGAAGCCCTGGTCGGCGCTCCGCGCGTGCTGCGGTATCAGGGGGCGGTCACGGAAAAAGACCATCGCGACGTGCTCACCGTCTCCGTCGAGGCCACGCCGGGCCAGCCGCCCGATCTCGACGCACTTGCCGCCCGCCTCAGGGAAGCGACCCGCCTCCGCGTGGCCGTCCGCACGGTCGCCCCCGGCACGATCCCCGAGGACGCCCGCCCCATCGCCGACCTGCGCCAGGGCTGACGGCTTCTTGCGGACCGGCTAAGAGCCTGCCGAGACGGAAGACACTTCGTTTCCGGCGATCCAGACCGACTCGATCGCGCGCAGGTTCTCGACTCCCTCCAGCGGATCCGCGGAGAGGAGGATGAGGTCGGCCCAGTTTCCGGGTTCGATCGTGCCGACTCCCTCGAGACCCGCGCAGCGCGCCGCGTCGCCGGTGGAGGCGACGAGGATCTCCATCGGCGACATGCCGGACTCCGCCATGAGCGCGAGTTCCATGTGCTCGAAGTAGCCCTGGAAGCGGGCGGGCGGGCCGGTGTCCGTGCCCATGGCGATCGTGACGCCGGCGTCGGATAGCGCGCCGAGGTTCGCCTGGGCCTGCGCGAGCGCCTCCTTGTAGCGCTGAGCCGACTCGCTGTCGCGGTAGCGCGCCATGCTCTCCGGGGCGCGCAGGGCTTCCAGCACCGCCGGCTCCGCGGAGGCGAGGAAGAAGGGGTCCGAGAAGAACTCCGGCTCGCCCTCGTACACGAAGGTCGAGACCTCGCGCGTCAGCGTCGGCGAGTAGCAGACGTCGGCTTCGACGAGCCGTGCGGCGAGCGTCTCGTCCACCTCCCGGTCGCGCACGCTGTGCACGATGAAGTCCACGTCGGCGTCGAGCAGCCTGTGGGCGTCCTCGAGGTAGAACAGGTGCGCCGCTACGGGGAGTCCGAGTTCGTGCGCCCGTTCGATCACGGCCCCGTACACGTCCGGCGTCATCTTGCGCGTGCTGCCGAGGTTGTCGTCGACCCGGATCTTGATGAAGTCGACGCCCATGGCCGCGTTTCCGTTCACCATCTCCAGCGCGGCGCCCGGCGTATCCCCCGTCACTACGGCGCCCGCCACGTAGAGCCGGGCCCGGTCGAGGGACGGCGTATCCTGTTCGTCGCGCACTTCGACCCCGTCGCGTTCGTCGCCGCCGAGGCTGACGACGGTCGTCACCCCGTAGCTCGCGTACAGACCGAGGTGGCGCAGGACGTTGTCCCGCGAGTAGTGCCCGCCCTCGAGGCCGAGGGTCGCGCCAACGTGGCCGTGCGCGTTTATGAGACCGGGAACGAGGGTTTTCCCGGCCGCGCCCAGGACCTCGGCGTCCGCCGGGACCTCGATCTCCGCCGCTGGTCCCACGGACTCGATCCGTCCGTCGCGGACGACGACCGTCGCGTCGGGCACGGGTTCGGCCCCTGAGCCGTCGATGACGGTCGCGCCGACGATCGCGAGCGCCGGCGCCTCGGTCGCCGCCGCAGGTGAGGACTCGGGGTCGCCGCCGCTACAGGCCCCGGGGATCGCCGCCGTAGCGAGCACGATGAGTGAAATCGGGGTGCGTTTCAGCATGGTCCAGACTCCTGCGATGGTTGGTGCGCCGCGCCGGGTAACGCGCAAACAACCATCGTATGGGAAACGTACGAATCCGGGAAGTTGATCGTTGCCAAATCGACAAGCGGCCGACGATCCAACCAGCAATTGGACGCTGCCCTAACCGGCAATTGGCCGGAGCTACACGGGGCGTTCGCCGCGGATCGTGACGCGGTAGCCGGAGCGGACGGCGGGGAAGTAGTCCCAGATCGCGTGGTGCTGCGTGCAGCGGTTGTCCCAGAAGGCGATGGAGTTCTCGCTCCAGCGGAACCGGCAGTGGAAGTCGGGGCGCTGGACATGGCGGAAGAGAAAACCGAGCACGGCCTCGCTCTCGTCCTGCGGGAGGCCCTCGATGCGGACCGTGAACATCTGGTTCACGAAGAGCGCCCGCCGCCCCGTCACCGGGTGGGTCCGGACCACCGGATGCCCGGACGACGGGTACGACCGGCCGCCGTCGTCGCGTCCGATGAGGCGGTTCACCTCCCGGTAGTACGGACCCCCATCGTGAATCGCGGTGAGCCCGTCCAGCAGTGCCTTCATGCGGTCCGACAGCGCCTCGTAGGCGGCGTACATGTTCGCGAAGAGCGTATCGCCGCCGGCGGCGGGCACCGTATGCATGCGGAGGATCGAGCCCATCGGCGGCGTGGGGTCGCACGACACGTCCGAGTGCCAGCGCTCGCCCGTCGCCCGCACCGAGTTCTCATCGGCGTGGATCCTCATGACTTCCGGGTGTCCCTCGAGTCCCGGGTCGTTCGGATGGACGACGAGTTCCCCGAACCGGGCCCCCAGCGCCTTCTGGCTCTCGATGGAGATGTCCTGGTCCCGGAAGAAGAGGACGCAGTGCGCCATCAACGCATCGCGGATGGTCTCGAAACTGTCATCATCAAGGGCGGCGAGATCCACGCCGTCGACCTCGGCGCCGATGACGGGGGTCACCGGGCGGATATCGGGTAAGGTTCGCATGCCGGCGAATCTTGAACGGATCAGGCCCCGCAGCAACGCCGGGCCAACCGCAAGGCGCGGGAGCTTGCCTAAGGCACGCGATCCGTTTCATTTTTTCAGGTCGGATCATGGGAGCGGTACCCTGGGAGGGTCTTGAATGAAGGGTCGTTGGACAGCCCTGCTGTTTGCGATGGGCGTAGCCCTCAACTGCGGCGGCAGCGGGGTGGAGACCGGTCCCGTCGGTACGCCCATCGATCCGGCGCCTCCGCCTCCGCCCCCGCCGGCCGGGACGCCTCCGCCGCCGCCGCCCCCGCCGCCGCCGCCGACACGGGTGGAGCCGCCGTTCGGATCGGACGCGAACTTCGACATCCAGGACGACACCTTTGTCGATCCCGACGGGAATCACGATCAGGAAGCCCAGGTGACGGTGAAGCGGTTCGCGACCATCACCTGGACGCAGAACGGCACGAACATCCACCGGGTGGAGTTCAGCAAGGTCCCGGAAGGCGCAACCGCGGTGGACAGCGATGATCTGCGGCCGGGGACGATCTGGGAGTTCCGCCCGAGGGTCGATGGCGAGTACGTGTTCTTCTGCCGCTACCACGAGTACATGATGGACGTGCGAATCACCGTGGCAACTCCCTGACGGGAGCTTTCCGGGACCCCGGCGTATATATCTCTCTCATGTTGAATCGCACTCGGAACGCGCTCGCCTTCGTGGCCGCCGGAGTCCTCCTTGGCCTCGCCGCCTGTGGGGATGGGTCCGTCACGCCGCCGGTCCCGCCGCCTCCGCCTGAACCCGCGCCGCCGCCCGTACCTCCGCCTCCGCCTCCTCCGGAGGTCGTGCGGGCGATGCTCATCGACACCGTCCGCCTCCTCGCGGACCACCGGAATCTCGACCCGCTCGAGCCTCCGCCCTCCGTGCGACCGGAACTCGTCGAACTCGGGCGCCTCCTGGCTTTCGACCGGATTCTGGGCGGGAACCGGGACCTCTCCTGCATGACCTGCCATCTCCCCAGCTTCGCGATGGGGGATGGCCGGTCGCTCTCGATCGGCGTAGGGGGACGCGGGCTGGGTCCGAACCGGACACACCCCGAGGGAGAGTTCATCCCGCGCAACTCGCCCGCCCTCTTCAACCTTCATCTCTCGACTCAGTTCTTCTGGGACGGGTTCGTGGAGGAGCTGGAGGACGGATCGATCTCGACGGAGGCCGGGGATCAATTGACGCCCGAAATACAGGCGGTGTTCGAGTTCGGCGCGCTCTCGGCGCAGCCCATGATCCCCGTGCTGCGTCGCAAGGAGATGCGCGGCTTCGGCGAGGACAACGAACTCGCGGCGCTGGACGACGACGACTTCACCGGCGTGTGGGCGGCGCTCATGGCGCGGCTGGGAGAGATCGAGGAATACCGCGGAATGTTCGAGGCCGCGTACCCCGGCACGGCCTTCGACGACATGACCTTCGCGCACGCGGCGAACGCGATCGCGGGCTTCTACGTGTCCGAACTCACCTTCATCGACACACCGTGGGACCGCTTCCTGAAGGGGGACAACGATCAGCTCAGCGATTCGGCGCTGCGCGGCGCAAAGAGCTTCATGACGATTCGCTGCATGCAGTGTCACGAGACGGACCAGTTCGACGACCGCAACAACGAGCACCACAACGCCGCCATCCCGCAGATCGGTCCGGGGCTGGGCGACGGACCGGGCGGGAACGACGACTTCGGGCGCGAGCGGGTTACGGGAGATCGGGCGCACCGGCGGCTCTTCAAGACGCCCCCGATGCGGAACGTCGAACTCACGGGGCCGTACGGCCACGCCGGCCAGTTCGCCACGCTGAAGGCGATCGTGGTCCACTACGACAGCATCGACAACCGGCTGCGGGACTACGACGTGTCGCAGGTGGATCCCGAACTGCGCGGCACGCTCCTCCACAACTTCGACGAGATCCTCGCGACGCGGGACACGATCCTCATCCCGATCACCTTCGACGACGCAGAGGCGGACGACCTCGTGGCCTTCCTCGAGTCGCTGACGGACGACGCGGCGCGCGACCTGTCGCACCTGGCGCCGGCGACGGTGCCGAGCGGATTGCCGATTGACAAGTAGGGTCCGCGGTCGGGCGGTCAGGGATCCGCGTCGATGAGTGCCTGGAGCGTCTGCTCCAGTTCGCGCGCCTGGGCCTCGGGATCCGCGAGCGCCGGGTTGCGGACGAGCGCGAGATCTCCGGCGGCATCCACCACGAAGAGCGCCGGCACCGAGGCGAGCTTGTAGTCGAAGGCGATGCGCTCCGCACGCAGGAGGAGAGGCGCGTCGAGTCCCCATTCGCGCGCGATCCGGCCGGGATCCACCTCCGAGCTCTCCCACGCGTTGAGGTGGAAGAACCGGACGCCGTCTCCCGTCCACCGCTCCGGGAGGGCGGCGTAGGCGGCCGCGAGGTCCCGGCAGGGGGCGCACCAACTCGCCCCGAAGCTCAGCACGACGATGTCCCCGCGCAGCTCCGAAAGGCGGAGGGGCGAGCCCGCCTCCGTTTCGAGGGACCAGTCGGGCGCCGGAACGCCGGGCTCGAGCCGCCGCGCGTCCTCGTCGACCACCTCTTCGCCTCCCGAATCGAGGAGGTCCACGCGGATCGCGAGTTGATCGGGCGTGAGCCTCGGGTCGACGAGGATGCTCCGGATCTCGAAGGCGAGGGCCCCGCTCCCATCATCCGCCTCCCAGCGGAAGGCGCGGGGCAGGTCGTCCTCGACCCCGATGTGCCACCACACCTGTGCGGATCCGAACTCGGTCGTCGTTCCGCGCAGCACATCGCACAGGTCGCCGCCGATCGTCTCCCGGCTCACGACTTCCATGTCGCTGGCCAGTTCCGCCTGAAACGGTTGCGGATCGGTGAACGCGGCGAGCACCGCGAAGGGGGCGTTCGCCACGAGGTGGCCGGACCCCCCCGAGATCGTCCCGTGACGAAACCGGGCCGACGCCTCATCGCGGGCCGCGACGTAGTCGCCTCCTCCGGACAGGATGAGCGCGGGGGCCTCGGCGCGCACGTCGCCGGGAGGCGGTTCGGCCGGCTGCGCAGCCGGGGCCCAGGACGGCGACGGCCGCAGTTCCGCCCAGTAGATGGGCGGCTCGCCCTCGGCCCACAGCAGCCGCGCCCTCCCGGTGTACGATCCCGCGGCGCTCCCGGTCCCTTCGTACGCATACTCGTACGCGAGACTCGAAAGCCGCTCGATGGCGGCGGCGGCATCGAGCAGCCGGTCCCGGCCCGTCGGCGCCGACTCGCACGAAAGGCACAGCGCGGCCGCGACACCGGCCGCCGTCGCCGCGCGTGACGCTCGATTCGTCCTGTACGACCTCATGTTTGCGATCCGCTCCTCACCGCTCCGAAGTTGGATTCCATATGTCACGTCTCGCCATCCTGAGGCAAACACGGATCGAACGGGACTCGACTCTCCGACACGGCGGTGGATGATGGAGATGGAACCGACGAAGCGCGAATCGAACGAAACCGGGAAAGCGTACCCCGCGGGCGTCGACCGGCGGACGCTGCTCAAGCTGGGGGCGCTCGGGGCGGGGGCGGCCGTCCTCGGCGGCTGCCGCGGAACCGAGGCCGGTCGGGGGTCGGCGCAGTCCGGGAGCGGCGATCCGGCGCTCGAGGGGCCCGAGGCGCTCCTCTCGGCCCCGCCGCTGGAGACGGTACGGATCGGTTTCGTGGGGATCGGCGGCATGGGTTCGGTCCACGTCCGCAACCTCCTCGACATGGAGGGCGTGGAACTCACGGCCCTCTGCGACATCCGGTCCGAGCACGCCGAGCGCGCCCGCGACTGGGTGCTCGAAGCCGGAGGCCCGGAGCCGACGCTCTACACGCGAGGAGAGACGGACTTCATCCGCATGTGCGAGGCGGAGGATATCGATCTCGTCTACACCGCTACGCCGTGGCGCTGGCACGTGCCCGTCTGCGTTGCAGCGATGGAGCACGGGAAGCACGCGGCGACGGAGGTTCCGGCGGCCTACACGATGGAGGACTGCTGGCGCCTCGTGGAGACGGCCGAGGCGACGCAGCGGCATTGCGTGATGATGGAGAACGTGAACTACGGCCGCTGGGAGATGCTCGTCTTCCACATGGTGCGGCGCGGACTCTTCGGCGAGATCCTGCACGGCGAAGGCGGCTACCTGCACGACCTGCGCGCCATCAAGTTCGCCGCCACCGGCGAGGGGCTGTGGCGACGGGAACACTCGAAGACGAGGAACGGGAACCTCTACCCCACGCACGGGCTGGGGCCGATCGCCAACTGCATGGACATCAACCGGGGCGACCGCTTCGACTACGCGGTCTCGATGAGCGGCCCGTCGCGCGGCCTGCAGGCGTTCGCCCGCGAGCACTTCCCCGAGGGGGCGCCCGAACGTGACGAGACCTTCTCGCTCGGCGATGTGAACGTCACCCTGATCAAGACCGTCATGGGACGGACGATCTACGTTTCGCACGACACGAACCTGCCGCGACCCTACTCGCGGATCCACCTCGTCCAAGGCACGCGCGGGCTCTTCCAGGGCTATCCGGAGCGCGTCTACGTCGAGGGCCGCAGCGAGGGCCATCGATGGGATGAGGCGGAGGACTACCTCGAGGAGTTCGAGCACCCGCTGTGGCGCGAGATGGCGGGGGCCGGGGCGGAGCGCGGTCACGGGAGCATGGACTACCTGGAGGATTATCGGCTCATCAAGTGCCTGCGCGAGGGGCTGCCCACGGACATGAACGTGTACGATGCGGCGGCGCTTTCAGCGGTGTGCGCCGTGAGCGAAGAGTCCGTGGCGGAACGGAGTCGGCCGGTGGACTTCCCCGACTTCACGCGCGGCCGGTGGGAAACATGGCCGCGGCTCGGCGTCGTCGAAGCCTGACGAAGGCGCGGACGCGCCGTCCGCCCTTCACGCTGCGGGTGCTGCGCGGCCTGGTCGTCCTCACCGTGGCCGGGCTCGCCGGCGCGGCCGTCTGGAACGGGCTGCGCTCCGCCGGTTTCCGTTTCCGTTGGGACACCGAACCAGCGCCCCCGCTCCCGGCGGCGGCGCCCGCGATCCGCGAGCCCCCCCCGCTTTCCCCGCTGCCCGCCGCCCCGGACGCCCCGGGAGATGGCAAAAGGGCCGACGCTCCGCCCTCCGGCCGCGGTCCCCTCGCGAGCGGACGGTACGAGCGGATCGAGTTCGAAGCCTACGCCGATGGCCGGCCCGTCGTCTCCAACGCCGCCGTGGCGGAGGAATGGCGGGAGCAGGGCCTCGTGGTCTCCTTCGACTCCTACACGGCGGACGCCACGCAGCCGCACGTGCTGGACGCGCGCGGCTATCTCCCCCCGAACGCGTCGAGGCACGCGCTCGGTCCCGCGCTGACCGGAGAGCTGGGGCTGGAGGTCGGAGTGACGCACCTCGACTTCCCCGGGCGTCCGCGCACGGTCGCCTTCACCCTCTTCGGCCCGGACCTGATCGAGCGCTTCGAGGTGATCGTCTGGAGCCGCGGGGAGCGCCTCCCGAGGTCGGCCCGGGTCCATGCTCCGGACCTGCGGTACGCCTCCGAAGGGGAGTCCGGGTCGGGGAGGGCGACCTACAGCCCGCGAGGGCGCTCGCTCTTCCGCGCCGAGCGCGTCCGCATCGAGGTGCCCCTGGGGATCGACCGCATCTCGCTCGACGGCTGGGGTCCGCCGGGCCACCTCCTCCTCGTGGACCACCTCGAAATCGACCCCTGACACTCGGGCCGGACCCGCACTCGTCGACGTGCGGTTCGTTCCTGCCGTGCCTGGCTGACCGACGGGGCAACTCCGTTACCGCCTCCAGGCAGCCGGTGCGGGAATGCCGCGACTGAAGAGCACTTCGATGCCGGGATCGACCGACGACGATGCGCCCCCCGCGGCAGCGGCGGCGATCGCCGGCGAATCGAGCAGAAAGCCTCGAACGCGCCCGCTGTGCCGGTCGCGCAGTATGATCGCCGGACGATCGGTCCCGTCGTCCAGAGTCGCGACGCCGCCCGGCCCCGAAAGCGTGACGCTCGCAAGGGCGTCGGCCCATCCGGACTCTATGGGGACGGCGAGGGCGAATGCCGATCTCCCGCCGGCATCGGCGACCGCCGCCATGGCGACCTTGGTGGAGAACAGTTGCTCGTCGGACGCCGTCCTCCCCGCAATCTCATACTCGCCATACGGCTGCGGCGGCGACGGCGGCGCCTCGACCACGAAGGCGGGCTCCAGAAACGGTACCCCCGTGGCATCGACGCCGCCCCAGAACAGCAGCGACTTGGCCGGACCGGCCACGGCGGCGGCCGTCCCCCCCTCATCGAACTGCCGGAAGCGAAGTGCCTTGGTGAATGAGAAGCCGCTTGCCCAGTCGGGAGGGCCGCAATAGGACATCAGGTCCGGCATGGTCGGCGGGACCAACTCACCGGTGACGAAGTCATACCCCCAATCGCCGATCGAGCCGTCGCGCTGCGGAAACGCCGGGTCCGGCCGTGCGGCGCCGCCGCACGGCGCGTGCGCGAGGCTCACGTTGTGCCCGAGTTCGTGCGCAACGACATCCGCCCGCCAGATCGAGAACAGAGACCTGCCGGGCTCCGCAGCCGCTCCGATGAAACTGCTTCCCAGCTCGCCCGTCATCGTGCCCATGTAGTGGCCGGCGCCGCCCTCCAGGACCCGAATCGCCTCCGTCACTTCGAAGAGGTCGAAGGCGCCGTTGCGGTCGGTCATCACCGGCTCATGAACCGAGACATCGAGGTCGGCGACCGGTAACAGCGTACGGGTATTCAGGAAGATGTCGCGGTCCCCATCGAGGCCATGCGTGAGGTCCAGAATCGAAGAATCCGGGGCCGCCGACCATAGGAACGGGATCACGGTGAGATCGAGGCGGGGCAGGGTCTGCACGTCGACCGCCGTGCGGCCGGTCTCGGGGATCCGCCGTTGCAGGGGCAGCTCGGGATCCAGCGTTCCGTCCGGGTCTATCTCGACGACCATCTCCAACCCGGGCACGATCACCGAGGCCGGAATCTCGGCGTTCGCGGACGCGATCAGCGAGCCCTGGTCGGTCTCTTCCGGGATGGCGGCGGACCCCGCCGGAATGTTCGCCACGTACGTCTCCGAGCCTCCTGTAAAAAAGCGGGCCCGCACGGGCGGGATGGCTGTCCCGGCAGCGTCGGGTGCCGTGATGAACACCCTGAGCAACGCCTTCTCGTTCGCCACCAGGGGTACGGGGAAGCGAAACGACTGTACGGCCTGTGTCAGGTGCGCCGCCGAACCCTCCACCTCGGCGCAGACCGCTATCCATCGCGTCCGGATGCCGTTCATCCAGATCCCGAAATCATGTTCGGGGGGCGCGCAGAGATCCGTTCCGCTCGCCTGCAAAACCTCCAGCCGTCGAAGGGCCGTCAAGCTTGCCGGAAGGGGTCCGGACATCCTGCGGTTGTGCGCCACGCTCAGCCGCTCCAAAGCGAGCATGCCGCTGAATTGTGCCGGTATCGAACCCGTCAGGTCGTTGTCGGCGAGCGAGAGTTCACTCAGGCGCGAGAGGCTTCCGAGTTCGGCCGGGATCGGACCCGTCAGGGCGTTGGTACGAACGTCGAACAACTCCAGGTCCGCCATGTTGCCGAGTCGAGCGGGGATCGAACCCGATAGCGCGTTATCGTAGAGACTCAGAATCGACAGGCCCGAGAGGTTGCCGAGTTCCGCCGGAATCGGGCCCGATAGCGCGTTGCCGGCGAGATACAGATACAACAGACTCGAGAGGTTACCGAGTTCGGCCGGGATCGGACCCGATAGCGCGTTGTCGAAAAGACTCAGAATCGACAGGCGCGGGAGGTTGCCGAGTTCCGCCGGGATCGGGCCCGATAGCGCGTTGCCGTTGAGATACAGATACAACAGACTCGAGAGGTTGCCGAGTGCGGCCGGGATCGGGTCCGACAGGCGGTTGGCGTCAAGATGCAGCGTCTGCAGGCTGGAAAGGTCCCCAAGCGCTTCCGGTATCGAACCGGACAACGCGTTATCGGACAAGACCAGACTGCGCAGGGTCGAAAGGTTGCCCAATTCCGGTGGAATCGGACCCCTTAGAGAATTGGTGCCCAGGCTCAGATACCAGAGATTCGTGAGTTTCCTCAGTGTGGGCGGGATCGGACCCGAGAGGCGGTTGTTGCGGAGACTCAGATCCCGCAAACTTCGAAGATCGCCGAGGTTCGGCGGAATCGGGCCTGTAATGGCGTTATCGCTCAGATCCAGCACCGCCAGGTGCGCGAGACGGCCGAGTTCGGCCGGGATCGTCCCCGCGAGCCCGTTCCCGCCCAGCCGCAGGGCGGACACGCTCCCGTCGGTAACCTCGACGCCGTACCAATCCTCGAGAGGCGTCTGGGTTAGCCAGTTGCCGGCGTCCTTCCAGTTCGGTCCGCCCGTGGCATCGTAGAGGGCGACGAGAACGTCGCGCTCCGACAGGGGATCGCACTCCGTCGCGGCGTCGCGCGCCGCGATGCCGTTCAACCATTCGCGAAACGACGCGTCCGCCGGCACGCACAAATCCGTGTCCGAATAACGGAACTCCTCGAGCGGAGTGGCGGTCAGCGACAACGGCAGCGATCCGGAGAGGGCATTCCCGTCCAACCTGAGCCGGGTCATCGCCGTCAAGTTGCCCAGCTGCCCCGGAAGCTCACCGGACAGCCCGTTGCGGCTGAGATCGAGCGCCGCCACCCGGCCGATGGAGTCGGCGGCAACGCCGTGCCACGCACTGACCGTTTCTCCCTCCAGCCAGCCGTCGGCGTTGATCCATGCCGCGCCAGCCGTGGCTTCGTAAAGGGCGTTCAGCGCGGCGACGTCCGCCATGTTGCAGAGCGGCCCCTCCGTGCGGTCGATCGCCTGCCACCATGCCACGAAGTCCGCGGTACCCGGTATGCAGAGACCGCCGTTGTCCCCGATCCGGAAGCTTCCCAGGCGGCCAAGCCCGAGAAACGACGCAGGCATCGCGCCCGTGAGACGGTTATCGTCGAGCGCCAGAACCGCCAGGTTGGCGAGGGCCCCGAGTTCCGGCGGCACCGTGCCTGTCAGGCTGTTCGCGTAGAGATACAGGGCCTCCAAGCCGGCGAGGTTCCCGAATTCCGGCGGTATCGGACCCGTCAGGGAGTTTCTGGAGAGCGACACCCAGTTCAGCCTGGACAGGCGGCCGAGTTCGGAGGGGATCGCGCCCGTCAGGTGGTTCGCGGAGAGATCCAGGTGCTCCAGCCGGGAGAGGTCTCCGAGTTCCGGAGGTATCGTTCCCGTCACGTCGCTGCCATAGAGATCCAGCCGCCGCAAATGGGACAGTCGCGCGAGTTCCGGCGGTATCGGACCGGAAAGGTTGTTCTCCGAGAGGTCCAGGTGCTCCAGTCGGGAAAGATCTCCGAGTGCGGCCGGGATCGGACCCGTCAGGTGGTTGCCGCGCAGCCTCAACTCCGTCACCCGTCCCCCGGAGACCACGACGCCATACCACGTATCGAGCGGCGCGTCGGTGAGCCAGTTCTTCTTATGGATCCACCGCGTTTCGCCCGTCATCCGGTACAGCACCTCCAGCGCGGACCGGTCAGCTGCGCTTGCCTCCTGCGCCACGGTCACTTCGGCGTTCCCCGACACGGACCCGGCCGACGCGGCCACGGTTGTCGTCCCGTTGTCGCCGGCCGTTACGAGGCCGTTCGCGTCCACCGTCGCGACCGACGGATCGGAACTGGCCCAGACGACGTTCACCCCGGTCATTACACGGTTCGCCTGATCGCGTACCTCGGCACGAAATCGAACCGTGTCGCCCCGTGCGGTGAGCTCGGCGGCGCTCGGGGTCACCGTTAGGGCAGTTGGCCGCGGCGGATCCGGCGGTGGTGGCGGTGGCGGGGGTGGCGCGCTTGGGGCTTCTCCGCACGACAGGATGGCCATAAGAAGGCCCGACCCGATGACGGCCGCCGACGAGAAGCGGTTCAATCGAAACCCACGCGCGGGAGCGCCCGGAACAGCCCGACGGCGCCGGCGACGGCCACGACCCCGAACCCGACCGCGGCGGCCGGCCTCCCGTACAGGGCCATCCCCGTGCCGAAGAGCACGGAGTACACGGTCACGCAGCCCAGGCCCCACGCGGCGAGACCGGCGGCCAGGGCGCCCGGCGCGTCCGGCTGGGTGTTCACGGCCCGACGCCAACCACGGGCGAAGGGGCGGATGCGATCGTAGAAGCCCTGCAGCGTAGCGGTATCCGTGGGTCGGGTGAGGAACGTCACGAGAAGCCACACGACCGTCGTCACGGCCACGCCGAGCAGAAGCCGGACGGCGGGGTCGAGCGCCGGCAGGCCCACGCGCTCGTGGAAGAGCGGGAACCAGAGCGCCACCGTCGCCGAAGCGGCCATGCCCGAGATCTCGGACCACGCGTTCACCCGCCACCAGAACCAGCGCAGGAGGAAGATCAGCCCGCTTCCCGCGTGCAGAAGCAGGATGAGTTCAAATGCCTGCTTCGCGCTGTCGAGGAAGAGGGCCAGCGTGGCGGAAAGGACGATCAACAGCACGGTGGAGATCCGCGCCACCCGCACGTAGTGGGCCTCGTCGCGGTCCCGGGCCACGAACCGGCGATAGAAGTCGTCGACGACATAGGACGACCCCCAGTTCAGGTGCGTCGAGATGGTCGACATGTAGGCGGCGGCGAGCGACGCGACGACGAGTCCCAGCAGTCCGTGCGGCAGGAAGACGAGCATCGCCGGATAGGCGAGGTCGTGTCCGATAATGCTCGGATCGAGGTTGGGGAAAGCCGCTCCGATGGAGTCGAGCGTGGGATAGACGGCGATAGAAGCGAGGGCGACGAGAATCCAGGGCCACGGCCTCAGCGAGTAGTGCGCGACATTGAACCACAGCGTCGCGCGCATGGAGTCGCGCTCGTTCCGCGCCGCGAGCATCCGCTGCGCGGCGTACCCGCCCCCGCCCGGCTCCGCGCCCGGATACCAGCTCGCCCACCACTGAACGGCGATCGGGATGACGAACACCATCGCTGCCGTCCGCCAGTCGGAGAAATCGGGGAGCAGCGAGAGGTTCCGCGAGATCTCCGGGTGGGTGACGAGTCCCGCCAGGCCCCCGACCTCCGGCTGCGCGAGCGCGTACGAGGCCGCCGCGACGGCCCCGATCATGGCGATCGCGAACAGGAGCAGATCGGTGACGACGACCCCCCACAGCCCGGAAGTCGCCGAGTAGAGCGCCGCCACCGTGCCGGCGACGAGCACCGTCGTGTACTTGTCCGCCCCGAGCAGGACCCCGGAGATCTTGATCGCGGCGAGCGTGACGGTGGCCATGATGACGACGTTGAAGAAGACGCCCAGATAGAGGGCCCGGAAGCCCCGCAGGAAGGTCGCCGCGCGCCCCGCATAGCGGAGTTCGTAGAAGCCGATGTCGGTGAAGACGCCGGAACGCCGCCACAGCTTCGCGTAGAAGAATGTCGTGCACATCGCCGTGATGAGGAACGCCCACCAGCCCCAGTTGCCGCTCACGCCGCCGTTGCGGACGAGGTCCGTGACGAGGTTCGGGGTGTCGGTGGAGAAGGTCGTGGCGACCATCGATGTCCCCAGCAGCCACCAGGGGAGCTTCCGGCCCGCGAGGAAGAACTCGTTCGTGCCGGAGCCGGCGCGCCGGGCGAACCAGAGCCCGACTCCGAGGGCCACGGTGCCGTACGCGGCCAGGACGATCCAGTCGAGGCTGTTCAGTTGCACGGGATCACCGGCGGATCACGGAACGCGGCGCGTCGGCGGTCGTCGAGATCGAGCGGCGGGCCGCTACCACCCCCAGCCCGAGCGGTAGTCGGCCTTCACGTAGCGCTCGGGGATCGAGACGCCGTTGAGGATCTCGCCCGTCGCCGGATCGAGGCGGACTTCGCGGCCGCTTCGCACCGAGAGGTTGCCGAGGAGCACCATCTCCGTCAGCGGTCCCGCGTGTTCGACAAAGTTGGAGCCGGCGGGCGGTCCGTCCTTGCAGGCGCCGGCGAACTCCGCGTACACACCGTCCGTGCGCGGGTACTTCTCGGGCGGCGGGTCGGCCCGGACGTCCGTATCCCGTGCGGCGTCGAGCAACCGGGGATTCTCTCCGTAGATCCCGGCGAACATCTTGCCGTCGGTCCCGATCCACAGTTGCCCGCTCGACTCGAAGGGCCAGCGCGCGTCGTCCGGCACTTCCTCGGGCCGGGGCGGCGAGAGGTTGCCGTCGCGCCACACCACCTTCACGGCCGGCCGGTCCCCGCGGGCGGGGAAATCGTACTCGATGCGCGAAGCGGCGGGCGCCGTCTCCGGGAAGAGCGTCGTCGACTCCGCCGAAATCCGCTCCGGCGTCCCGAGGTCGAGGGTCCAGAAGGCGGCGTCCATGGCGTGGCACGCGATGTCACCCAGCGCGCCGGTCCCGAAGTCCCACCAGCCGCGCCAGTTGAAGGGCGCGTACGCCGGGTGGTAGGGGCGGTCGGCCGCGGGCCCGAGCCACAGGTCCCACTCCAGCCACGGCGGCGCGTGGTGCGCCTCCGTCGGCCGGAGGATCGCCTGGGGCCAGACGGGGCGGTTCGTCCAGTACTCGACGCGCCGGATCTCGCCGATGGCGCCGGCCTCGTACCACTCGCGGATCTCCCGCGTCCCGTTCTGGGCGTGACCCTGGTTCCCCATCTGCGTCGCGACGCCCGCCCGCTCGGCCGCGGCGACGAGTTGGCGCACCTCCCAGATCGTCGTCGCGAGCGGCTTCTGGATGCGGGTCGGCTTCCCCAGCGAAAGGGACATCATGCCGGCGGCCGTGTGCGTGTGGTCCGGGGTGGAGATCACGACCGCGTCGATGTTGTCGGCCTCCTCCGAGAGCATCGTGCGGAAGTCGCGGTAGCGCTTCGCCCGCGGGAAGGCGCTCCACGACCCGGCCGCCTGGCGCTCGTCCACGTCGCAGAGGGCGTAGATGTTCTCGCCGACCCCCGCCATGCCGCGCACATCGCCTCCTCCCATGCCGCCCACTCCGATGTGCGCCACGTTCAGCGTGTCGCTGGGAGCCCGATGCCGGGGGCCGCCCAGCACGTGCGCGGGTACGATGCTCAGACCGAGGCCGGCCGCACCCGAGGCCCGAACGAAGTCACGCCGGGAGAAGTTGTTCTTCAGCATCATGCTGCGCCTCACTCCAGGACAGATCTGTGCAGGAAAGCTTGTTGCATGGTCTCGCGCCGACGGCTTCTAGGCCAGACCCAGGCGTTCGAGAACCTCCGGGGGCGGGCCGTCGAAGCGGGGCATGGGGCGGTTTCCGACGAAGCCGAGGTCCGCCATCCCCTCCGCGGTGGTCCAGAACGCGGTCGAGGTGAGATCCCGCACCCGGTCAAAGAAACGGGCCGCGATCTGGTATTCCGGCGCGGCGTTCTCGACCCAGCAGATGTCGTCGCAAATTGCGTGCTTCTGCTCGAGCGTCAGTTCGGTGAACCGCCCGCCGAACCGCTCCGACGATTCGATGTCCAGCCACACGAGCCCGCCGCGAATGCGCGTCAGATCCTCACGGTTTCCGTCGTAGGGCGCGCTCACCCACTCGTCGATGAAGGCGTGCGCGCCGAGCGCCGCCGCGCCGGGGGAATGCTCGTCTTCCGGAATGATCACATCGCACAGGGCGGCGAGCGTGGCGAGTTCGTCCTCGGTCAAGACCAGGTCCCACCATATGACGGGCGACACCATGTCCGGGTCCGTCGGGGTCCCGGCGGCCCGCGGGTTGCCGCCGCTCGTCGCGCCGGTGAACGACGCCGCGTCCCCGGCATCCGGGAGGTCCGAGTCCGATCCGTCGGCGCACCCCGCCGTCGAAAGAGCGGCCGCCCCCGCCGCCCCGGCCGCGAGCACCTGGAGCGCCCGGCGGCGGGTGAGTCCCTCCGCCGCGTCGGGTTCGCGGTGCGGTGCCGGTGCGGCGTCCCGGTCCCGGTCCCGGTTGCGTTCGCGGTCGGGCATCAGAGCGTCCCCTGCCGAAGCTGGTCCACGAGGTACTCGGATGACCGCCAGGCGATCGCCATGATGGAGAGCGTCGGGTTCTTGTCCGCGTTGGAGACGAAGGGACCGCCGTCCATCACGAACAGGTTCGGGACCTCCCAGGACTGGCAGTACTGGTTGAGCACGGAGTCGTCCGGCCGCTCGCCCATTCGGACGCCGCCGACCTCGTGGATGATCTGGCCCGGCGCAAGGATCGCGCGGGCGCCGTCCGTCTGAACCGTCGAGAGCACGCGCCCGCCCATCTCCTCGATGATGCCGGCGAACGTCCGCTGCATGTGCAGGGCCTGGTTGAGTTCGTGGTCGGACCACTTCCAGTGGAACCTGAGCACGGGGATGCCCCACTGGTCGACGACCTCGGGATCGATCTCGCAATAGCAGTCTTCGTTCGGGATCATCTCGCCACGGCCGTCGAAGTACATGAACGAACCGTAGTAGCGACGGCATTCCTCCTTGAAGCGCTGTCCGTACGCGCCTTCGGTGAGCGGCTCGATGCCGCTGAAGGCGCCGTAGCCGGGCATCCGCTGGCCCCCGCCGAACTCGATGTGGTAGCCGCGGGCGAAATCGAGGTGTCCCGCCGCCTGCTCCCCGTACAGCCACCAGGGCATGTACATGTGCATCGCCGAAGCCCCCTCCTCGGCGTGTCGGGGCAGGTACTCGAGCGCGGGAATCTGACCGGAGACACCCGCGCCCACCGTGTCCATCACGTACTTGCCGACGAGACCGCTCCCGTTGGCGAGGCCATCGGGGAAGAGCGAACTGCGGGAGTTGAGGAGGATGCGCGCGGATTCGCAGGCGCTCGCCGCGAGGACGACCACCGGCGCCGAGGCATGGCGGTCGGCGCGCAGCTTCTTGTCGATGTAGTGAACGCCGGTGGCCCGCCCCCGCGCGTCGATCGTCACCTCGCGCACCATGGCGTCGGTGATCGTCGTCAGGTTGCCGGTCGCCTGCGCCGGAGGCAGGCAGACGGTGGTGGACTGGAAGTTGGCCTTGATGGAGCAGCCGCGGCCACACGGAGTGGCCCAGTAGCAGGCCGCGCGCGACCGCATGGAGTCGTACGTCACGCGGCGGGCCGTCTCGTTGTTCGGCCACAGCATCCTCGACAGGCGGTCGGCGTCCTGCGGCTCGGTCAGGATCGCCAGGTGGGCCGGAATGACCGGGATCCCGAGGCCGTCGCACGTCTTGCCCGTGAGTCGTTCGTAGGCGCGCGGCGCGGGTGCCGGCTGGAGAATCCCGTCGGACGAATCGGGCGTGTTCTCAAGCCCCTCGTTGGACCCGTAGACGCCGGCGAAAGCTTCGGTACGGTCGTACCAGGGGGCGAGATCCTCGTAGGTCATCGGCCAGTCGAACCCGAGCCCGTCCCGGCTGCGGGGCTTGAAGTCGTAGGGGCCCATGCGGAGGGAGATTCGGCCCCAGTGGTTCGTCCGGCCCCCGAGCATGCGCGAGCGCCACCACATGAAGTTGACGCCCTCGGCGCTCGTATACGGTTCTCCGGGGACCCGCCAGCCGCCGTCGACCGTCGCGTCGTAGAAGCCGAACGGCTTGTCGGCGGTCCCGGCGGCCCGCAGCGGGGCGTCGGCCGGAAGCTGGAACATCGGCGTCTCGGACACGGGGTCGTAGTCCCGCCCCGCCTCGAGGAGGAGCACGCGGACGCCGTGGCAGGCGAGTACGTAGGCGGCCATGCCGCCTCCCGCGCCGGAGCCGACGATGATGACGTCGTGGGTATCCTGGCCGCGGCGGCGTAACGCGGGTGCCGAGCCGGCTGTTGTTCGACGCGGGTGTGATGAAGGCATGAGCCGAGGATGAGCGCGAAGGGCGCCGGAGGTCAACGGGTCACCTTGCCGCGCCCGACCATCGCGCGAACCTTCAGCGCCACCGGAAGTGAAACTCGAGGGGAGGCGAGATGCACAGACGAGCCGTCGCGGGGCTCATGGCCACGCTGGCGCTGATGGCGGTGAGCGGCAGGCCGGCCGCGGCACAGTCGCTCACCGACCTCGTGTCGGAACTGTTCGTGTTCGGGCAGTGCGGCGTGCCTCTGTGCCTCGATCCGGACTTCGAGGAGACCGGGAGCTTCATGACGGAGCACGGCCGGCACTACCTGCGCGAACGGGTCCCCAGGAACGACGCGCTCATCCTCTCCTTCCGGGAAGGGATCGGCGGTGTGGTCGGCAGCCTTCCCCCGACCGCCATGGCCGGCGGCCGCATCTGGTCGGACGGAGACCGGAGCGCGTCGTTCGGGCCAATTTTCGCGGAACGAGCCGAAACCCTCGGGTTGGGGCGCTTCTTCCTCGGCCTCCAGGCGACCGCGTTCCAGGTCACGAACTTCAGCGGCGTGCCCGCGGACAACCTCGTGCTGAACTTCTTTCACGAGGACTCGGACGTGGCCCTGGGTCCGGACCCCGGGCTCGGACTGCCCTTCTTCGAACGCGATGTGCTCCAGGTGAGGACGAACCTCGGCCTCGATTACACCGTTGCCACGGCGGTCCTGAGTGCCGGGCTCGCGTCCTTCCTCGACGTGGGGTTCTCCGTGCCGGTGGTGCGGGCCAGCCTGAGGGGGACGGCGAATGCCCAGATCCTGCCGCTCGGCAATTCGCTGGCGCACCGGTTCGACGGAACGCCTGCCGCGCCGGTCCTCCACGCGAATAAATCGGTGAGCGGGTCGGCGACGGGGATCGGTGACGTCTCCGCGCGGATGAAGATCAATCTGACCGGTGGCACGACGGTCGGCCGCGCGCCGCCGCCCGTCGGGATGGCGCTTCTTGCGGATGTCACCTTCCCGACGGGACAGGAGGAAGACCTGCTGGGACTCGGCGAAGGCCGGGGGCGCGCGCTGGCGATCCTCTCCTTCAATCAGGGACGATTCTCGCCCCATCTGAACGCGGGGTATCTCCTGCGCGAGGGGAATCTGCGCGACAGCAACTTCGACCGGGACGCGGTCCTCGCGACGGTGGGATTCGACGCTCACGCTTCGGACGCCGTCACGGTGGGCGCGGATCTCGTGACGCGCTGGGAACTGGCCGACGGGGAGCATCCGATGCCGGGGCCGGTCACCTTCATCGGCCGCCCGGTCCTGACGGTCGAGTCGTCGTCGATCCCGGACGCGCCCCGCCATTTCATCGATCTCGCCGTAGGCCTCAAGTACATGCTCGGGAAAGACATGATTCTCGTCACGAACGCGCTGCTCCCGATCCGGGCCGCCGGTTTGACGCCGGACGTTTTGTGGACGCTTGGGCTCCAGGGCACGTTCAGGTAGCGTTGGAACAGCGTTCCCGACACACAGTCCCTCACGTGGAGGTGTCGATGTCCTTCTTGCCACGCACGGGATCGGCCGGCCGGCGCGCACGCGCGCTGACGCTGGCCACCGCCGCCGGGGTACTGGCCGCCGGTCAACTCGGCGCCCAGGCCCCGCCCAGGGCGCGGGACCTCGGGATTCCCTTCCCGGGACAGCCCGGACCCCTGAACGCCGTCACCGATGTGGCCGGCGTCCGCGTCGGGCACACGACGATCATCGAGGGGGAGGGGGCGCTCGTCGTCGGGGAGGGGCCCGTGCGCACGGGAGTCACCGCCGTGATCCCCCGCACGGAGAGCTACGAACCGGTCTTCGCCGGCTGGTACTCGCTCAACGGCAACGGCGAGATGACGGGCACGACCTGGGTCGAGGAGTCGGGTTTCCTCGAGGGCCCGGTGATGATCACCAACACGCACAGCGTGGGCGACGTGCACCAGGCGACCATCGAGTGGTCGCGCGACGCGCGCGCGAACCACCCCATCGCGCCCGGGATCTGGTGGAGCCTGCCGCTGGTGGCGGAGACCTGGGACGGACGGCTCAACGACATCAACGGGTTCCACGTCGGCAGGGAGCACGTGTTCGCGGCGATCGAGAGCGCCGCCGCCGGCCCCGTCGCCGAGGGATCGGTCGGCGGCGGGACGGGCATGGTCTGCAATTCGTTCAAGGGCGGGATCGGAACCTCGTCGCGGCTCGTGGGGGACTACACCGTAGGCGTGCTCGTGCAGTGCAACTATGGGCGCCGACCGGAACTGCTGATCGCGGGCGTGCCGGTGGGGCAGGAACTCCTCGACTGGACTCCGTCCCCCGGCTCCGGCGGCTCGGCGGAAGCGGGCGGCGCCGGCGGAGCGTACGATTTCGATGGCCTCGGTTCGATCATCGTCGTCGTCGCGACGGACGCTCCGCTGCTGCCGCACCAGCTCAAGCGGCTTGCGCGCCGGGCGCCGATCGGAATCGGGCGCATGGGGGGCTACGGGGCGAACAGTTCCGGCGACATCTTCATCGCCTTCTCGACGGCGAACCGCGGGGCGTGGAGCCGGGGAGAGAACACGACCGTGGAGATGATGTCGAACGACGCGATTTCGCCGCTGTTGCTCGCGACGGCCCAAGCCACGGAGGAGGCGATCACGAACGCGATGGTCGCGGGCCGCACCATGGTGGGACGCGACGGGAACATGGTCCCGGGGCTTCCGCACGACGAGGTACGGCGCATCCTCGCGGCGCACAATCGACTGGAGAGACCGCAGTGATTCCCGCAACGAGGCCCGACCGACCACACGGACCAAGCGGACCACACGGACGACGGCGTTCGGCCGCCATGTGGGCCACGCTGCTCGTGGGCGTGCTCACACCGGGATCGGGGGGTTGCGCCGCGCCCGCAGCCGAACAGGCGACGGGAGCCATCGCCGAGGCCGTAGAACGCTCGCTGGGGAGAGGCACGGGGAGTTTCGACCACTCCGACTGGGCCGGACTGCTGCGCGAGGGCACCGCCGACGGGCTCGTCGATTACGCCTACATGGAGCGGCATCGCGCGGAGCTGGACGCCTACGCGGGCCGTCTGGCCGAAGCCGATCTCGGCGTTCTCGATCGCGATGAACTGATGGCCCTCCTCATCAACGCGTACAACGCGCTCACCGTGATCGCCATGCTCGATCATCCCGACGTCGCCTCGATCCGGGAGATCGACGGCGTGTGGACGGAACTCGAGTGGACCGTGGGCGGGCACGCGCTGACGCTCGACAACATCGAACACAACGTCCTGCGCCCCTTCTTCCGCGATCCGCGCATCCATTTCGCGGTCAACTGCGCCTCGCTCTCCTGCGCGCCGCTCCCGCGCTGGGCATATGCGGGACCCGAACTCGAGGCCCAGCTCGAGGAACGATCCCGGGCTTTCCTCACGGATCCCGACAACGTGTCGCTGGAGGGCGACAAGCTCCGGCTCTCGCGCTACTTCGACTGGTACGGCTCCGACTTCACCGAAGCCGGCTGGGAACCGCGCGCGGAGTCGATCCCGGCCTTCATCGCGCCGTACGCCGACGAGCACGTGCGGGCCGCCATCGAGGCGGATCCCGGGATCGACTTCGAGTTCGCCGACTACGACTGGTCGCTGAACACGGTCGAGGTTCTCTCCGCTTCCGCGGGGGAACCGGATGCGCCGACGCGCGTGACAGCCGGGCTGCTGTCGCTCCAGGACGCGGAGGAGGAGGATCTGGGATTCCTCGCGCGGATGGTTACTTGGCTGCGGGACACCGCCGGGGGGCTGGGCTGGCTGGGACCCTTCTTCTTCGGCGTCGTCTACGCCCTCGCCGTCGTGTTCTTCGTGCCGGGTTCGGCGCTCACGATCGCGGGAGGCGTCACCTTCGGGCTCGGGCTCGGGACGCTCACGGTGTTCGTGGCCGCGAACGTCGGCGCCGCGCTCGCGTTCATCATCGCCCGCTACGTGCTCCGCGACCGCGTCGAGAAGCTGCTTGCGCGGCGTCCGGCGCTGCAGGCGATCGACCGCGCGGTCGAGACGCAGGGCTGGCGCATCGTCTTCCTCACCCGGCTCTCACCGGTGTTTCCGTTCAATGCGCAGAACTACTTCTACGGGCTCACCGGCGTGACCCTCTACCAGTACGTCGCGGCGTCGCTCGTGGGCATGTTCCCGGGGACGCTCCTGTACGTGTACATCGGAGCGGCCGGAGCGGAAGTGGCGGAGGCTTCCGGGGGCGCGGCCGGCTGGGGGCAGACGGCGCTGCTCGTGGCGGGACTCGCCGCGACGGCCGCCGTGGTCGTGCTCGTCACCCGCGTGGCCCGGCGCGAACTGCAGAAGGCTCTGGCCGAGGTGGAGGACGTTCCCGACGCGTCGGCGTGATGCCGTGAGGGCCCGGGCCCCGCGGCTTCGTGCGCCGCGGGGCCGCGGGACACCGCGCCCGTCAGGGGTGTCCGATCAGGAACCGCCGAGGACGACTCGACCGCCCACGTACAGCCCGCGACCCGGCGCCGCGAAGCCCCAGACCTCCTCGTAGGCCGAGTCGAGCAGATTTTCGGCGCGCACCGTTAGCGTGAAGCCCGGCCGGCCGCCGCCGCCGACGAGGTCGAAGCTGGCCGAGAGGTCCAGCACCGTGTAGGCGGGGAGCGATACCGGCTCGGCGGGGAAGGAGGCGAAGTCCCGGTCCTCGCGTTCACCGACGCGCCGCAGGCTCACGTCCAGGTCCACGCGCGCCGAGACGGGATAGAAGGCCGAGGCCGCCATGGTGTGCTTCGGCCGCCGCAGCAGCGCGGAGCCTTCCACGAACGTCGCTCCCGGCCCCTCATCGAAACCGGAGTCCTGTACCTCGGTATCGAGGTACGTGTAGCTGCCGGTGAGCCGCAGACGGCCGGCCTCGACGTTCGCCTCGGTCTCGAGTCCGCGACTGCGGGCCTTCGCGACGTTGAAGAAGTTCGGATCCCCCTCGGAGGGCGGAGAGCCCGTGTATTGAATCAGATCCCGGTAGCTCTGGCTGAAGCCCGTGAGCGAGAGCTTGAACGTGCCGCCGAACTCCTGATCGATTCCCCCCTCGAAACTCGTGGAGCGTTCCGGCGTGAGGTCGGGGTTCCCGGTGACGAAGCCCGTGGCGAAGGTCTCGAAGAACGTCGGTTCCTTGATTCCGGTGCCGCTCGAGACTCTCAGGCGCGTGCCCGCAGCTTCCGAGCGCCACGCGGCCCCGCCCCGCCACGCGGCCGCGGCGCCGAACCGTTCGTCGTTCTCGGCTCTCAGGCCCGCATTCAGCGCCAGCGCGTCGCGCACCCACGACACCTGAGCGTGAAACGCCCGGTTCCACCAGTCGTTCCCGGAATTGCCGGCACTCTCCCCGAACTGGGAGAAAGACTGGTTGAAGCCGCGGACGGACTGCCGTGCCTCCTCGTATCCCGTCGTGACCGCCAGCCCGTCGGAGGGACGCCACACGGCCCGGCCGCCGACCGTCACGCGCCGGGTGTCGGTGAGACTCTTGAAGCCGAAGAAGCCCAGACTGTCCGCGGCGCTGTCGGGCCCGTCGTCCGTGCCGCGGTCCGATTCCCAGACGTCGAGGAAGAGCCGCGTCTCGAGAGCGTCCGCCCAGCGCCGGCCCGCATCGATGTTGACGGTGAGCGCGTCGCCGAAGGAATACGCGTTGCGGTCGACCACGTTTCCCGTCCCGTCCGTCGGATAGTGGAAGCGCGAGTCGTTGTAGCGGATGGCGAAGGTCGCGTCGGTGTTCGCGTCCAGGTTCGCCTGCACGCGCCCCGTGGCGGTCGTCTGACGGTGCTCGTTGTTGAAGGCGAGGATCCCGTCGGTCGCGCTCCCGCCGAGCGAAAAGGCGTAGGAAAGCCCGCCTGTGCCCCCGGAGAGGTCGCCCTGCCAGCGCGTCGTCCCGAAGCTCCCGGTCTGGAACGAAACGCTGCCGCGAGGCGGCCCGGCCCCGCGGCGCGTGAAGATCTGGATCACGCCGCTCACGGCGTCGGACCCGTACAGCGCCGAAGCCGGCCCGCGCACGATCTCGATGCGCTCCACGTTGTCGGTGGTCAGCGAGGCGAAGTCGTACGATCCGCCGGGTTCGTTCACGCGTACGCCGTCGACGAGCACGTGGACGTAGTCCGACTCGCCGCCCCGCAGAAACACGGACGTGATGGCGCCGAACGATCCGCTTCGCGCGACGGCCAGCCCGGAGATCTGCCGGAGCGCGTCGGACACGAAGTCGATCCCGGCCCGCTCCAGCGCCTCGCCTTCGATGACCGTCGTGTTGGCCGCCACGGTCCACTCGGGCTCGGCCAGGCGGTAAGCGGTGACGACGAGTCCTTCGAGGCTGACGGGTTCCTGAGCGCGAAGCGGGGGCGCGGCGAAGACGGCGCAGGCCGCCGCGGCTACAGCGAGTCCGTGAAGAGGGCGCCCGCGCGCCGGATTCACATGTCTCATTTCGGTTCTCCCTTCTCGCGGAAAAGGAGAGGGAGATTCCCGAGGTGTGCCGGACCCGGAATACGACCCCTCACCTCCCCGCGGAGGTGTGTCGTGGGCGCCGGATGGGCACGTCTCCTGGCTCGAGGCCGCCGGGGCTCGCCTTCCCGGGACCGCGCGGGTCCCAGTGGCACGTCCGAGTCGGCGTTCCGGGAAAAACCCGGTCCTCTCACAGTGGCGGGGCCGCGCCGGATTCACACCGGCTTCCGTGAGCCCCCCCGGCCGATTCTGTCGTGCCCCGAGGATGCGCCGG
>LXNJ01000574.1_pt1 | contig 25106 bp, 18 predicted proteins | sample 809081 | NCBI WGS metagenome assembly LXNJ01 (sample SAMN04870510, study PRJNA318959) | sponge metagenome | biome: sponge; feature: marine sponge reef; material: water | host: Petrosia ficiformis | place: Greece: Milos, Mediterranean Sea | collected 2013-05-29 | depth 5-7 m | reverse complement strand
CGATTTGTTTCAGCCGAACCGCTACTTGATCGGTTGGATCTTTCAGCATGGCTTGCAAGCGGTGAAGTCCAGTGGCTGATCGTAGGCGGTGAAAGCGGGTCGGGTGCCCGGCCAATGCATAGGAGCTGGGCGCGAAGCTTGCGTGATCAAGCACACCGCGCGGGCGTTCCGTTTTTTTTTTAAGCAGCTGGGTGGTGTTAGAAACAAGCGCGGAGGAAAAGCCGCCATCCTCGATGGCGAAACGTGGACGCAAAGACCCCAATCAGACGCGCCCTGATTGGGCCCAACAATGAACAATCCCGCATTCGGAGGCCCTTAGGACTGAGCAAAAGCTTGATATTCCGGAGAAATACCTCGAGACGTACACAACAGCTTTGAAGCTCCAGAGGTTTAGATTAGTTTACGTAGACGCTTTTGCAGGATCTGGCTACTATTCTGAGCCGAATGAAGCCTATCCCGGATAAATCACCAGGTTGCCAGGATTTGGAATCCAAGCTCCACGTAAGTGTTTGATATAACATCAGTTATAACCATCCTTGCTTTGCACGGCATATCGGGTGCACGGTAGTGTTATTCTGAAATATTATTCTGCTGATGTGGTGTATAAGTATAATTGGCATACTCAAACGCAACCGATCAGCCCCAACACGAGGGGCAAACGCGTGGTGGCCAAGCGCTGCGTTTGGAAGAACACGGCCGGTTTGGGCTGCCGATGCACGGGGCGGTATCGCGGGCAGCAAATTGCTGCGGACTCCGCCATGAAGCCGGTCAGGCCGGCGCGTCTGAGGCTTGCCCGTCGGCAGAGGCGATCGGTGCATATACGGGCAGCCCGAAGTAGTCGCGCGCATTGCCGTAAGAAATGCGCTCCACCATCTGTCCGAGCCAGGCCATCTCGCTGGGCAACTCGCCGCGCGCAACCTGGTCGCCAATCATGTTGCACAGGATGCGACGAAAGTACTCGTGCCGCGGATAGGACAAGAAGCTGCGCGAATCCGTCAGCATGCCGACAAAGCGACTGAGCAGACCCATGTTGGCCAATGCGGTCATCTGCCGGATCATGCCATCCTTCGTGTCCATGAACCACCAGGCCGTTCCTGCCTGAATCTTGCCGGGCGGCGGCCCCGTGCTGAAATTGCCGACCATGCTGGCCAACACCTCGTTATGGGCTGGGTTGACGGAGTACAAGATGGTTGACGCAAGCCGTCCTTCCTCGTCCAAACGATCCAGAAACGCTGCCAGTGGCTGGGCCATCCGGTGCTCCCCGATAGAATCGAAGCCTGCGTCCGGACCGAGCGTGCGGTAAGCGCGCGTATTGGCGTTTCGAAGCGCACTCAGATGGAACTGCTGCACCCAGCCCGAAGCATGATCCATCTTGGCGAGCTCGTACAACCCCCAGGATTTGAACTGCCGGATATCCCGATCCGTCAGCGGCAGTCCCTGCAAGGCTGCATCCAGAATCCGGGCAATGTTCTGCTGCGTGTACGACTCCACATACACCTGTGCCTCTCCGTGATCAGAAGTGACGCAGCCGCAACGATCAAATTGATCATGCCGCTGCTGGAGCGCCGCCAGCAGCATGTCGGGCGAATTGATCGTGAGCGCCGCCGAGTCGCCCAGGCGCTCCATGTACGAGGCGTATCCCGGGCGATCAACGGCCAGCGCTTTGTCTGCGCGAAATCCCGGCAACACCACGACCGGCCAATCGTCGCGCCGGATCTGGTCATGCGCTGCCAGCGAATCAGCTGGATCATCCGTCGTGCAAAGGGCGACTACCCTGAAGCGGTCCAAGAGCCCGCGTGCGCTGAACCCCGGCTCCCGAAGCCGCGTGTTGCACCGGTCATAGATGCTGCGCGCCGTGTCGGGCGACAACAGCGAATTGATACCGAAAATCCGCCTGAGCTCCAGGTGGGTCCAGTGGTACAGCGGGTTCATCATGGTGTGCGGCACCGTCGCCGCCCAGGCGGCAAACTTTTCCCAGTCCGAAGCATCGCCGGTGCAATAGCGCTCGCTTATGCCGTTGATGCGCATCGCGCGCCACTTGTAATGGTCACCATCCAGCCAGATGGAGGTTATCGTGGGATAGGTCGCATCGCGGGCGATCTCGTCAGGGGGCAAGTGGCAGTGGTAATCAATGATCGGCATGTGCACCGCATAGTCGTGGTACAACTGCCGCGCCGGGGCACTCTCCAAAAGGAAGTCGTCATCGAGAAATGGTCGCATAGATCAGAATTTGCTAACTTCAAGGAAAGCAGGAAGCTTCAGGTCCTGCCTGTGCGCTCGCCCCCACGCCGCCATGGTGACACCACGCCTCATAGGCAACTTTCGGCCGACGACACCGGCAACCCCCCAGACCCGTGCCATCGAGGGGCGTGCGGTGATACCAGGAAGATCCACGCTGCGCCGGGTAGAAATTTTTGATGCGTGCCCTGTGATCAATCAGCGCGCCCGAGTCGTCACCGGCAGCAACTCCAGCCTGCGCTTCTTGCGAATGGCGCGCATCGCGCTCTGCCCGGACGAGCCGGGCTACTCGCCCATCACCGTGGTGCTGCGCAGCACCGAAGAGGCATTGTTTTATGTCAATCGCGGCAGCGCACTGATCCAAGTGGCTGGTGCGGAATACGAATTGCGCACGTTCGATGTCCTCTACGTAGGGCTCGGGGAAAGGATCACGATTCGTACCACCAGCGCGGTGTGCGACATCAGCGAGTTTTGCGCAATCGACTGCCATACCAAGTACCCGCAGGCGCTGGTTCACCATGCAGCCATAGAAGGTACTCATCTGGCCGCGAATGTCGGCACCAAGCGACCCATGACACAGCGGACCGTGTACAAGCTGATTGACCAGAATGTGCAAGCGTGCCGACTGCTCTTTGGCGATACGTTCATGGCCAACGTCGGCGGCGTGGGCAGCTATCCACCTCATTTCCATGGCCCCGATGGCCCGCACGGTCTCGGACCAGACGCCAAGGAGGAAATCTACCACTTCCGCTGTGCAACCACGCTGCAGGACGATGTGCCTTACGTGCTCCAAAATTGTGCGCGTCCTGGAGAAGCAGTCGACAGCTATGTGCATCTCTTTGATGAGCAGGCGATCAATGTGACGCCGAACTATCACGACACCATCGCACCGCCCTCGGTGGATTTCATGTTCACCTGGTGCCTGGGCGCCTTTACCGAAAATGTGCGAGACTGGGCAAGAATCGTGACGCGCCCCGGCTATGAAGACGAGTGGTAGTGCCTCCATCGTTGCGGCGCTGATCTTCGTCGCCTGCGGCCAGCATCAGGACGTAACCGTCGTCAAGCTTGGCCACGGCCTTGATACCAATCATCCGGTACATCAGGCCATGGTGTTTATGCAGGAGCGCGTGTACGAGAAAAGCGGCGGCACGATGCGGATTGATATCTACCCGAGCCAGCAGCTCGGAACAGAACGTCAGCTTTTGGAACTGCTGCAGCTGGGGAGTCTCGGCATGACGAAGGTGGCGGCCGCTGTCCTCGAAGGCTTCGCACCCAAGTACAAGGTGCTAAGCCTTCCGTACCTCTTCAGAGACGAAGCACACCGCTTTGCGGTGTTCGAGGGTGAGATAGGACAAGAGCTGCTGCTATCGAGCGAAGACTACTGGCTGCGCGGCCTGACCTACTACGATGCGGGCAGCCGAAGCTTCTATACGAAGGCACAACCGATTCGCACGCCGGACGACCTTCAAGGGCTGAAGATTCGGACACTGGAAAGCATCACGCAAGTCCAGATGGTCAATGCGCTGGGCGGCTCAGCCACGCCAATATCGTGGGGAGAGCTGTATACCGCCCTGCAGCAGGGCGTCGTAGACGGCGCAGAAAACAATCCACCTTCCTTCTACACCTCCCGCCACTACGAGGTATGCAAGTACTATTCGCTGGACGAGCATACGGGCATACCCGACGTGCTGCTGATCAGCACCATAGTCTGGGAAAAGCTTACGGAAGAAGAGCAAGCGTGGCTTACGGAAGCCGCTTTGGAATCTGCGAAGCATCAGAAAATTCTGTGGAAGGCGGCAACGGAAGAAGCACTGGCCGCCGTGCAAGCCGCGGGTGTAGAGGTGATCTACCCGGACAAAGCAGCCTTCCGAGAAAAGAGTGCCGCAATCTATGAGGCATATCGTGATCAGCCAGCGATCACGGACCTGATCCGGCGTATTCAAGCGGTCACTCCGGTAATACCCTAGCGCATGGAGAAGGCCCGCCGCCTTGTTGACCTTGTACTTTCGGCCGTCCTGGTCGCCATCATGGCCGCGCTCGTTCTGGATGTGCTCTGGCAGGTCTTTACGCGGTTCCTCTTGAATAATCCCAGCTCCTATACCGAGGAATTGGCCCGATATCTCATGATCTGGGTCGGACTCCTGGGTGCCGGCTACGCGGCGGGAAAGAAGCTGCACCTCGCGGTGGATCTCTTGCCCCGCAAGCTCACCGGCAATCGCGCGAGAGCTCTGGGCCTGGTCATCCAGATGCTCACGCTGCTCTTCGCCTTATCCATCCTGGTAGGCGGTGGTTCGCGCCTCGTGTGGACCATGCTCTACCTTGGGCAAACCTCCGCTGGACTACAGATCCCGTTGGGCTATGTGTACCTGGTCGTACCGCTCAGCGGCCTGGTCATGACTTTCTATACGGCTTGTGATCTGGTGCAAACATTGCGCAGGTGATGGAACTCACTGATGCCCTGGTGCTCGCCTTCTGCTTCGCCGCACTCCTTGCGATCGGCGTGCCCATTGCCTACAGCATTGGACTCGCCACCGTGGTCACCATGCTGCTAAGCATGGATCTGGTGCCTGCCGTCACCACTACGGCGCAGCGTATTGCTACGGGCCTGGACAGTTTCGCGCTCCTCGCGATACCGTTCTTCATCCTGGCAGGCCAGATCATGAATCGCGGCGGCATCGCACGGCGACTCATTGATTTCGCCAAGGCGCTGCTAGGCATGCTGCCTGCCAGCCTGGCCCATGTGCATATCCTGGCTTCCATGCTTTTTGGCGCCATATCAGGCTCCGCTGTGGCTGCAGCATCAGCGGTTGGGGGCGTCATGGCCCCTCAGATGGCAAAGGAGGGCTACGACAAGGACTATGCTGCCGCCGTTAACATCACATCGGCTACGACGGGTCTGTTAATCCCTCCCAGCAATATCCTCATCGTGTATTCGCTGGCCAGCGGCGGTGTATCGATTGCCGCGCTTTTTCTGGCCGGGTACCTGCCTGGGCTCCTGGTTGGCTTGCTGCTGATGACTGCGGCCGGGTTTATGGCGGTGCGGCGCGGGTTTGGGTCGCGACAGGCCGTGCCAATCCGCATGCTGCTGCGCCGCGCCGTAGATGCGGTTCCCAGCCTTACGCTTCTCATTGTGGTGATGGGCGGCATCATCGCGGGCATTTTTACCGCGACGGAGGCCGCAGCGATCGCCGTGCTGTACGCCTTGATCCTGGCCTTTATCTACCGCGAAATCACCTGCCGCGACCTGCCCAAGATCTTCATCGACGCCTGCCTTACGACCGCCGTCGTACTGCTCCTTGTGGCAACCTCTGTGGGCATGAGCTGGATCATGGCCTATGTGAACATTCCCCAGAACGTAGCGGCGGCGCTGGTTGCGCTGACAGACAGCAGGCTCATCATACTGCTGATCATCAATGTGCTGCTCCTTTCTGTCGGCACCTTCATGGACATCACGCCCGCCGTGCTGATCTTTACGCCCATCTTCCTGCCTGTGGCACTCGACCTCGGCATTGATCCGATCCACTTCGGCATCATCATGGTCTTCAACCTGTGCATCGGGCTGTGCACACCGCCCGTAGGCACCGTGCTGTTCGTCGGCGTGGGCGTAGCAAAGACATCCATTGCAGGCGTGATCGGGCCGCTGTTGCCGCTGTTTGCAGCCATGGTGCTGGCGCTTCTGGCGGTGATCTATGTGCCTGGCCTCAGCCTTTGGCTTCCAGAACTGTTCCTGTAGCCATGCCTGTGGAGCCTCTGCCGCTTATTCGGCGCACCACGCCGGCCTGTTCAGAGAAAGTCCTCCAATTTGGCACGGGGCGCTTCCTGCGCGCTTTTGCTGATTTTTTCGTCGACCGCGCCAACCGCGCGGGGCTTTTCGGCGGCAGCATCGTGGTAGTGCAATCCACTGGTCGCAGCGCAGCGCAAGCGCTCAATGCACAAGGCGGCTGCTACACGCTATGGACACGGGACCAAGGTGGCGAAAGATTTGTGGTCGTGAGCGCTGTCAGCCGCGCGCTGGCGGCAAACGAAGACTGGGACCGCGTGCTGGCCCTGGCGCGGAGCGAAGACCTTGGCCTGGTGCTCTCCAATACCACCGAGGTTGGCCTTGCGCTGCATGCGGACGATGACCTTTATGGCAATCCGCCCCGATCGTTTCCAGCCAAGCTCACCGCAGTGCTTTATGCACGTGCACAGCACTTCAACTTTGACCCTGCCCGCGGCCTCGTAGTGCTGCCGTGTGAACTGATCGATAACAACGGCAGCGTGCTGCGCGCACTGGTGGAAACCGCGGCACGCAGGGCCAAGCTGGACGAGGCGTTCCTTCCTTGGCTTGCGCGCTCTACCGCGTTCTGCAACACGCTGGTAGACCGCATCGTGCCCGGTTCCCCGCCCAAAGACGAGCACCGGATTATAGAGCAACAACTCGGATACTCCGACCCGCTGCTCATAACTGCCGAGGGCTACCGGCTCTGGGCTATTGAAGGCGGCGACGCTTTGAGGAAGCGAATCGGTTTTGCGGATACCGATCCGGGCATCGTCATCGCACCGGACATCACGCCGTTTCGCTTGCGCAAGATTCGCCTGCTCAATGGCGGCCATACGCTGACCGTCCCCTTGGGTCTTTTGGCGGGCAACCGCACCGTGCTGGACAATGTGACCAATCCGGTCACCGCTCCCTTTATCAAAGCCTTGCTGCGGCAGGAGATCGGGCCGACACTGGACGTAGACCCCGCTACCATTGGTCCCTACATTGACGAGGTGCTGGACCGGTGGCGCAACCCGCACCTTGTGCACCGCCTCATCGACATCACGCTGCAGTCCACGACGAAGATGCGCCATCGGGTCGTTCCCACCATAGCGGCATGCTACGCGCGACTTGGCACTGCGCCGCGCCGCATTGCGCTCGGCTTTGCATCCTACCTCCTCTTCATGCGGGGTGAGATCCAAGAGGGCGGCACGATATACACGGCGTGGCAGGGCACACGGCATGTAGTGCGGGATGATGAAGCGGCATTCATGCGGGACGCTTGGCAAAAGCACCCGGCACCGGAAGACCTGGCCGCATACGTCTGCAGCAATGTGCGCCTGTGGGGATTTGACCTGGATGCCTTGCCGCTTTGGACCGACACGGTCGCCGGGTGCATGCAGCGGCTGATCAGCGGCGGCGTCGAGGCAGCGATAGGGCACATTGAAGGCGCTTTTTCGTAAAAGCGCCGCCCTATGAGCAACGAGATATCCTTGCGCCTCTACAACACGCTTACCGGCAAGGTCGAACCCGTATACCCGAAGGAGCCTGAACATCTGCGCATGTACGGGTGCGGCCCCACTGTCTATTCGTACGCGCACATCGGCAACTTTCGTTCGTTCCTCACAGCGGATCTGATTCTGCGCACGGCCCGGGCCATCGGCTGGAAAACGACGTACGTGACGAATATCACAGATGTCGGCCACCTTGTGGACGATGATACCATCGACCCCGGGGGTGAGGACCGTATGGCGCGTGCACTGCGGTCCAAAGAAGGGCAGCGCTTCCCCAACGTATGGGACCTCGCCCGCCACTACGCTCAGGCGTTTGAGTACGACGCACGCCGCCTCAACCTGTTGGAGCCCGATGTGCGTCCACGCGCGACCGACCATATCCGTGAGCAGATACAGGCCATTGAAAAGCTCATGGAAATCGGCGCGGCATATGAAACGTCCACCGCCGTGTACTTCTCTGTGCGCACGTTCGAGGACTACGGCAAGCTGTCTGGCAACCGTGATGCCGCGCAGCTCATGCACGCGGTTCGTGAAGTAGTTGTGGATGATGAGAAGCGCGACCCACGGGACTTTGCGCTGTGGAAGAAGGATCCGCACCACCTGATGCAGTGGCACAGCCCCTGGGGCTGGGGGTTCCCCGGCTGGCACATTGAATGCTCCGTCATGGCCCAGACCTATCTGAGCGAAGAGATAGATCTCCACACCGGTGGTGAAGACCTGATCTTTCCCCATCACGAATGCGAAATCGCGCAAGCAGAAAGTCTGACCGGCAAGCCGTTTGCACGCCACTGGGTGCATACGCGGTTCCTGCAGGTCGAGGGCCAGAAGATGTCCAAGCGCCTCGGCAATTTTCTGCGCGTCCGGGACGTACTCGGCAAGTACAAGGAAGAGGAGTTTCCGTTTGCGCTGCGCCTGGCGCTTATCGCAGGACACTATCGTCAGCCGTTCAACTACACGAACAAGGCGCTAAGCGATGCCGTGGATCATGTGCGGCGCCTGCGGGAAGCATTCTTTAAGTGTGCAAACGAAGCAATAGACACGAAAGGGTCTGAAAACCGCGACCTGGAAGTAGCGCTGCGCAAACAGTACCAGCGGGCTCTGGAGGCAATGAAGGATGATCTCAACACTCCGGAGGCCATTGCCGCTGCGCTGAAGGGTGCCAAGATGATCCGCACTGCCGAAGGCAGGCTGGGCGGTCGCGCGGCGAAAGCGGCCCGGAAATTCTTGGACGATATCAACGAGCTTCTGGGTGTGATTGTACCTAATCCTATGAACCTGCAGGGGAGCATTACGGCCGGCGTGCCAAGGCTTTCCGGGCGCCTCAGCATCGGTGACGATGTGGAGCCTGTGAACCCGCAGACGACCATTACGGCCGGCGAGTCAGGGGTTTCCGCGCCCTCCAGCATCGGTGACGATGTGGGGGTGGAGGTGCACGGTCTTCTGGTGCCTAAGAAAGTAGCGGGTAGCATAGCGCCGCTTATTAAAGCCCGCACGAAAGCACGGACCCTGAAGGATTGGAAGCGGTCGGACGCGCTGCGCGACGAGATTCTAGGCAAGATTCCGTTTGAAGCCGAGCTCCGCGATACGCCGGAGGGCACGAAGCTAAACCGCAAAATAACTGCGTAACCTGATGACTGATATTACCTTCTTGGACTACAACGAGATCGGCGGCGGTCTTTCACGCATGCTGAATCGCTTTCGCGACGAGGGCACGCTCACGGGAGATGCGGACGAGGATGCCTTCCTTCGTGCCCATCCCGAGGCGGCGCTTTTGGGCTTGCTTTTCGATCAGCGCGTTCGCGCAGAATCAGCCTTCACAGGGCCGCGACGCCTCTACGATCAGATCGGCCACCTGGATATGGCGCGTCTCGCGACATATGATCCCGAAGCGCTTCGTGACATCTTTGCGCCGCCACCCCTGGCGGTGCACCGCTTCTCCAACAAGATGGCCGACTTCACACGAAAGGTGGCACAAGCCATCGTGGAAAACTATGGCGGCGATGTCACCAGGCTCTGGAACGATGGCGCGGACAGCACGACGGTACGCAAACGGTTTCAGGCGCTGCCCGGGTTTGGGCCAGGCAAGTCAGCGAAGGTCAAGTACGTGCTGCACTACCTCGGCTTCAGAGATTTCTCTGGTGAGACTGCTTCCGCTGGAAAGTAGTGCTTGTACAGCGTCGGCACCACAAACATGTTGAGGAACGTCGAGGTAAGCAGTCCGCCCAGGATGACGATGGCCATCGGAGACTGAATCTCCTTGCCCTGCTCCGAGCCACCGAGCGCCAGCGGCAGGAGCGCCAGGGCCGCCGTGATGGCGGTCATCATGATCGGAATAAGGCGCTCAAGGGTCCCCTGGAGCACCGCATTGTCAAGCGATAGCCCCTGCGCACGAAGATTCTGGTACTGACTCACCAGCAAAAGGCCGTTGCGCACCGCGATCCCGAACAGGGTCAAGAAACCCACCATGGCGGCCAGGTTCAACTCAGTACCCGTGATCACAAGCGTCAGAATCCCGCCGGTGAGCGCCAGTGGCAGGTTCACCATTACCAGCAGCGCAAGCTTCGCCCCGCGGAGCGCCCGTTGCAGGATCACGAAAATCAGCACCAGCGCCAGTATGGAGAACAGCCCCAGCCGCATCGCCGCTTCGTTGGCACTGGTGACCCGGCCCTCCATCACGTAGTTGAAGCCAGTGGGCCACGACATGCTGCTTAGCTGCTGCCCCAATTCCCGCACCGCCGCCGCGGTATTGCCCCCCGTGACGCTCGCCGACACGCTGAGCACACGCTGCGCGTTTTCCCGACTGATTGTGTTGAGGCCGCGTTCCCAGCTTAGATCAACCAGTTCGCCCAGTTCCACGCGTGTGCCATGCCCAGAATTGACCTGTGCACGCAGGATTTCCTCGCCTGTGCTTCGGCGCTCTTCTGGAAAGCGCACGACCACATCGTAAACGGCCGTGCCGTCTTGCACGGAAGTAACCGCACGGCCGCCGAAGGCAGTCTCAATGTATTTGACCAGCTGCCCTGCCGTGATGCCGTAGAATGCCATACGCTCTCGGTTGGCATACAGGCGAAGCTGTGGAACGAACGCCTGCGCTTCCACCAGGATATCCGCGAGGCCCTGAATTGAACCCATGCGCGCGCCGACTTCCGCTGCCTTCTGGCGCATCAGCGCCAGGTCCTGGCCATAGATCTTGACCACCAAGGCGCTCCGCGACCCGCTGAGCACATGATCGATGCGGTGGCTGATGGGCTGACCGAACGTCGTAATGACGCCCGGCAGCGCAGCTGCGCCGGAGCGCAGCTCTTCCAGTACCTCTTCAAAATCATGATCCGACAGGTCCAAGGCTACATCAATCTCTGAAGTGCTTACAGGCAGCAGATGGTCATCAAGATCTCCTCGACCGGTGCGGCGGGACGTGGACAGCACAGCGGGATGCGCTCGCAGCGTTTCCTCCATCTTTACTCCAACGCCGCTGGACACCTCCAACGAAGTGCCCGGCATCATCTGGGTGTGAACCACCAGTGAGCCCTCCTGAAATGGCGGCAAAAAACCTCGATCCAGCGTAAACAGAAGCAACAGCGAAACCAGCAGCAGCCCAATCGATGATCCGAGCACGAGGCGTCTGCGCCGCAATCCCCATTCCAACAGCGGCCAGAACCACCGGACCGCCCACGCAGATACCCGGGCCACCCTGAGATTCGTGCCCGGCAGCCACAAGAGGCATAAAGTTGGTGTGATGGTCATCGCAACCACAAGCGACGCCAGAATGCTGATCACATACGCGTAACCCAACGGCTTCAGGAGTTGTCCCTCAAACCCACCCAGGAACAGGAACGGCACGAACACCACGCAGATGATCGCTGTTGCGTTCATGATGGGGCTCCGCACCTCCTTGGAGGCCTCAAAAACAATCGTGAGCGCGGACTCTTTCGTTCTGCTTCGCAATCTGCGATGCACATTCTCCACATCAATGATGGCATCGTCTACCAGTGCGCCGATGGCAATGGCCATGCCGCCGAGCGTCATGGTGTTGACGGTAGCGCCCGTAAGCTTCATCACCACCAGCGCCGCGCATAAGGAGATCGGTATGGCCAGCACCGAGATCACCGTAGCCCTCACGCTCCAGAGGAACAAAAACAGTATGATGATCACCAGAAGCGCACCATCCCTGAGGGCTTCTATCACATTGTTGACCGCACGCCCGATAAAGATGGACTGCCGAAAAACATTGCGGTTTATTTCCAACGAAGCGGGCAAAGCCTGCCCCAATTCGTCGAGCGCCTCATCAATCCGGCGCGTCAGCTCGATGGTGTTCGCACCCGGCTGCTTCTGGATGGACATCACCACAGCGGGCTGCCCGTTAATCGAAGCAGTGCCATAGCGCGGCTTGGACCCCATTCGCACGGTGGCTACATCGTCGACCAGGACCGGCACGCCATCGCGCAAGCCGACGACGGCGCTAGCAATATCCTCTATGTCGCGTATCCGCCCCAACCCGCGGATCTTTATTTCCCGACCACTGGCCCGATAGATCCCGCCCGAGCCATCCCTGTTGGATTCACTCACCGCATCCATGACTTCGTCCAGAGAAAGCGCGTATTGGCGCAAGCGCTCTGGAAGCACGATGACATGAAATTCTTTCACATCGCCACCGATCGGCACCACCTGGGCCACGCCAGGCACTCCCAGGAGCTTGCGGCGAACCTCAAAATCCGCGATAGCACGCACATCAGTCGGCGGAAGTGAATCGCTCGAAAGCCCGATCAGCATGATCTCGCCCATGATGGACGACGAGGGCGTCATGATGGGCTCGTGTATATCGGGAGGCAATACGTCGCCCAGGGATTGAACGCGCTCGCCTATGACGCGGCGCGCGTCGCTTAAGTCCGTGCCCCACTCGAAGTCCGCATGAATGACGCTGATGCCGTAGGCAGAGCTGCTGGTCAAGCGCCGCACGCCGGCTGCTCCGATGATCGCCGCTTCTATGGGATACGTGATGAGCCGCTCAATATCTTCCGCTCCCATTCCATGCGCGTCTGTCAACACGGTAACCGCAGGGGCGGCAAGATCAGGAAATACATCTACGGGGAGGCTGACCGCAGACCATATCCCGGTGCCGATCAGAATTACTCCGCCAATAACGACCGCGATCCGGTTGTTAAGCGACCACTTTATCAGAAGATCAAGCATCCCCTGAGACTAGTGTTCGTGTGTCATTCCCACTCCAATATTGAGTGAGGCCAAGTAGACCGTGTTGGTCCCTTGAATGACCACATATTCGCCCGCCTGCACACCGGACTCCACCAGTGATTGCTGTCCGTCGCTTGCGCCCAACGTCAATACACGCCGATCAAATCGTTCGCCTCCTGTTTGCACGTAGGCGACCATGGTTCCGTCTTCTATCTGTATTGCATCGTTTGGCAGGAGTACGCCCGACTCTTCCCCGCCCACGGCTACTTGCCCCGTGATATAGAGGCCGATGGCCAGCAGATGCTCCTCATTCGATACCGCAAAAAGGACCGGAATCGTCCGGTCAACTTCATCGACCACGCTGGCCACCGCTATTCTTTCGTCGCTGAAGAATCGGCGGTCCAAGCCTTCCGCAGTAAACGACAAACTTCTGATTTGATGCACATGCTCCGCCTCGCTTACGCGCAATTGGAGCCGTGTCCAAACAACGCGGGGATCCACAATCGTGAACATCTGGTCTCCTACATCCACCACACTGCCTGCTATTGCCGCGCGCGTTTCGATGAATCCCTCAATCGGGGCACGCACGAGGTATCGATTGTCCTCTCCCATCGCACCGTGCAGTTCCTGCATCGCAGCGCGCGCCACCATTGCTTCGCGCCGTGCATCCTGCAGTCGCACCGTGGGAACTGCACCGATCTGATGCAACTTCTCAACACGTTCGAGTTCCTGTTCCGCTTGCTCCACACTGGCCCGCAACGAAGCCAGAGAGGTCTCTGACGACAGTGGTACGATGGTTGCCAGCACCGCACCTTGTGCGACGTGTGAGCCTTCCGTCGGCGTCTGCAGATTCTCGCCTGTCACCAGAATCCCACTCACCGGCGCAACTACATCCGCAACCCTCGAGGTCGCCTCCGTGACGATACCTTCCACCGGGATGGTTTGTTGAATCACGCCCCGCCGTACCTGGCGCACTTCAAATGGAACAGCCCATTGCGCCTCCTTGAGGAGCGTTATGCCTCCGTCCGCATGATCCGCGGGTTCAGCCTCCGCCTGAGAGGCGTATACGGATACGGGCCCCAGGGCTATCTCCTCTTCGTGCGCGTTGCCAGAAACGTGGAGCACCGCCGGATACATCCCGGGTGCGGGTAACGCAGTGTCAATCCTGAAGATGCCGGGACCTGCGACCGCCGCTGTTTCTGAGCGGACATTCCCTACGTGCAGCGTGACCATAGCGTCGGTGATCGGAGCATGATCACGCCGACGCGTGAGATGTAATAGCCAGGATACCGGCTCACTGCTTGCAACAAGCGTCGGGTATTCTGCAAAGACTTCCGTGGAATCCGTCCACACCGTCACCGCATACGCACCGTCCACCGATTCTTCCGTAGCGGCCGGTGCGGCGCAACCCCCGACCCAGATCAGAATGCCTGCAGCAAGCAGGAAGCGACACACCACTTTCATTATCGCCGAGTAGCCTTACAGACCTGACTGGCACGATGAGGTAGCGAATGCAAAAACGCTACCCGCTGACAAGCATGCCTGGCTTACCGCATCAACGGTGCGCAAGATTACCCAACCCCATCGCGTGCCTCCAAGTACACTGCATCCACAGAGTACGCGTTAAGTAAGCGCATGCAACGCACCCGGCTCAGGCATACGCACCAGCGGCCTGCGCTAAGGAGCCCGCCCGCATTAAGCGCACCAAGCATGGCGCCGCTGGGCGCGTTCGGACCCGCGACCCTCCTGATCCGCGGAGCCCTCCAATATGTGCAGGGCATCTGTACCCCCCGGTGCAAGCACCCGGGGCCAGAATAAACGCCGCTCCTAGTGCTCGCCCTCTTCGCCGCCTTCACCCTCCATCTCTTCACCCTCCATCTCTTCACCTTCCATCTCTTCACCCTCCATCTCTCCACCCTCCATCTCCTCACCTTCCATCGCTTCACCCTCCTCCATCATGCCTTCCTCCTCCATCATGCCTTCCTCTTCCATCATGCCTTCGTCCTCCATCATCTCCATGCCGTCATCGTCGCCTTCCATGTCGTCGTCACCACCAGCGCATGCACCGACAGTGCCGAGAAGCAGCAGCAGCACGAGTAATCCGCTAAGTCCTTTCATGGGTCTTGTACCGGGTAAGTGGTTGATCTCTGTTGCGTGCGCAGACACCTTGCCTGCACGCGGTATTATACAACATAATGCTTTTCGGGGCAAGAACCCCCTCTGTTAGGACAAAAACAGGAAAAAACTTCCTTAAGCGGTGCAGCACTAGCACAGCGCACACGCGTCAACGCTCCATGCGGCACGGGACCAAGCCCTGACCACAGCACATATATCGGATGGGCCTTCGATGGCACCGCCAGGGCTCAGCTGCTAATTGTGTCCCTCCGCGCCATGTTCGCCGCGGCCCGTTTCGGCGTGTGTGGTCCAGGTCTCAAAGACGAGTCCGCCAGCCGGAAGTGATACTTCAGCGCGTTCTCCTGGGCCAAGATCAGTCGGCGTGGTCGGCCCGAGCTCCGGGCCGTCTGTCAGATGCACCTCAACACGTACGCGCTCAACCAGCGATTTAGACACGTTCTCCACGGTGCCTACAAAGGCGGCCTGCGTGCTGTCATAGTGGAGCCTCAATCTTATGCCACGCCGGATCTCGTCTACCGAATTGGTGCGAGCATACCGAACGGATGAGTCTTCTTCTCCTGCTTCACTGTGTTCGCGTTCTTCGGCGGCCTCCGCGTGTTCGGCTTCGCGTGTCGCGCCCTGGTGCTCTGCGACCTCGCCATCAGCACACGCCCCTGCACTGAACAAGAGCACAACGAGCAACATTCCGCTCAGTCCCTTCATAGTATTGCGCCGGTCATGTGATTTCGGTGATGCAGCCCCTCATGCGTACTGCTACGTATGGTACGCACTTTGCGCTTTGTCCAGCGGCCTTCATACACCAGGTTGGTACTCTGAGTTTCAGGACTGGGTCTGATGGTCTGGCCTAATGCCTCCCAGGAGTCTCATGCGGTGCATTGGTGGCAGAAGGATGCTGTCTGGAAGCGCCCCGTGGTCGCGCGCATTTCCTGGCCTTTTGTGGCGGGCCCATTGGCCTGAAGAACCCAAGCGCAAAGCGCTTCGAATCAGGGGATGCAAGCGATGCGCCGCTCTGCAGCCTGGCCACGAGGATCCCCAAGCGGCTGGACATCTCTGGCGCACTGGTCTGACCTGAACTTCCAGCCACGGGCCTTGCATGACAGCTTGGCATAGTCCTGCGCATAATCAGATACATTCGATGACTAACCCCCCCCGTGCATCCATCATCCATGGGGTTCGGGCTTTTGAGATTCAAGGTAACCTGCCACGCGAATGGAAATCCCCGGATCGGCTCGGCAACCCTCTTAGGCATGCTAGTTGGCGAGCGGCAACCGGATATAGAACACGGTCCCGCTCGTCTCCGATGTCCGGAAACCTATCGTGCCGCCGGATGCCTCGATGCTTTGACGCGCAATAGCCAGGCCGAGCCCTGCCCCACTAGATTTGGTGGAGAAGCTAGGCTCAAAGATCTTCTCGCGCAGGTCCGGCGCAATACCGCAGCCGGTGTCGCGGACTGCGCTGTACACAGTATCGGCATCCCGGCGCGCCTCCATGGTGATGACTCCTTCCGGGTCTTCATGCATGGCTTCCAGCGCATTCTTGAGCAAATTGACGTAGATCCGCTTCAATTCCTTGCGGTCCGCCCGTACCACCAGCGACGCTTCTGGAAACTGCAGGTCAAAGGTGATGCCATCGTTAGCCTCGGCCTGCATCAAGGCGGCAGCCTCTCGCATCACATCCACCAAGTCCAGATGCTCCACCATACGATCAGGCATGCGCGCAAAGGATGCAAACTCATTCGCTATGTGGGCGAGCGAGTCGATCTCTCGGATCAGCGTGGACGTAACCCGCGCAAAAAGCTCTCGAAACCGCTTGACATCCCCCCGCCTGCGCATTGCAAAGGCGCGCTGCAGATGCTGCAGCGAGAGCTTCATGGGCGTGAGCGGATTCTTTATCTCATGCGCCACTTGGCGCGCCATCTCTCGCCAGGCCAGTTGCCGCTCCTGCTGCGTCAGCTGCCGCCGACTTTCAGCGAGCTGGTTTTGCATCTCGTTGAAGGTCTGGGCCAGTTGGCCCACCTCGTCTCGCGAATGGATGGCAATCCGGCGCTCAAACCGCCCGCGCGCCACGGCCCTCAGCCCCTGCTGAAGCCGGGCAATGGGGCGCGCTAGCGCGCTGGCCATGACCGACGCCGTCACCATCACCAGAATCATCAGGGCCAGCAGCGCACCAAACAGGTAGGCTAGCGTCCGGGCGCGCTCCTCGTCTATGCGCTCCTGCTCCGGCAGCGTCGGCACAGAAAGCACAAAACGCGGGACGCCTGCCTCGTCCAGAAGCGCATGGTAACCAGCCGTATAACCGAAGTGGCCAAGCTGCTGCGCTACAGGCGCGAACTTGTATCCATCCACAAACAGCGCCTCGTACGTCTGCAGCGGCATACGCGTATCGGTCAGACGCTCCCTCACCAACTCCGGACGGCTTGAAGCAATGAGTTCCCTTCCTTCGTACAGGTTGAGGTCCAAACCAACACGCGCCGCCAACGAATCAATGCTGACACGCGCCAATGCCGCATACGGCAACTCATCGCCTTGTGCTTCGGAGGCCAACGCGATTTCAACCAGGTGCAGATGATTGCGCAGCCAGCTCTGGATGGCCTTGGTATTTTCTTCCGTCACCACGCGCACGCCCACGATGCCGACCGGGATCACCGCGATGATGGCCATCACCAGGAAGGCATTCAGCATCTTGTCCTGAAACCGTACGTGCTTCGCCGGCAGCATGCCCACCCTGCGCCGCAGGACGAGGCCCACCAAATAGAATGGAGCGCCGACCAAAAGTCCCGCCACGATAAGCCGCAGCAGGTAGTACAAGTGGTCGAAGAGTGCAATTGATCGTGCGCGCACGCCGATAATCTGGCCATCCTGTTGCCGCCGGTAATGAGCTTCGTATCGCCGGCTGCCGTACGCATCCAGGCGCCATACCGCGGACGTATCCTGCAGCGCACGAACAACGTCCGCGTCGAGGGCATAATGTCTGAAGCTCCGCCCGATGCTGCGTTGCAGTATGCCGTCCCTGAACGAGCCAATCGACAGATTGGCATAGAGGTCGCGGTAGCCCGAAGGCAGCAGGATGCGGAGCAGCGGCGTATCGGCTCCCTCCGGAAGGACTTGCGGCTCCGCCCGCACCATGATCCAGCCGAGCAGTGTGCCGTCCGCACCAACCGACGCGATGCCTTCGTACGCCTGGCCCGACTCAATGCCTGCGGCGGCCCTGACGATGACTTTCGAAGACGCTGCGCGGTCAAGCAGCGCTTCAGACCGCGCGGATATGGAATCAGAATCGGAGCCGCCCAAGCGCATCTGGTCTGTATCCAGAAAGTGCACCGCCACATCGTAGGCCCCGCGCGAGGCCAGCAAAGCGCCTTCGCTATGGGTATCAGCAATGCGCTCAAGGGCCGCAAAGTCGCGCGATCGGAACGCAGCCGCCAAGGCCGGGTCTTTGCGCGTTTCCTCCAGCAGGTCTCTGACCGCAAAGGCCACGCTGGCATCAAAACCGCGATCAAACGAAGTCGCCGCATGCTCCATGCGAACGACGCGCCGTTCGTTGAGTCCTACAAGAATAAGCGGATACATCAGCGTACTCACGATCAGCGTCGCCAGCAGCACGCCGCGCATGGATAACCACTGCAGGTTTGCGCCTATGTCCATGTGCACGGCCGCCCCAGCCACCAGCAGAAATGCCATCACAATCGTCCATGGCAGGCCCAAGTGCACATGCGCTGCAGTGATCACCATGAGAAGAAGAATCAGGGCTACCGCCCAGTAAGGCACCCTATGCCCGCCCTTGCCCGGGTGCGCCGCCGAAACCGCTCCTAAGGCCATACGGATCAAGGCGGCCATCATGATCACGATGGCCAGCGCGCAGATCGCCAGGGCGCAAAAGATCACCAGGATCAGGGCATCGGGCAACAGGGCATCGCGCGACAAGTAGCTTACTGTGCTGTCTACCACCGCGCGCCGGGCAACCACGCCCATGAGCACGATGAGGCCTACACCCAACAATGCGGCCGCAAAACCGCGCACAGCATGCCGTGGTGAATACCACAGCAGCTGCCATGCGGCAGGCGACACTGCGCCGTAGCGGTGGTGCGCGTGGCGCAGCAAGAGCAGCGCAAAGAAGAACAGGAAGATGGCGCTGACCAGGAAATCACCCGTTGAACGCATCAGGCCACCGCCGAGCGGCGTAGCCAGGTGCGTCGCATCAAACAGCGGACTGAGCGGTGCCTTGCCCATCTGCCAACGTTCGGGCACATCCGCCCATAGCAGTACGAAGCGTACGCCCCACAAGGCCAAGCCCGTGGCTGCAAGCCAGGGCCAGGAGCGATCGGCGCGATACCGGAGCCAAATGACACGGAGCGCCACTGCAAGAAGCAGCACTACCCACACGGCTATGATGCTGAAGTAGAAGCGCCTGGTGTTCGACGCGAGCTGCTCCAGCGCTGGCGCGCGCAGCGCATAGTAGCCGATCGTCGCACCGTCGCGTGCTGCAAGCACTCTAGCATTTGCGGGAGACTCTTGCGGGCCAAAAAATGTGGACACGGGCAACCGGGCGAGCCGGCTCCATTCTTCTTCGACGCGATAGTCCTGCAAGTATTCATTCTGCACAGTCCGGCGCTCGTACAGAAGGCGCAACAGCCTGAGATGTCCGAGCAGTTCATCCCCATCCAAGATGGGGTGCCAAAGCTCTAGGGCATGCCGCCAGTCGCCATCGGAAGCCAGGCCCCAGCGCAAGGTCCTGGCATTGAACGGGGCCACTGCGCCCAAAGGGATGGTCACCCCGGTCCATGTTTTGAGCGATCCATCCTGATCATGCACCGCCATAGACCACGGCGGCGGGAACTGCCTCGCGGCCACGAATCGGATCACCGTATCACTTCGGCTCTTCAGCGCACTGATCAGCAGCGAATCCGATGCGAGCGCCTGTGCGCGCCTTTCCACGGTCTCCTGCATCGCATCAAATCGCGCAGCGATCCGGCGCTCCGCCCGGTCAATTGCATCTTGCTGTGCCTTAAGGGGCGCGCGACGCAGCCAGTGCCCATGCCACTCCGCCGCACCGTAGGTCAGCGCGATCAGTCCAATAAGCAAAGCGCCCGCCCATGCCAGATGCAACGGTCGGCCCATCCACTGCTGCCTCTTAGGCATCGCTACTTGAAGACCTGAAGGTTGACCAGTTTCCATCCCGATGCTTGCTGCTCCCAGTGCGCATAAACCCGCAGCATGTTATACGCCTTGTAACGGCCTGTGGCAAACCAGTGACCATCATCCGCATGCATCGTTGACCAGACGAACGACTGCGGCGGGTAGTCGCGAAAAAATTGCCCCAGCCTGCGCTGCGCCTGACGTTGACTGTACAGCCGACTCTGCCCCAAAAGCCCCATCTCGATGTATTCTGCGGCTTGCGCAAGCACCTTGTGCACATCTTCCTGGACAAACGCGGAGTCTACCGCCGCCACCAGCGCCGGGATCTGGGCATGCCCCCAGGGAACCAGCGCAGCGGATAGCCCAAGGGCGAAGGAAGCCTTAACAAGGATCGACCGCACGGCAATCAAATGGCTCCACCTTGCAACGCCTTAACGGCGTAATCACAGGCGCGTGCCGTAAGGGCCATGTAGGTCAGGGAAGGATTCTGACAGGCTGACGAAGTCATGCAAGCCCCATCGGTTACAAACAGGTTGGGCACAGCGTGGCATTGGTTGAACGCGTTGAGCACGCTCGTAGCCGCGTCGCGCCCCATGCGGGCGGCACCCATCTCGTGATTGCCGAGGCCGGGTGCATCCTGAATATTGTCGTACGTGCTTACTGAAGCGGCACCCGCGGCCTCCAGCATTTCTGCTGCCGTAGCCATCATGTCCTTGCGCATGGCCAGATCATTCGCATCACGGGTGACGTGAAAGCGCAACACCGGTATCCCGTACGCATCTCGCACGGTGTCTTCCAGCTCGCAGTAGTTGTCGTAGCGCGGAAGCGTTTCGCCGAAGCCGCCGAGGGACATCGTCCAGCGGCCTGGTGTGCGCAGCTCGTGCTTGAGCGCCCTGCCGAAGCCCGGGAGGGCGTTGCCGCGCCCCCAGCCCTGCCTGTTGGCCGAGCCTTGGAATCCGTAACCGCGCACAAAGGCTGCCTGACGCGTCGCTTCGCTGATGTTTCTAAAGCGCGGGATGTAGATCCCGTTGGGACGATTGCCCAGGTAATACCGGTCCTCATAGCCCTCAAAGACGGCGCTGGCCCCGACATGGTAATGGTGATCCATCAGGTAATGTCCAAGCACACCGCTATCATTCGCAATGCCATTCGGAAAGCGATTGCTGGTGGAGAGCAGCATGATCCGCGCTGTGTTCATGGACGACGCGCACAGAAAGATCATCCGTGCATGGAAGGTTAGCGATTCGCCTGTTTCGGTATCAATCACAGCAACGCCAGTGGCTCGGCCGCGTTTGTCATCGTACAGCACGCGGTGCACCAGGCTGTGGGGCCGGAGTGTCAGGTTGCCCGTGGCACGCGCAGCGGGCAAGGCCACGCTCTGCGTGCTGTAGTACGAACCTGTTGAGCAGCCGCGTGCACAGGGTCCGCAGTAGTGGCACGCCGCCCGATCGCCGATCGGTTCCGTAAGCGTCGCGGTCCGCCCAATCGTCACCGTGCGCTCCGGAAACGCTGCCTCCACCTTCGTCTTAAGCACTTTTTCGACCGCATTCATCGCCATGGGAGCCTGAAAGATGCCATCCGGGAGGTGCGCCAGTCCTTCCGCCTGGCCGCTGACGCCGATGGTACGCTCTACGTAGTCGTACCAAGGGGCAAGGTCTTCGTAGCGGATGGGCCAGTCGACTCCGTGTCCATCGACCCTGTTGGCTTCGAAGTCCATGGGACTTAAGCGGTAGCTCTGCCGTGCCCACATCAGCGACCGGCCGCCAACGACATTGGCCTGGATCCAGGTGTACGGTTCCAGCTGCACATACGGGTATTCCCGGTCTTTCATGAAGTAGTGCCGCGTCTCCTCTGAGAAGATGTACGTCTTGCGCTGGATTTCGTAGTCGCGCTCGAGTTCGGCTTCCGGAACCCATCCGCGGTGCCGGAGCTCCCACCGGTTCTTGTGCTCCGTGACATAGTCCACCGCATGCTCCACCATGCGGCCCCGCTCAAGCACCAGCGTCTGGAGCCCCTTTTCGCAGAGTTCCTTCATGGCCCAGCCTCCGGACATGCCGGACCCCACCACGATCGCGTCGTACTCCTTTCTGGTGGTGATATTCATGCGTTCGTAGACTGGTGGGTCTCAATAGTCATGTGCCAGATCCCCACGCCCAGCGCTGCACGCCTGGAACAGCCGCGACCACTGGGCCGATCTTCGCCTGCAGGCCGGTGGGCCGCTGCTGCCGTATGGCCCTGCCTTCCACCGGTGCAATCTCCATGCGAACCCATTGCCATGTCCTGAAGATACGTTACGCTCGTTTGCGCCTGCACCACGCGGCGACCCACAGCTACGGCGTATCGCCAGTCGTTTGGTCTGAACGCAAGCAAGTGCGTGCGGAGTGGGCCGCTTGAGCGCAGTTCGGGACTGGGAACTCTCGAGGGAAGACCACCGCACGCCGCTGCGATCTGCCGGATCAACGGTTTGGGCCGGTCTCGGCCCCGGATCGCACCGACCGGGTTAGCGGCGCACAACGCCGGTCAGCGGCGCTGCGTAGTCCTCCCAGAGCGCATCCAGGAGCGTCGGATCAGGATCACCATCATAAACCACATAGCGGTAGCGCAAGAGGAATGCGACTCCTGGCGTTATAGCAAAGGCACCCGCCTGTGACGGCGCGTAGTTGAAAAAAGGCTCATCTGGATGGATCCGCATGGGCTCCGGCGCCTCATGGTTGTCGGGGTGCCCCAACACCGCCAGGCCTACCTTTGCGTTGTCGACCAAGCCGCCGATATGGCACCAGCGCGCACGGGTCGCATGGCCATCCGCGCGCGTTCGGCCCTCTGATGTCAGAATTTCAGCGTTCTCTGCACCATTCCATGCCCTTGCGCCCCTCAAGCCAACCCCGCCGTAGAGGTGCTCCTGGAGATACAGGGTGCTGTCGGTAGCCAGCGTCTGCTCCACAGTCAGATCAATAATGTGCACGCCGGGCGTGTTGTAGACGCGCACAACCCACGATTCGTTGAGCGCTGCCTGCGACACTTCGCCCGACAGATCCAACTGCACATGGCGCGCACGCAGGCCGCCGTGCACGGGGCCTTCCCAAACGCCATCAAGCGCTACATGCTCAACCGTACCGGTGCTCCTGTGCATATTCCAGAAGTCCGGGTTTCGGCCCATGAATGTGGTGCGCGTCCACGCGGACCAGATACCGTGATGATGCACATGGTTGGGTGGATAGTCATCGGTTACCATGTAGCCCACGGGCGTATAGACCGGATGCAAGTAGCCGCTCCGGTGGTAGACAGCGTCAATGTCATCGCGCGGGAGCGGCTGCTTCTCAGCGTGGTAGGCCACGACAGGGCCATGCGGCAGGCTGACACTCACCAGACCAGCCTGTTCGCTCACGAAGACGCCCCGTCCCGGGCCTCCCCGCTGCAGGGTCAGCGTGCGCGACTCGCCGGCAGCAACGTTCGTCAGCACAACCTTGGCTGTGCCATCCGCACCGACCTGTACGGGCACGGCTGTGGCATCCGCCTGTAGCGCCTGCCATGCATCACCGGGTACCCCTCGCGGAAACTCGAATTCAACGATGGCAATGGGCCGATCCCCTTCCGGCGCAGCAACCTCCAGCACAAAGTCCCGTGCCGGGCCACAGGCTGCTACCGTGAGAGCCAAGGACACTAAGAAAACCGGGGGCAGCATTCGAACCAAGGGCACTTTGAGTCTCATAAGCATGGGTTGTTGAAAGGCTTAAGGCAAGATACCCGACCTTCGGCAGTCGTTCCTGTCCCTGATCTGCTCCGGATGCGACCGGGCAGCCGGCCTTCGTGGACTTGGCCAAGGTGCGCCGTGTTGCACAGTCGGACTGGAGTGGCCTCTTTTGCGGCAAAGATCAGACCTTGGCCATCTGTTCCATCAGCACCTTGGCGGCCACTGGCAGCTCAGCTTCTCGCTCGCGCCAACGACACTCGACGGAGATGCGTCCCCGATATCCAATGGCTTTCAGTGCGGCGAAGAACGGTGTAAAGTCATCGCCGTGGACGCCGGGTGCCCGACGATCCCGGTTTTCCGCAATATGGCAGTGCTTGATCGCGTCGCCTGCGAGCAACACATCATCGGCCCCGCGGCCTTCCTGCGTGATGTGGTAGATGTCAAAGGTCAGCTGTGCAGCGGGATGCGACACGGCCTTCAGTATGGCCATGGCTTCCGGTACCGTGTTGATGAGGTTGGTTTCCTGGCTGCGCAAGGGTTCCACGCAAAGCGTTATGCCATGTGCATGCGCCATCGGTGCCATCCTGGCCAGTACGCGAGCGAACTGCTCCGTAGCCGCTTCCTTTGCAAATCCTTCCGGTACGCTGCGCGCCCCGCCGCTGCCGAATACGATGTGTTCGATACCCACAGCCGCAGCACGCTTGAAGGCAACCGCAGCGTAGCGCAAAGCGGCGTCATGATCCGCTCTCGGGCCCACGACCTTCAGCGAAGAGGGCAGAAACTGATTCGCAACCGGTACGGGCAGGCCGCGCGCCCGTATGGCTTCCAGGTTATCCTTGAACGTATCCTCGGAGCTTTTCGGCGTCAGAAACCGCTGCACGGCAGGCTCCACAAATGCATAGCCGTACGCAGCGTAATCGTCTGTGTGCCCGGCCGCGTCGCAGATGCCGACCGACATGAACGACGCCCTGTCGCGCCAGGTGGCCGCTCCTAGACCCACACCCGCGGCGCAGCCTAGGAAGTCGCGCCGCGACATTCTCCAATGGCTCAAGCCCTTGGCCATAATCACGCTCTGACTGCTGGTGAATCCAATGTCTGCCCGGCGGGGCCCGCTTCAGTCGCTGATGCCAGCGCTGTGAATCCACATCGCTCCGCAGCCCCCCGCTAAGATAACCCTCTTGATATGCACTTGCATGCACTTCTGTGACTGGACGCTAGCCCGGATAAATGACCACCGCAGTCAACACTGGAGCCTAGCGTGTACGCAGTGCGGGCTACCCCGGACTTCAAGGCGCTGCTGTCCATGCGGTCAGTAGCGGCGACCGCGCCTTGTTAACGATAGCAGCGCAAGTACCTGGGTCGCTAGAGGGCGGACAGCGACCGCGCTGGTTCTTCTTAAGCGGCTGATGTCTAGCCACACACAAAGTGTGCTTAGGGGGTGGAAACTACATCAGTTTCCG
>LXNJ01000573.1_pt1 | contig 25116 bp, 19 predicted proteins | sample 809081 | NCBI WGS metagenome assembly LXNJ01 (sample SAMN04870510, study PRJNA318959) | sponge metagenome | biome: sponge; feature: marine sponge reef; material: water | host: Petrosia ficiformis | place: Greece: Milos, Mediterranean Sea | collected 2013-05-29 | depth 5-7 m | reverse complement strand
ATCTCTCGTAGCATGGAGTTTCAATAGGCGGATCGCGGCACCTAATTAAATCTCAATCATGTCTATTGCCGAGTCCGCAGACACGACAACGCACAAACTGCGACCTGAATCGACAACTGATTCCTCATAATGTTGGCTCTAATCGTCTCCGACTTCACGACAAACACTCACGCGACTCTCGCCTTCCAAACGAAATCATGACCACAAATCCACATCCAAAGCCAACTACTGACTTGGATACGGCCAAGTTAGACATGGCGCGTTACGGTTACTGCAGCTTGAAAGCGCTCTTGACGCGCGACGATGTTTACACACTACGAACTCGACTCTCCGAGCAAATCAAGGCGGAGGCGGAAATCGGCCTAACTCACCACATGCCAGATAAGAAGCAACTTGTAATGTTCTTGCTCAATAAGGGTCAGGTATTCCGCGACATCCTCCTAAAGCCCGCGTTACATGAGGTGGTCAGCAGCGTTTTAGGAGAAGAATACCTGCTTTCGTCGTTTCATGCGCACATCGCCCATCCGGGCGGCGAAAGGAGGTTTCACACTGACCAGTTTTGGATGCCGCCGCCAACGACGCGGGACAAGCGTACCTTGATACAACCCGGCTCGATTACTCGATCAAACAACCGTGGACACCATGTCGGAGGCGATGAGTTGGTTGAATCAGGTACGATTTCGCCAGCCGTGGTGTGCAACTCCATGTGGATGTTGGATGACTACACAACTGACAACGGCGCAACGATCGTCGTGCCTGGTAGTCATCTAAGCGGTCGTCAACCGGATGCGGCGTTGGATGCAGATGCGAATTGGATTCCGGCGGTAGGTCCCGCGGGCTCAGTTGTCATCTTCGAAGGCCGTACTTGGCACTCGACTGGAACCAACCAAACTGAACATACACGCACCGGACTTACGGTTAACTTCTGTGCGCCCCAGTTCCGCCAACAAGAGAACCTGTTACTAGGCACACGACCAGAAGTCCTTGAAGGTATGTCCGACGAGCTAAAGAAACTCTGTGGGTTCGTGCCCTGGCAAGGCTATGGCGCGTATGAGAACTGCGGTGAATTCGTCAAACGCGACGAATATACAGTCGGGGAACTACACCCATCCGCAGGTTAGTCCGTTTCGGCGTCACACTCCTGACATCTCGGATCAGGGTTTTAAGTGGATGCTTTCAGATCGAGCTGCGCGAATTAGTGCATGATCCAGAGTAGCAAGCGGCGCTTTGAGTCTGTGTGCTAGTTCAAGATAGAGTGCGTCATAGATTGTTAGTCTATGGCGTCGCGCGAGAGTGAGTAACTCCACTTCGTTCGGTTCATTGTCAAGACGAACATCCAGGCGTGCTAGTGACGTCAAGACCATCGCTGTCTCGCGAGGATTCATTCGTCCTGTTCGCTCAGAAGTGATTAACACGTTTCGAATTTCAGCCCACCAGAGATTTGGTGCATATGCACCATTAGCACCAACTTCGAGAAGGACAGCTTCAGATTCGGCATGGTTCTCGTCTTCAAACAGCCAACCACAGGTCATTGAGCAGTCCAAAACGATCCGACTCACTTCCGACCTTCATTCCTATATTGGAGAATTTCCTCAAGAGTCAATCGACGACTAAACTTCACACGCAATCGCTGTATTTGCTTCACAGCCTCCATACCGCGTGAGTGGACATCGTGCTCGAGCGGAGTTAATAGTGCAATAGGGAGATTACGTCGGGTAATTGTGAAACTCTCGCCGTTCTCGACTGCGGCAATCAAGCTGGACAGGTGCGTTTTAGCTTCAAATACACCAATTTTTTTCATGATGGAATTATGTTTAACTAGTTAAATAGCTAGTTAGATTATAGGAATATTGACTGATCTATCTAACGTCTAGTTGCAAAGTTCGAATCAAGTCGGGCGTTCCTTCCATCTCTGGTCAGCGGAATTTGAGCAGCGAAGCTCGACTTTGGTATGCCGGAGGTAGCCTTGTGCGTTGAGAAATTTAGTCGCGTTAGATTAGTGTGCCGAGTCTGAAACGCGCTAGCGCTAACTCAGTTGCTCGCCGGCGAAACTCAGCCACTTCGATACTTCTTCTACGCTTAAGTGTTTTCGCGCGGCTAGGTCGATGACTTGGTCTTTCTGGAGCCTAACAGGGAAGTACTTGGACTCGGGATGAGAGAAATACCAACCCGCAACCGACGAAGCTGGCGTCATCGCGTAGTTTTCGGTAAGGGTCACACCTAGGATCTGTTGCGCATCAAGCAAATTGACGAGTGTTGATTTCTCGCTGTGATCGGGGCACGCAGGATAACCGGGAGCAGGTCTGATTCCTCGGTAAGCTTCGTCGATCAGTTCTTCGCTAGAAAATGATTCGTTCGCAGCGTACCCCCAGAACACCACCCGAACGTGTTGGTGTAGGTATTCCGTGATTGCCTCTACAAGGCGATCACAGAGCCCTTGTACCAAAATCCGTTCGCCGTCGTCCTGCGTGTTTGCGTACTCGCTGTCGTCACGTATCGAGACGGCAGTTGTAAATCCACCAACAAAATCATCGATGCCTTCCGGTGCGACATAATCGCTAAGACATAGGTTGTGACCTTCAATCGCTTGTTGCTGGCGCACGTGAAATAGTGTCGCAAGCGTCTGTTGTTTGGATTCATCCTCCCAAAGCGTGATATCGTCACCGCGTCGATTCGCGGGCCAGAACTTAAAGCAACCACGAATGTGCAATGACGCTTTCTTGGTCATCTCATCGAGCATCGTTTGCGCGTCATCAAAAACCTCGCGCGCGCTAGTACCTACCACGGAATCGTCCAGGATAGCCGGGTATTTCCCAGCTAGTCCCCAGGTCTTGAAAAACGGCGTCCAATCGATGTATTCACGAATCGATTGGATTGATACATCTTCGACGTGTTGAGAGTCCAAAGTACGTGGTACGGGTGGTGTATAGGTCTCCCAGTCCCACTCGAAAGCATTTGAGCGTGCGGCCTGAAGATTCAGAAACGCACGTGCGGGCGCCGCAGCACGACGTTCGCGGACGCGAGCATAAATTGCACGGGTCTCCTCGACGAGGGTATCGTGACGTTCGTCCGAAAGTAAATCTGCAACGACACCGACACTTCGTGAGGCATCCGGGACGTAGATGACTGGTCCGTCGTACGCAGGCGCGATTCGGATCGCGGTGTGTGCTCGCGAAGTTGTCGCGCCACCGATTAGCAACGGTAATGTAAAACCTTGTCGCTGCATTTCGGAGGCGACATGAACCATCTCGTTGAGCGAAGGCGTGATCAGACCGGATAGTCCAATCAGCTCGGCGCGCTCTTCCTGTGCGACTGCAAGTATTTTTTCACAAGGCACCATGACGCCAAGATCGATCACGCGATAGTTGTTGCACTGAAGGACCACGCCCACGATGTTCTTGCCAATGTCGTGAACATCGCCTTTTACGGTCGCCATGACGATCGTCCCTTTGAAGCGTTGATTGACCGCAGACGATTCCTTTTCCGCTTCGATGAATGGTTCAAGATAAGCGACAGCGCGCTTCATGACCCTTGCGCTCTTGACTACCTGTGGCAGAAACATTCGGCCACTACCAAATAGGTCGCCGACTGTATTCATGCCGTCCATCAGCGGACCTTCGATGACATGGATGGGTCGTTCCGATTGACTTCGCGCCTCCTCGGTATCCTCCACAATGAACCTATCAATGCCATGGACGAGCGAGTGCTCAAGGCGTTCGTTAACAGGTGTGTCTCGCCACGCTAAGACGTCTTCGAGTGACTCGCGAGTGTCTTGTAGAGTCGTTGCGAGTTCGAGTAATCGTTCACCGGCATCCGGGTCCGTGTTTAGAACTGTTGCTTCAACGACGTCCCGAAGCTCCGTTGGAATATCATCGTAGCTTGTGAGTTGACCAGCATTTACGATACCCATCGACAAGCCGGCTTCGACGGCGTGATAGAGGAATACCGCGTGTATCGCTTCGCGAATCTGGTTATTACCCCGAAACGAGAACGAAATGTTGCTGATCCCGCCGGATGTCTTCGCATAGGGTAGGTTGTCTTTTACCCACGCACATGCGCGAATGAAATCCGTACCGTACTTACGGGATTCTTCCTGTCCTGACGCGAGTGGAAAAATGTTCGGATCGAAGATGATGTCTTCGGGCGGGAAGTTAACTTTGTCGACGAGCAGACGGTAGGCCCGTTCCATAATCGCGATGCGTCGCTCGTATGAGTCGGCTTGACCTTCTTCGTCAAACGCCATGACGATGACCGCGGCGCCGTACTGCAAGCATTTCGAACCACGTTCAAGGAACGTCGCCTCGCCGTCTTTCAAACTAATGGAATTGACAATGGACTTGCCTTGCGCACACTGTAATCCTGCTTCGATCACATCCCAATCGCTGGAATCGATCATGAGTGGAACGCGTGCAATATCCGGTTCACCTGCGATAAGGTTGAGGAAGCGTTGCATGTATGCGACACCGTCGAGTAGACCTTCGTCCATATTCACGTCGATGATTTGTGCGCCGTTTTCGACTTGGTCTCGTGCTATATCGATCGCTTCATCGAATTTCTGAGATTTGATTAAGCGTTTAAAGCGCGCAGATCCTGTTACATTCGTTCTCTCGCCGACATTTATGAAAAGGCTTTCATCATTCCAAACGAGCGGCTCGAGGCCACTGACGATAAAGTCTCGACGTGGACTCGGATTCTTTCGAGCTTTCGCTCCTTCAAGTTGATCGGCAATGGCTTCGATGTGTGCAGGAGTGGTACCACAGCATCCACCTACGAGGTTCAGCCATCCTTCGCTGAGCATGTCGCCGAGAACTTCGGCCATGTGATCGGGTGTTTCGTCGTATTCACCAAGTTCATTCGGAAGTCCAGCATTTGGGTGGACCGAGACAAAGGATTCAGCCAATTGGGTGAGATCCTCCACTCGTGGTCGTAAGTCCTCAGCACCTAGAGCACAGTTCAAACCGATAATCAAGGGTTGAGCGTGCCGGATGGATGCCCAGAACGCTTCGGTCGTCTGACCGGTGAGCGTGCGACCACTCGCGTCTGTGATCGTTCCTGAAATCATGAGTGGTATGTCAGCGCGGCGCTTTCGGATGACCTCCTGGTACGCGAAGATCGCTGCTTTGGCGTTCAACGTGTCGAATATCGTCTCCACCATGATGAGATCGACATCTCCGTCAAACAGACCCTCAAGAGATTCGACGTAAATGCGTACGAGGTCATTGAACTGAACATTTCGATACGCAGGATCGTTTACGTCGGGTGAGATACTTGCGGTACGATTTGTTGGACCGAGTACTCCTGCCACAAAGCGTCTTTTCTTGTCGTTTGACCACGCTTCTGCTGCTCGTCGAGCGATGCGTGCTGAGTGGAGATTCAGGTCGTATGCCTTATCTTCTAAGCCGTAGTCTGCCTGAGAGATCGCATTGGCGTTGAACGTGTTGGTTTCGATGACCTCAGCACCGACACGCAGATACGCTTCGTGTGTCTCAAATACGATGTCTGGCTGCGTGAGACTGAGGACATCGCCATTGCCTTGCAGCGAATGGCTGTGGTCCACGAATAGCTCGCCCCGGAAATCGGACTCGCTCAGCTTGTAACTCTGCTGCATCGTACCCGTTGCGCCGTCGAGTAATAGAACGCGCTCGCGCAACGCAGCGGCGAGAGGATTTGACATGTTGGGGTTTAAGGTTTAGGCGGAATTATGGGTGGCGCAGCACGTGCGAAGGCCTTGATTCTTCGGTTGTTTCAGTTGAACGGCTCTCAAAGTACACACTTCATTGAATAAACTTACAGCATGAACGCTGAAACCCCACGTGCCGTCGCGTACGTTGATATCTCGGAATCTGCCGAGAACTATCTGTGTGAGCTACTGGCCAAACAGGAAGGCGAGTGCGGTATTCGTATCTATGTCGAGAACCCAGGCACACCCCACGCGGAAACGTGTATTGCGTACTGTCGGCCGAACGAAGTTCAGGAAGACGACCAATCCGTTGCGTACAACGGCTTCATAGCGTGGTTTGAGGAACGAAGTCTCGCATACCTAAAAGACGCGGTCGTTGATTTCCAACAGGATCGGATGGGAGGTCAGCTCACCATCAACGCACCGAATGCGCGCATTCCGAGTGTAAGTCCGGATTCACCGATCGAAGATCGGATCAACTATGTCTTGTATAACGAGATTAATCCTGGACTTGCAGCTCATGGCGGACAGGTCGCGCTAATGGAAGTGGTAGAGGAAAATATCGCCGTACTGCAATTTGGCGGTGGTTGTCAGGGGTGTGCGGCAGTCGATATCACGTTGAAGCAAGGCGTGGAACGAGCGTTGATGGAGCAAGTTCCTGATCTTGGTGGCATTCGCGACGCGACTGATCACACGTTTACCGATAACGCTTACTACTAGTATGGCTTAACCTTCGAGTAACTCCTGTGGCTTAAACGTTTGATCGTTAAGCCGGTGCATTTCTGACGGACTCCCCGAATCGATTACTGCTTTACGTGCTGGTATCGAAACATCCACTTCGACAAGCTCCGCTACATCCGTAAAGAAAATCGCCGCTCTAATCGGTAATGATTCTTGTAGTTCGAAGATCTCGGCATATCGAATTAGTTGTGGCTGATGATTCAGTGCTTTTTGGTCCAACGGTACGTTACGGTCGTCCGGAATCATCGATGTTTTGTAGTCGACTATCCAACGCGTCCCCTCGTCTACGAACGTGCGGTCGACGATCGAAATTAGATTTTGCGAACCGTTGGATGTGGTGTATGCGACTTCGACTGCTGACTGTTCGTGATCCGCTCTCAGTAGCCAACGACCCTTATCGCTCGCGACGGTGCTTTCCAGCTGATTTTGGACCGTTTCGAGCATATCTGCGATGTCGCGTGCACTGAATCCTTGATTTCGAAGTTCATTTCGCCACATTTCAACACGCTGGCTGTCTGGTAAGTCCAACGAGCCGACTTCGACCATGCGCTGCAATTCTCCGTGTACCAGATGGCCAATCGCGATTGGACTTGACAACAGTGTTTCGATCTGATCTTGGCTAGCACTTTCCGGAGCTTCGTCGAGTATTACGTTTGCTTCGAATTCAGGCAATGTCGTTGGTACTTGGAAATGGAAGTTTGGATCGATCCGTCGCCAGATTCTTGCACCGGTTAGTTCATCTTGTGGCGTATCTTGGGCCGGTACCTGCTCCCAATCGGTCGGTATTGTCACTTCCCGAATCAGACGCAAGAAGGAATTCGCATTTGGTTTCTTTTCAAGATCCTTGACCGTACCGAATAACCACAGAGATGTTTTCGCGCGCGTTGCACCAACATAGAACAAGCGCGAGGTCTCGTTCTTGTTCCGCTGTGCTTCGTCCTTGAACATGATGCTGTGCATAGGGTCTGGCTCGAGCTGGTTCTGCGCGGCCATCACCGTACCGAATTCCGTTTGCTTGACGTAGAGCGGCAGACGCTGTTCGTGCCTGGTTACTTGATTAAGCGCTGGCAATACCACATGATCGAATTCAAGTCCTTTTGCATTATGGATGGTCATGACCTCGACGTAGGCACTTGGGTTGTTTTCTGTGGCTAGCGCAGACTCCACGCGTTCCCAGAGCGAATCCTTGTCGATGTAGTCATTCTCAAACCCTTCGAGAATGTCCAGATAGTGTTGCGCATTGTCCTTGATCACGGGTTCGCTGTTAGGGTCGCTGTGGATTGCATACGCATTAGCGCCACCAAGTTGATACCAAATGCGTTCGACACGGGATCTAAGGCTTCGATGCTGATTGTGCAACGCGTCGAGGATCGGCTCACGGATACGATAGACGATCTTGGACGCGATGTCACTTAATTTCTCAGTTGGCGGCGCGAGCACCATATCGACGGCTCGATCATGTTCGCGTAAGACTTCGAGATCGCGCAGTTCAATCCCTGCAAGAGGGCATAGGAGTAACGCGCTCCAGGCTAACTCGTCTTCGAGGTCGATTAACGCGCACGTCAAGCTATAGAGATCTCGCACCGCACCGAAGTTGGATAGTGATTCCATGTCGACGCCGCGCCAACGTACGCCGTGGTCGCGGAAAGCTTCGAAATATGCGCCAATCTCATTTCGGGTTCGGAATAAAACAGCAATGTCATCGCTGGGAAATTGCTCATGGAGCTCCCGTAGTTTCATCGCAACTAATTCCGCTTCGTGCTTCCGGTCCTCTGATTCGATGATTGTTAATCCATGTCCAGAGCCTAAGGCGACCTTATCCATCTCGATGGACTCTGAGAACGCGACCTGCCCGAGCTCGGCATCATTTACGTCTCCGAGTATGGGTGCAAACACGGAATTGCACCAATCCACGAGGTGCGTTGATGACCTAAAGTTCGCGGTCAGCTGTAGTTTTTCGACTTGTCGGTGCTTGATTCCGCCGGTTTCAGCCGTTAGGAAGTTCGTAAGGTCAGCGTCGCGAAATTTGTAAATCGATTGCATCGGATCGCCAACGGCGAAAAACGTATTGCCGTCATCGGGTTCCCATCCTTCCATCAGCAGATTGAGAAAGTCGTTCTGTGCGATCGAGGTATCCTGATACTCGTCGACCAGGATGTGACGTATTCGATAGTCAAGCGCGAGCGCTAATTCGGTTGGCGCGTCATCGACGCGAAGGGCACGACGTGCGGCAATCGCCCGTTCGGTGAAGTCTACGACCTTCTGACTATCGAACAGTTGGTTCAGCTCTTGTACACACGCGAGTAACGTCAGTGCATAGTTGGTCAGATCTTGCTTCTGTGTCTCAGTGAGTTCAGCAGATGGGAGACCACGAAGTTTGCTGAGCTGTTCAGGCTTGATGGTGTTTTCCATCTCCTCCTTGACTGATGTCCACGAATCTTTCAGTACAGCATCGGTGCTAGGAATCCCTTCGCGTTTGGAGATTCGTTTGCGCCATGAGTCTTGGCCCGTCAGGAATAGATACACGAGATGATCCCAATCTGATGGATCGTCCATGCCGTAAAACGGTTCAGGCTTATTTTTCTGCGGTTTTGAGGCGGCAACCAGTTCAACGCACTCTTCCCACAGTCCGCTCGTCACCGAGACCGCGTCGACGAACTCCTGTTGGCGCCGCTTGCAAAACGAAGATCGTGCTTGCTGAAGTTGATCAGCCAAGAGATCAGCATCTACCTGACTGAGCGCACCTCCAGCAAGTGCCGGGATGTGCTCAAGCCATTGATCCCTTTTGGTCAACATATCGACAAGCAGATCCCGGACGTTATCCGGGTTGTTGTCGAACGCGGCAACCATCGCGGCGATTTCGTCGCCAAAGCTCGCTGTTCGTGCAGCGATTCGTTCTAACGCATTTCCAACCGCTTCTCGATATACCGATTCGGCGTTTTCTATGGTTTCGTAGTCTAGGCTGAGACGGCTTTGATAGGGCAACTGCTGAACCAAACCCTGCTGGAAGCTATCAATGGTTTGGATATGCATACGCTGAGGCGTTGCCAAGAGTTGCCAATTCCGTTCTGCACTCCGTTGCATCGCGGCGCGCGCGTGCTCCTTTGAAACAGACTTCAGCTCTTCGATCACGCGTGCGCGCATTTCTTGTGCAGCTTTACGTGTAAACGTGATCGCGAGGATCTCTTCGGGTTCGTTGACCGTCGCCAACAACGCTAGATATCGCGTGACGAGAAGCGTCGTTTTACCTGAACCAGCCGGTGCTTGAACGATGAATGACCTCGTAGGGTCTATCGCTGTGTCGCGCTGCTCCTGATCGGGTGGCGGCGACAGTGCTTGCTTTAGGGAAGCGTTTACATCGCCCATATCTACTCCTCATCGCCTCCCACATAGTTCAGCGTAGGATCTTCATACACACGGCAGAGGTTAGATAGGTGGCAGAATCGACACACGTCGTCTTGTACGGGTTCCACGTCCGCCTTGCCGTCGAGGTGGTCTGTGACGATTTCGGTTAACCGTTTTCGCCATGCGTCTTTCAGCTCCGTCAACGACGCGAAGTTTCCAATGCTGCCGTCCAAACCATCTGAGACCTCGGGTTGGGTTGAGGTCCCGATCCCTTGCCAACGACACTTAAGACCATCGGAAGTACGATAAATCGACAAATAGGCGAGACCGTCGCATGCTTCTACGGCGGTGGCATACATAGGCATCTGAGGATCACTCATCAGTTCGGGATCCCAGTTCTTGGTTAGATAGTTGGGACCGGTTTTGTGGTCGATGATGATTCGCTCCATGGAGTCTGTGCGGTCGATTCGATCTATGTAGCCTCGGAACTTCAACCTCTTTATTTCGAGCTCGACTTCTTTCTCAACATCTAGCACTTCGAACGGCTCGCGACGCTGAACTTGAAACGTCAACCATTCGTTAATCCAACGCATAAGACGCACCCGTTCATGCCTTAGAAATCGAGCAGGTAGCGTCTTCGACTCGTCGCTTTCTTCCAACACTTTGTCAACCGCAGCGAGAAGGGTGTCCTCGTTCAGTCTCTCGAGTTGCGCTTGAGTTCTGGCACCAGCGAGTATCTCAGCTACGACATAGTGAAAGAGCGAGCCGCGTTGCGCCGCCGTAGGGAAACGTGAAAGAGGCGTTTCCGTTTCACTGAGCCCAGCGCGATGGACAGCCCAACCTTTGAATGGGCAATGTGCTTGATCGCGGAGCAACTTCGTCCTAGCTTTGACATTTTCCGGTGCAACCTTTGAGCCGTAGGGTTGTTGGTATTCGTGAATCACACCCGAGACTGAAAAAGTCGACCACGGGTGGCCGTATTCGATTAACTCGAAGCCGTCTACCAATGAACGTATAGAAGCTCCGTCTTCCGCGTCATTTTCGCTGCTCAGATCCGCGAAGAGGTTGCTCGGTTGTGCTGCGACCTTGTCGATCTGACTTACGTAGCTGAACACCACCTCAGCGGACGAAGTTCGCCAATGATTGGTCAATACACGTGCGTCTTCGAGCATTTGCTCGTGGGAGATACCAGGCAGGTTCGCACGTTTCTGCATGATGCGAGGCAGAAACGGATTAGGTCTTGGTACTGCCGGCCAATCGACATCGGATACCCCTGTGACCCAGAGCGCGTCAAATCGTAAGTTGGATGAGGCATCGCGACCCATTACTTGTATTGGTGCCTCAGATCTTGCGACACTAATGGTCTGATCGGCGGCGAAGATCTCAACAAGATCAATGAAGCGGCGCCACGAAATGCGTGGCCGAATTGCTGCGGCCTGTGCGAGTCGTAAAACTAAGTCGTTCAGGACCTTGATCGCGTTCCCGTCAAGGTACGCGAATTCATCTTTTGATTCCGCTGTATATCCGCAAAGACGGAGAAGCTCGAGAATTGCCTCAGCTGTGTCGGCAAATGCGATTGGCTGATCAGGTCTAGTGGGTGCAACCCGCACGACGCGGTCTAACACACTACGTTCAGCTCGAGGCAGTCTATTGCGGTATTCCCGAATCGTCATGCGCTCTCTGAACCATTTCTGAGGTTTGCGATGAAGTTTCAGTCGCGGCAAGTACGGCGATTTAGCGAGTTGCAGAAGAACGTCGCAGTCGAGAGAACCACATGTCCATCTCAACAGATTAATGAAATCAAGATAGACTCGATGCTGGATTAGTGGTTGTCCGCTATCGATGGCTACGAGTCTTGTAATGTCCTTGACTTCTGGAAATATGCTTTCAAACGAGCGCCGTATGATTGGATAGGACTGACTCAGACCATTGATCACCACGCCTATTGTGGCGCTTGTACCGTACGCGGAAAGTTTTTCTCGCGACCACAATGCGAGCGTATTGAATTCTTCCGTCGCTTTTTCAAACCCATGTAAGCGTTGCGTGGTAGACTCGATCCGAATTGGAGACTCAGTCACGTCACGGTATAGATCGCATCGTGCCATTGCTTCGAATAGATTGCGTGAAGCGACGCTCGGGTCTTTAAACCCGTATGCCGCAATGGGTTGCGGGCGCCAGTCATGTCGCTCGATTGCGCGCTGCAACAATTCGGGAATTTCCGCTACGGTAATCAGTTTTTCGCGATCCAGACACCTGCGGATGCGTTGAAACCAGTCATCACAGAGTTGGCCGTTTTCGGTCGTACGGATGTCCTTGAAATCTATCCAGAGATTTGCTTCCCAAGCTAAATACCACGCGTCGACAATGGCAGACGCATGCATCTCCACTTCTTCATTCGGTGCTTGTTGCTGGGCGATAAGTAGGAATGTGTCGTTCGAAACGACGCTTCGCAACGCGAGTGAGGGGTGGCGGGATCCAAGGTGCCGATAGCTATTGAGTAACCACTGCGAATAGGACTGGATCTGCGGGCGAGTCCAGACCTTTTCGTTTGCCTGAATTTTCTCGTAATCGAAGGCATACCTAAGTTCACGGGCTAAGCGTGCGCTGGCGGCGACGAGTGTTAGGTTATTAGTTGCTGAGAGATAGTCGCTGGGTAAGGTAACAGTAGGTTTTCGCAATCAACTAGTTAGTCATCTGTGTATCGAGCGCCAATCTTAAGACGAGGTGGACTATCAGCGGGACTAAAATTCCACTTCGTTTCTCTCGGTTACTCTGGATTAATGATCAAAGCGTTGTTTCGTCATTTCATGGACACCAACTGGGTGATGAAGATCGTACTCGCGTGGGCGTGGATTTCGGCGCTGATCATGGTGCTTGCACTTGTTTCACCCTACTATCAATTAGTCATAAGCTATTGGCACTTATAGTCTAGAAAAGCGGGTCGGCGATCGGTCCCGACTTTAATCACCAGCTAGGAATCTTCAATATTCGATAGGTCGTCGAGTCACCGATCACACTCGAGCTCGCAGCAGAACTGATGACATTGCGCTAATCTAAAGTAGACCTAATAACACCTGTTTAGCTTGATTGATCTCTGAAGCGATGTATTCCGAACCGCCGCGGTCCGGATGGTTCTTCTGCATCAGACGACGGTGGGCTTCAACGATTTCATCACGCGTTGCTGACTCGTCGACACCGAGAATCTTGCGGGCACGTTCAGGCGTGATTGCGTCCGAGCTACCTTCATTGTGAGTCGTCTCTTCCTCGGAATTCCTCGCGCTTAGATTAGGGTGGTATCTCTGAATGTATGCACCCAATAGTCGCTTCGACTCGTCGCTGACAGAGTTGTAGAGTTCGACGATTTCAGATTCATCGAGCGACTCGAGTGATCGGCTTGCGAATCTGCCTACGAGAACGGTTCCAGATAGTTCGCCAGTCTCATGCGCGAGTTTCATGTTGATTTCATCGGTCGCTGTTTCACTCACGTTTGGCGTTTCGTTCGCGCTGGTATCGGCGTAACCACCGAAAGCTTGATTGAGCGGCGAAGCGCCACCGAACATTTGCCACATTCGCGTCGCGAATGGCGCGAATCGGAGCACTCCAAACGCCCGACGGAGAAACGGAAGCAAGGCGGTTCCTGTGGCAGCAATCCAGTGTAAACGGCCGGAAGCTGCGAGTAGTCCGAGAGAAGCTATCAACACGAGACTTGTGATCACGATCACGTTTGTAGAGAGCTGTGGCTTAGACTTGGTCCAGAGCACCTTCATCAAGAGCAAAAAGGCAAAGGCAGCAAGTACGCCGCAAATAATGATCGCCATCAGCGTTCGATCTGCGTAAGCAGTTTCTTGCTTAACGGCGTGCCTAGTCGTCTGACCGCGTCAAGGCCTTCGGTCGCGAACACGACCGCAGTTTTTAGCAGTTCGGCAAGTTGTGCTGCCGAGCCAGACTCGAATGGCATATGTGCGCCGCCGGAACGTTCCGCAATTGTCCGGAATACCTCGGTCGCGTATCGCTCTGAACCTTCTTGGAACACGAATACGGGGACTTGCCGTATTCCCAGTTGTCCCGCCGTGTTGACGATTTCCGCCATAGGTTCCTCACACATATCACCAATATACACAGCTGCTTTGACCGTTTGGTCTCGGGACGCCTCGTTCAAGATGTGCGTCATTACACGACGAATTTGTGTCATGCCGCCAAGACACCGCACTTGTTGCATGGTGCGTAGTAACTGCTCGGGCGAGCTACTCCAAGACGATGCTCGGAACTGATTGAACCCGCCAAAATGCACGAGTTGAACCGCGAGGTCAGCGGATTTCGCCGCGGTAAAAAGTTCCGCGTGCAAACTTGATGCGAGATCCCAGGTCAATTCGCGACTTGCGGTCGCATCAAGCGCGAAGATCAGTCGGTTATTGCCGATCGGTTTTAACGGATGCTTTTCAATTTCCTGTAGGAATCGATTGACGTCAGTGCTTCGTTCGACTGGTGCTTTGCTTGTCATTTTGATGGTTGAAGTCGAGGTACGATGAATTTGCGATCTTGACGCAAAAGTACAAGAGAGGCGCAAATGATGCGATTTCAGCGATTATCAATCATTTGTCCTTGACAGGTTCGTCTGTCGTGCTTAAATTAGAACAAATTTAGTCACATTGCATTGCGAGGTTGTTTTTGACTGAAGTCAGTACTGAAGAATCATTGGCGCACCTGCGTGTAGAACATCGCGATTTAGACACCGTCATCAATTTTCTTGTTGAAAACGGTCATCCTGATCAGGATTTAACACGTCGATTAAAACGTCGTAAGTTGAATCTACGCGATCGGATTACACGCCTCGAACACACCGTCGCCGTTTCGGCAGGATCTTAGCTTCGAGAAAGTCCTTCGTGCTGAGCTAGAAAGCTGAGCGAACGAAGACTCGCTGAATCTCTCGTCGGAGCAATTTCGATGAGAGTTAAACACCATCTAGATAGACTATCGATCTAAAACCAAAAGTACTACGGTTCTCCTTCTACCGAACGGTCTGCTTATGGACATACTCCGCGGACGAGATTGGAATTCCAAAGATCTGTTCCGGAAAAGTATGTCCCCCGAATTTCGAACTCAAAGCGTGCATGCGTGGGAGCGAAGTATCACTTGAAACTGAAGCAACTTGAATACCTCTTGGAGACTTATAACCATAGTCTTAACATGTCTGAAGCGGCGCGCGTGTTAAACACTACACAACCAGGCATCAGCAACGGTATTCGACGGCTGGAGGAAGAGCTCGGAGTTGATCTGCTAACCCGCAAGGGGAAGCGTTTAGGTACAACTCCAGCAGGAGAACGCATCGTTTTACTCGCACGCGAAGCGCTGCAGAAAGTTGAGTCGATTGAACGTGCTGCAGAAGAATTTTTACACGAAGATCGAGGCGCGTTACGGATCGCGACTACCCATACTCAAGCACGGTACGTACTCCCGGCACACATCCGGAATTTTCGCGAGAAATACCCCCTGGTTAGTCTCCACATCAACCAAGGTACCCCCGCGCATCTTGCAGAGCTGACGTTAAATGGAGAGGTGGACTTCGCGATCGCGACCGAAGGATTCGAGCATTTCACGAACCTAATTCTGGCTCCTTGCTATACGTGGAATCGATCGATCGTCGTGCCTACAGGTCATCCGCTGACGCGGGTTGACCGCCTAACCTTGGCGAACATTGCGCGCGAACCGTTGGTAACGTACGTATTTGGTTTTGCAGGAGGCTCAAGTGTCGCTAATGCGTTCGCGAAAGAGGGCCTGTCTGCAAACGTTACCTTCACCGCGACCGATACGGACGTCATCAAGAAATACGTGCGTCTTGGCGTAGGCATCGGCATCATTGCGTCGATGGCGAGGGAAGAGGATGTGGACGACGATCTCGTTTTTTTAGATGCTTCACACCTGTTTGATCCAAGTGTGACACACATAGGGTTGCGACGTGACGTCTTTTTACGGAGCTACATGTACGAGTTCATTGAATCCTTCGCCGAGCATCTGACTCGGCCGTTGATTGAAAGGGTTTTGTCGACTACACAAAGAGACGAGCAAGACGCGCTGCTAAGCGGATTCGAACTGCCTCGACGCTAAGACCACGCATGGGTGCTTACCCTTAGACTTTGTCCAATCCATCTAAGATAGCCAGTTAGTGAACGTAACCTATTGATATAAAAGATTATTTAAGTAATTTGAGAAATTAAGATTGCAGGAATACAGATTGCGTTGTAATTGACGTTGGAGACTTCGTTCGTTGTTTCGGATCACTTCAGAACCGTGTGTTTGGTTCAAATGTAATCCAGATCGGGATTTGCGCGCAACGTATCTTCAGCGTCCTTACTCGATGCCTTCAGTGAACTCTCGAGTTCTTCTTTCACAAACTTGAAGTAAACCGTGTAGATACGCGTTTCCTCGCCGTCCTCCACCACGAAGAAGGGTGCAAGTTTGACATCATGTTCGGCCGCTAACTGCATCCCTGGTGATTGTTCGTCGCGTTCGTCTGCAATGAGAATTTCGTCAATTCTGCTGCTATAACCTGAGCTAGTGAGGCGTCGCTCAACGTCAGCGCATTTCCGACATGGACTGCCGTCCTTCAGGATTTTCTTGACAAAAGTGACCTTCAAGGTATCGATTCAATCGCTTGAAAGGTTTTGCGCGTGTAGGCCACATTCCTTATCGTCTTCGTGTTCCCACCACCACCGACCCGCGCGTTCAGGCTCGTCAGCCTTGATAGGTCGAGTACACGGCGCACAACCGATGGACTTATACCCTTGGTCATGCAACACGTTGTAGGGAACTTTGTGTTTCCGGATATAGGACCACACATCGTCCGCAATCCATGACGCAAGCGGATTGAACTTGACGATTTCATGAGTTCTCGTTGAGAATGCTGTGTCGACCTGTTCGTGAGGAACATTCGTTCGCGTTGCGCTTTGATCGCGGCGTTGCCCCGTAATCCATGCATCTAGTTCGCCGAGTTTTCGTTCAAGCGAAGCAATCTTGCGAATTCCGCAACACTGAGTGTGACCGTCCTTATAAAAACTGAACAAGCCTTTTTCTCGCACAAGTTCCTCAACATCCCAGTTATCGGGCGAGAGGACTTCAATCTGGATGTCGTAGTGTTCGCGAACTCGATCGATGAACTCATAGGTTTCCGCGTGAAGACGACCGGTGTCGAGTGTAAATACACTGAATGCGTTACCCACGAGCTTGGCCGCTATATCGATTAGAACGACATCTTCTGCGCCACTAAACGAAATCGCGATGCGATCTTGTTCAAAGCGTTTGAGTGCCGATGCGACGACCTCGTCAGGCGTGCTTTCGACTTCTAGTGCGAGGGAAGGCATGCGCGGAATTTTAGGTATGCGCAGGTCTTCTTCGGATTAGGGGACAATACATCTACGCCTGCTAAGCGGGAAGGAGAACGAGCGTTCACCCGCACTCTGGAACTTGCAATTCGTGCTGTGTGTCGAGATCAATTCAGGTGTGCACCTCGAAGTAATCCTAATAACCTATTGATATTGAATCATTTTATTGTTTGATTTTAGAGGTGTAGACAAGATAAATTTCGTGCTTATCACAGCTGACTTGTGAATAGCAGCGAGCGAGATAGTTTCAAGAACTAACTCTAGGGTAACGTGTTGCGGTAACGCAATCGAAGACTCGCCAAATCGTAAAATCACTCGGCGTTTCACGCAGAAGAGGCGAATTTCAAATCCATTCAATCTTTAGCAAAGCCTAATGAGCCCTGGCAAACTTTTTCGACGTGCGATGCGCGAAGAAAGTCCGCTACAAATAGTTGGTGTGATCAATGCGTACGCTGCAATGCTGGCACAACGCGCCGGGTTTAACTGTATATACCTATCTGGAAGCGGCGTCGCTGCGGCTTCATACGGGCTGCCTGACCTTGGGATCACGTTAATGGATGATGTACTAGAAGACGCACGACGAATATGCAACGCGTGTGAGTTGCCACTACTGGTTGATATCGACACGGGGTGGGGCGGTGCTTTCAATATTGCGCGTACGATCCGGGAAATGGAGCGTGTAGGCGTAGCTGGCGTACACATCGAAGACCAGGTTGCACAAAAGCGCTGTGGTCACCGTCCAAATAAGGTGATCGTTTCTATTGAAGAGATGTGCGATCGTATCAAGGCAGCGGTAGACGCTAAACTCGACGCAGAGTTCGTCGTCATGGCGCGCACCGATGCGCTAGCGGTTAGTGGTATGGATGCCGTAATTGAGCGTGTTCAGCGGTTTGAGGAAGCGGGTGCGGATGCGATCTTCGCGGAAGCGATGACGGAGCTCGATATGTATCGTGAGATCACCTCGCGAGTTAGCGTTCCGGTGTTGGCAAATATGACGGAATTCGGTAAAACGCCGCTGTATACGACCGAGCAGTTAGGTGCGGTGAATGTCGCCATGGCACTTTATCCCCTTTCGGGTTTTCGCGCGATGAGTCAAGCCGCACTCAACATGTACAACGGCATCCGAAATCACGGCACGCAGGTACAGAATCTTGACTCGATGCAGACTCGCGATGAGCTGTACGAGATTTTGGGATATCACGAGTTTGAACAGAAACTAGACGATCTATTTAGTAAGGAAGAAAACAGTGGTTGACAAGAAACTAGGCGGCGCTGGGCTACGTGGTCAATCTGCTGGCGAAACGGCATTGTGTACGGTCGGCAAGACTGGCACTGGCCTCACTTATCGCGGCTACGACATTTCAGATCTCGCTAAGTCGACGACATTCGAAGAGGTCGCCTATCTCATTCTTTACGGTGAATTACCCAATACGTCGCAGCTAGATCAATATCAAGCCAAACTAAAGAAACTACGTGGTTTACCAGACGAACTCGTAGCGACACTCGAAAAGATTCCGCGCACGGCGCATCCGATGGATGTTATGAGAACGGGGTGCTCATTGCTTGGCAATCTAGAACCCGAGGGCGATTTCGAGAATCAGCAGCAAGTCGCGGATCGATTGCTTGCAATATTTCCATCCATCATTAATTACTGGTATCGCTTCTCACATGACGGTGTCCGGATCGAAGTTGAAAGCGACTCCGACAGCATCGCTGGTCACTTCCTCGCGACACTACTTGATGGTGACATCGACCCGATGTTTCAACGGGTCATGGACGTTTCGCTGATCCTGTACGCAGAGCACGAGTTCAATGCTTCCACGTTTACAGCACGAGTCTGCGCTTCGACCTTATCCGACATGCACTCCTGTGTCACGGGTGCAATCGGTTCGCTACGGGGACCTCTACACGGCGGAGCGAATGAAGCTGCAATGGCATTGATCGAACAGTTCGACTCAACTCAGCGAGCAAGAGAGCGAATTCTTGAAATGCTGACCACCAAGGAAGTGATCATGGGGTTCGGACATGCGATCTATCGTGAGTCGGACCCGCGAAACGCGATCATCAAAAGTTGGGCTGAAAAACTGGCGGTTAAGGTCGGCGATCAAGTCCTTTATCCTGTTTCGTGTGAAGTTGAGAAGACCATGTGGGACGAAAAGAAACTCTTTGCAAATGCGGATTTCTTTCACGCCAGCGCATATCACTTTATGGGAATTCCGACGAAGCTATTTACGCCTATCTTCGTGTGTTCACGGGTCTCTGGATGGACTGCTCACATCATGGAACAACGGTCGAACAATCGAATCATTCGGCCAAGCGCGGACTACGTCGGACCCGAACCTCGGAGCGTGACTCCTCTATCCGATCGCTAGCGTGTTGGGTGCATTTCTCTACGTAGTACTTCAAGGAATACCTGCTTGATCCAGAACGTCGATATTAATGTAAGGCCGGACCCGGATGAGGAATTGGCGACCATTGCTGAGTACGTAAGCAATGCTACGATCGACAGTGAACCCGCATTGGACACCGCGCGTAACTGCTTGATCGATACGCTAGGTTGTGGTTTCCTTGCCTTGCGTTTCCCTGAATGTACGAAGATGCTCGGTCCACACGTACCAGGGACTGTTGTACCGGGCGGCGCCCGGGTTCCAGGTACGCCCTATGTATTGGATCCGGTAAAGGCAGCGTGGGACATCGGATGCATGATCCGGTGGCTCGACTTCAACGATACTTGGCTGGCAGCGGAATGGGGACATCCTTCCGATAATCTAGGCGGTATTCTGGCAGTCGCAGATTACTTGAGTAGACAACCGGGTAAGGAACCGCTGACGATGCGCGACGTGCTGAACGGCATGGTGAAAGCACATGAGATTCAAGGGTGTCTAGCGCTCGAGAATAGCTTCAATCGAGTTGGTTTAGATCATGTACTGTTGGTGCGCGTTGCGACTGCTGCAATCGTCATGGACATGCTTGGCGGGACACAAGATCAAGTCGTCGACGTGCTGTCTCACGCCTTCGTTGACGGTTCGAGCCTGCGCACCTATCGTCATGCTCCGAACGCCGGTCCGCGTAAATCCTGGGCTGCAGGTGACGCAACGAGTCGAGGAGTTCAGCTAGCGTTGTTTGTGCTCAAAGGCGAGATCGGTTATCCAAGCGCATTGTCGGCACCACAATGGGGTTTCTACGACGTGAACTTCGGCGGTAAATCGTTTAAATTCCAGCGCGATTACGGTTCCTACGTCATGGAGAACGTGCTCTTCAAGATTTCGTATCCGGCGGAGTTTCATGCTCAGACCGCCGTTGAGGCAGCATGTCAGCTGCATCCGAAAGTCGCGCACCGAATTGACAACATTGACCGCATCGAGTTAACCACACATGAATCAGCGATCCGCATCATCAGCAAAACGGGTGAACTAAACAATCCCGCGGACCGCGACCATTGCCTGCAATACATGACCGCGATTGGCTTGCTCAAAGGAAATCTTGTTGCCGAGGACTATGAGGACGACGTCGCCGCAGATCCTCGTGTTGATCAATTGCGCGATCTGATGGTAGTCAGTGAAGATGAACGTTATAGTGCTGAATACCACGAACCAGACAAGCGTTCAATCGCGAACGCGGTGCAAGTTTTCTTCCGAGACGGTACTCACACGGAAAAAGTGTCGGTCGAGTATCCGCTTGGTCATCGTCGCCGTCGAGGGGAAGGCATCCCCGAACTAGAGTCAAAATTCCGAGCCAACTTAGCCACACGTTTTTCAGCACAGCGGTGTTTGGCAATTGAACAGATCGTTTTCGACCAATCGGCACTTGAAGCCATGCCAGTGAACCAGTTCGTCGAACTCTTCGTTTGAAGCTTGAAGTGCATTTATCCGACGAAATTAAGGTGATCGCGTGAAATTCGAGTTAGAGGGTAATCAGGTTCAGACGGAAGGCGAGGTCTTCATTGCCAGCACAGCGATCGTGATTGGAAAAGTGCTGATGAAGAATTTATCGTCCGTATGGTGGGGGGCGGTATTGCGGGGCGATTACGAGCTCATCACGCTCGGTGAGCGCAGCAACATTCAAGATAACTGCATCGTCCACATGGACGAGGACTATCCCGTGACCATCGGCGATCGCGTAACCGTAGGACACATGGCGGTGTTGCATGGGTGTACCGTAGGGAACAATAGCCTTATCGGTATTAACTCAGTCATCATGAACGGTGTTCAGATCGGCGATAACTGTTTAATCGGTTCGAACACGTTGATCACGGAAGACAAGCTCATTCCTGACGGCAGTCTTGTATTGGGATCTCCTGGGAAGGTTGTTCGCGAATTAACACCGGACGAAATCGAGGCTAATACTGACTTTTCCGATCGATACGTGCGCAATTCAGCACGCTATCGCAATACGCTGAAGCCACAGGACTAAACCGCAGTCGATGGTTGCAATCGGTACACCGGGATCGTCAAGCGCTAAGCGGGTAATGTTGCTCGGTAGCGGCGAACTGGGGAAGGAAGTAGCGATTGAACTCCAGCGGTTAGGCTGCGAAGTCATCGCGGTTGATCGTTACGCGCATGCGCCCGCGATGCAGGTGGCACACAAGTCGCACGTCATCAACATGCTTGACGAAGAAGCGCTTTACGAATTGATCCGCGTGGAATCGCCTGACCTCGTTGTTCCAGAGATCGAGGCAATCGCAACAGAAGCGTTGTTGACGGTCGAGGAAGAGGGTACGAAAGTCGTACCAACCGCACGTGCGGCGAACTTGACGATGAATCGTCGTGGTATTCGTGAGTTAGTTGCATCTGAACTTGGTATTCGAACGTCCCCGTATCGTTTTGTGACGACACGTGATGAACTCGAGCAAGCAGTAATAGATCTGGGTTTGCCATGTGTTGTGAAACCCGTCATGAGCTCTTCAGGCAAGGGTCAGTCGACGATCCGAGAAGAGGCCGATATCTTGCAGTCATGGAACTATGCGCTTGAAGGAACACGTGGTGGTGCCGACTCCTTGATTGTTGAAGGCTTTGTCGATTTTGATTATGAAATCACGTTGTTGACTGTGCGACACATGGGCGGTGTGTCGTTTTGCGAGCCGATCGGACATCGTCAGGAAGGCGGAGATTACAGGGAGTCATGGCAACCTCAACCAATGGACGAACAGGTATTGGATGAGTGCCAATCGATTGCGACTCTGGTTAGTGACGCACTTGGTGGTTTTGGGATCTTCGGTATGGAGTTCTTCATTCAAGACGATGTCGTCTACTTCAGTGAAGTGTCGCCTCGGCCACACGACACCGGTCTCGTCACGCTGATCAGTCAGAATCTGTCTGAGTTTCAACTGCACGTTAGAGCAATACTGGGTTTACCGGTTCCGCATATCCAACAGTATGGGCCATCTGCATCGTGTCCCGTGTTAGTTCGAGGCGCGTCGAAAGCAGTCGAATTTGTAAATGTGGACCAAGCATTGCGGGAACCACACACCGACATTCGTCTGTTTGGTAAACCTGAGGTCAGTGGCTCGCGTCGAATGGGCGTCGTGGTTACGAAACGCGAAACCGTTGATGAAGCGCGAAAAGCCGCTTCCCGCTTAGCCGAGTGCGTGAGCGTAGAACCGTCATCCGAAGTTTCGCGCATCTGAGTTCTTGTCTACTTCGCGGTTCTAATTTCGCGCCCTGACAAGGCATTCAGTAGATTGCGTACACTGTTGACTTCCAGTGCGGCTTCCTATAATTCGCGAACCATGAATGTCATCATCTCTTCGGTTCACGGACGAACCCCCTGGACAGCCCGCATTACGCTGATTCTGCCGGTTTAGCCGGCGTCTTATTCCACATAGGGACTTTAGTCCCACCATCGAACCCCAACCCACCTTCTCGCCTTTGAGAATTTAATGATGTTGACATCTCCTAGTCCCGGTCGCCGTGCCGGAGCGATGCCATTTCAGAAATATCGTTCGTTCCCATGCGTTGATCTGCAGGACCGCACCTGGCCAAACACACCGATTGAGCGACCACCGCGATGGTGTAGCGTCGACCTGCGGGACGGTAATCAAGCACTTATCGATCCAATGAATGTCGATGAGAAGATGGCGATGTATCAGCTGCTTCTCGACATTGGCTTCAATGAGATTGAAGTGGGATTTCCCGCGGCATCACAGATGGACTTCGACTTCTGTCGAACCATTATTGAGGATGACTTGATTCCCCCCGGTACTCTCGTGCAAGTGCTGTGTCAAGCACGTCCGGAATTGATCGAGCGGACAGTCGATGCGCTACGAGGCGCAGAGGGCGCGATCTTTCATCTATACAACTCGACATCGACACTTCAACGTGACGTTGTTTTCAATATGGATCGCGCGGGCATCATCGATCTTGCGGTGAAGGGAACGGAGCTGGTTCGAGAAATCACGCGAGACTTAGGCGATACGAACGTGACATTCGAGTATTCGCCGGAGAGTTTTACCGGTACCGAGCTCGATTTCGCGATCGAAATATGCGATGAAGTGGCGAACACTTGGGGCGCGACTCCAGAGCAACCCATCATTGTGAATTTACCGTCCACCGTCGAAATGGCGACGCCGAATATCTACGCAGATCAAATTGAATACTTCTGCCGAAATTTTTCGAATCGCGATCGAGCTGTCATCAGCTTGCACACACACAATGACCGCGGTACTGGAATCGCTGCAACTGAGCTAGCGTTGATGGCAGGTGCTGAGCGGGTAGAAGGTACCTTGTTTGGCAACGGCGAGCGAACAGGTAATTGCGACATCATGACGATGGCGATGAATCTATTCTCGCAAGGCGTCGATCCAGAGCTTGACTTTCGCGACATGCCGCGTATCCGCCAAATTGCGGAGGAAGTCACAAAGATTCGCGTGCACGAGCGACATCCCTATGCTGGGGATTTGGTATTCACTGCGTTTTCTGGCTCGCATCAAGACGCGATCAAGAAAGGCATGGCAGTGGTTAAGGAAGATCACTGGGAAGTGCCGTACTTACCGATTGATCCCGCAGATGTAGGCTCTTCCTATAAAGAATCCGTACGCGTAAACAGCCAATCTGGTAAAGGCGGTGTCGGATTTATCCTTGAACAACATTTCGGTATATCGCTGCCACGCGAAATGCTTCAGGAGTTCGCAAAGCAGGTGCAGGTGCTAACCGAGGACCTTGATCGCGAGGTTCGACGCGACGAGATTCTCCAAGCACTCTTCGATACGTTTGAAGCGCAAGATGGACCCTATGCACTTCTTAACTACGAGTTAAACAACGCTGCGAACGACACCCTCGTGTGCGAGGGGTTAATTCAGGTATCCGAGAACGAAGTGAAGATACAAGGGCAAGGTTCAGGTCCGATCGAAGCATTTGTAAATGCCATGGTCGCAACACTAAACGAGCCACTGAACGTTGCTGCTTATCACGAGCATGCGTTGAGAGACGGGGATGTGGTTGGGAAGGACGCCCAGGCGATTGGCATCGTATCGATCGAATTCGGTGAGGGATCGGTCTTCGGCGTCGGTCGAAGTAAGAATACGGTGACTGCTTCTTTGTTGGCGATTATTTCGGCTATCAATCGTCGCTGGTCTCAGCGGCGGTAATCAAGCGGAGCTAGCTTTCTCAATTGTCGAATCGGTTTGAGAGGGGATTTCCAAGCACAAGATTCTCAGTGATGCAATTCTTGAAATTGAGTGAATTTCGATCTGTAGCGGAGTTGTAGTTCGACTGAAATTCGTTTTACGCAGACTGGAATCTGAATTACCCGGGCTGTCGCCGCGACTGTGATCGTTCGTTTAGAAATCTACGAGCGACTCAATCCAATTTTTATATATTCCTTCTAGGACTGAAGACGACGTTTGATTCAATAGTTGTTTCTCTCCAGAAGTGAGTTCCTGAATTTAAGTCCGAGACGCAACACTTGGCGTACTGCTGAAACGATATAAGGAAAAAGTTGAAATTGGCTGTTTGCGGACGACTTATTATCGTT
>LXNJ01000572.1_pt1 | contig 25157 bp, 15 predicted proteins | sample 809081 | NCBI WGS metagenome assembly LXNJ01 (sample SAMN04870510, study PRJNA318959) | sponge metagenome | biome: sponge; feature: marine sponge reef; material: water | host: Petrosia ficiformis | place: Greece: Milos, Mediterranean Sea | collected 2013-05-29 | depth 5-7 m | reverse complement strand
CGGAGCGAGGGGAGCGAGGGGCGGGAGCACCGGCTACGCGGCTTCCCGCGCCGGGCAGGCCCTCAGCGTCCGCCGGAGCCAGCCGGGCGAGGCACATTCTCCCCCGGCAACGGGGGCGTGTGGACTGGATCCCGGCGCGCGCGGGTCGCCTGCTCGAAGGCGTAGCCGAGGGCGAACAGCCTGGGCTCGCTGAAGGCGCGTCCGAGGAAGGAAATCCCCACAGGCAACCCCCTTGGGGTGAACCCGGCCGGAACGATGAGGTCGGGGACGCCCGCCAGACTCGCGATGTTGGTGCCGAGCATGCCGCCGAAGTGATCGACGGCGGAGCGCAGGGTCGGCGGGTTGGCCGAGGGAGGATAGACGATGGCGTCCAGGTCGTGGGCGTCCAGCATCCCGTGCACGATCGCCTGCACCATCGGGAAGCCGTGCTCCCGCATCGCTACGTACTCGAAGTCGGTGAGTTCGCCGCTGGCCTCTTCCTGCCTGAATATGTTCCAGCGGACCGGGTTCGGGCGGGAACCGTCCGGCATCAGCGCGACGATCTCGTCCGACCTCTCGATCATCTCCTGCAGCGTCTTGGGATACTCGGGCCCGAGGGTCGCGAGATAGTCTTCGATCTGGGACCGGAACTCCGGATAGCGAACCGTAGTGTACCAATCGCCCTTCACGGCCAGAAGCCACGGCGGATAACGCACGTCCACGACAGTCGCCCCCTGGGCCCGCATGGTCTCGACCGCCGCCTCGATGACCCAGGTGACGGATTCGTCGTCCCCCATCAGGTCGCGCGCGATCCCGATGCGGGCGCCCTCCAGTGCGCCGGCGTCCAGGAACTGCGTGTAGTCGGTCTCGAATCGGCCGTCGCTCTTCTGCGTCGTAGGGTCGGCCGGATCGACGCCGGTCATGACCCCGAGCATCGCCGCGACATCGTACACGTGACGACCCATCGGACCGGCCATGTCGAGGGTGATGGACAACGGAATTACCCCGTCGTGACTCACCAGGCCGTGGGAGGGGCGGAGCGCGACGATGCCGTTGTCCGTCGCAGGTCCGCGAATGGAGCCGCCCGTGTCGGTTCCGACGCCCAGCTGGGCCATGGCCGCGGCGACGGCGATGCCGGCCCCGGTCGATGATCCGGAAGGCGTTCGCGCCGGGTCGTGGGGATTCTTGGGGAAGAAGTTGCCCACGGAGCTGAGGATGCCGCCGGACGCGAGCTCACTCAGGGCGGTCTTGGCGAGCATGATCGCCCCGGCGTCGCGGAGCCTCTTCACGATGAACGCATCGTCGGGGGGGATCGCGCCGGCCAGCAGGGCCGATCCACCGGTGGTGGGCATGTCTCCCGTGTCGACGTTGTCCTTGAGCGCCACGGGGATGCCGTGGAGCGGGGACCGGGGCCCGCTCCGCCTGCGCTCCTCATCGAGCTCCCGGGCCCGGGCGAGCGCGTTCTCGTTCAGCCACAGCATGGCGTGAAGTTCGGGGCCGGCCTGGTCGTAGGCTTCGATTCGCGCCAGGCTCATCTCGATGAGCCGTTCCGAAGTCAGCTCGCCGGCATCGAACGCCGCGTTCAGGTCCTCGATGGTGGCCCATCCGATCCCGCTCGGCTCTGCGGGTGTCTGGGCCTGGGCCGGCATCACCGAGAAGAGAAGGGCGAGCAGCGCCGATCCGCGGCGGTGAACGAGCGACTGCGCGATGCGCGGCCGGGGGAGTATCAGGGCGAGCATCTCGTGAACCTCCATTCATGGGCGTCCAAAGGCGTATCGCTAGAGGTACGCGGGCCTCCGCAAGGCTGCAAGCGCCGACCCTGCGCGCTACCCCAGCCCCCAGGGACCCGGATCGGGAACCGGACGCCCCGCGCCGAGCGCGCGCTCCAGCCCGCCGGCGACCGCGAGCAGCGATGCGTCCCGGCCGGGGGGCGCGAGCAGTTGAAGCCCGAGGGGCATGCCTTCCGCGTCCCGGCTGGTGGGGAGGGCGATCGCCGCTGCGCCGAGGAAGTTGGCGGGCCGGAGGAAGGCCCCCAGTCCCGCGTGGCGCTCATCCTCCGGATCGAGGACTCCGGCGCTCTGATCCGAGCCGGGCATCAGCAGTCCGTCGGTGGCACCCATCTCCCGGGCGAAGCGCGTCCTGACCGCCCGCCTGCGGTCGAGCGCGGCCTCGTAGTCGGGTCTGGAGATGTCGCCGCCGGCCCGGATCCGTTCACGTATGACGCTCCACAGCGGCGTGGTCTCGTCCACGGCCAGCGCGCCGTAGTGCCGCCAGGCCTCGAAGGCGAGGACAGTGGAGTTGTCCCGTCCCAGGCCAGTGAAGTCGAGGATGTGGGGTGGAGACCAGGTCTCCAGCGTCCAGCCCGAACCAGCGATGCGCTCCAGCGCCAGCCGCCAGTGCTCCGCCGCCTCCGGATTCATCGGGAAAGGCCACGCGTCCTCGGCCAGGACCGCGAGCGTGCGCGTGCCGGCGGGCATCGAGGGCCGCTGCGCGGTCAGCGTTACGGGATCGCCGAAGTCGGGTCCCGTGAGAACGTCGGTCATCACGCGAGCATCCTCCACCGTCCGCGCAATGGGGCCCAGCACATCCAGCGTTGAGCTGAGCGGCAGGCAGCCGGCCCGGCTGATCAGGCCGGAGGAGGGCTTGTATCCCACCAGGTGGTTCAGGAGCGCCGGCGCGCGCACCGAGCCTCCCGTGTCTCCCCCGACCGCGATCGGCGCCAGACCCGCGGCGACGGCCACTGCGGACCCGCTGGACGATCCCCCGGGCGCTCGAACGTGCAGCGGATCCCACGGATTGCGGGCCGTCCCGCAGGTCGGGTTCTGGCCGGAAAGGCCGAAGGCAAACTCGGTCATGGACGTCTTCCCCAGGACCACCATGCCGGTCGCGATCAGGCGCCGGACCACGGCGCTGGTGTGATCGCTGATGCAATCGGCGCGAGCCAGCGATCCCCCGGAAAGCGGCGTTCCCGCCCAGGCGAGGCTGTCCTTGACGGCCACCGGGACGCCGTGGAACGGTCCCAGGATGATTCCGGCGGAGGAAAGGGCGTCCGCCGCTTCTGCCAGAGCTCCGGCCCGCTCCGACGCCACGTGCGTGAAGGCCTTCAGCTCCGAGCCGCGTTCGATCCGGTCGAGAAAGAGGCGCGTGATGGTGCGGGAATCGGTTTCGCCGGCCCGGATGGCTCGGGCGAGTTCCCGGGCGCTCCGGAGGTGCAGCGGCGTCTCCGGCTCTGTCACCATACGCGAGGAATCGTCAGTCCAGCGGCTGGCCGACCTTCTCGGGCATCTGGACGAAGGTCACGAGCGAGACGACCGCGCCTGCCAGCACCACGAGAAAGAACGACTGCTCCCTGCCGATGCTCTGCAGCCAGGTGAGGAGGTAGGGCGTGAGCCCCCCCAGCAGAGCGACCGTCAGGTTATAGGGGATGCCGATGCCGACGGCGCGCACGTTGGCGGGGAACTGCTCCGACATGATCGCCGGCGCGATGGAGGAATACATCGCGTAGAGCCCCAGGCCGAACAGTTCCAGCATGAGAATCGAACCGAAGGTCGGCTGGATCGCGGACATCAGGGGATAGAAGAGGACGAGGTAGCCGAGGGCGAAGAAGATGAGCTGGGGTTTGCGTCCGATCCGGTCGGAGAGTGCGCCGAAGACCGGCTGCAGGAGCATGAACACGATGAGGCCGACGGTGTTGGCCGCGAAGGCCGCCGAGGCTTCAGCGCCGACGGCGCGGATCGCGTATGTGGGCAAGTAGGGGACGAAGATGTAGAAGGCGAAGGTCGTCAGCGTGGCGAAGCCCACGATGCGCAGCAGCGCGACCGGATGCTCGCGCAGAAGAACCTGCAGCGGGCGCTTAACGATGTCCTTGCCGGACGCGGCCGGCGATGCCTCGGGTTCGGGGACCGCCGCTCGAATCCAGAGGCCGATCAGCCCGCCGACCCCGCCAAGTATGAAGGGAACGCGCCATCCCCAGGTTCGCATCGCTTCTTCGGTCAAGGCCGTCGTGAGCCCCCAGCCGAGCGCCGAAGCCACGAGGATGCCGGCGGCCAGGCTGAAGAACACGAAGCTCGAGAAGAAGCCGCGACGGCTGGCGGGCGCGATTTCGGCGAGCAGGGTGGTGGCCGAGGCGTAGAGTCCGCCCAGCGACAGTCCCTGTACCAGACGCGCCACGGTCAGGATGACGGGCGCGAGGATTCCCACCGAGGCGAACGTCGGGGACAGGCCGATCACCAGTGAACCGCCCGCCATCATGAGGATGCTCAGAACGAGCGCCGCCTTGCGGCCCCTGCGGTCCGCGAAGACGCCGATGATCCAGCCGCCGAGCGGGCGCATGATGAAGCCCACGGCGAAAATGCCGTAAGCGGCCAGCAGTGCGGTCGTCTCGTTCCCCGGCGGGAAGAACTGGCTGCTGAAGAAAATCGCGAACGTGGCGTAGACGGTCCAATCGAACCACTCGAGCGCGTTTCCCACGCTTGCTGCGACGATGGCGCGGCGGCGCGAAGGGGTTGGGGCGGGAGAGGAATCAGCCATTTGCGTTGCCTGTTGGAAGACCCCGGGATCTCATACGAAAGCGGGCCCGTTCGTGGAAGGTGTCACGAACGGGCCGCTTGTCTTTCTAACCACGCGCGAGCGCGTGAGAGAGAATCAGCAGAATACGCAGAGATGGTTGTTGATGGCGCCCATGCTATCGAGCAACTCGATCGTGTCGTAGAAAGGCGTCAGGCCATTCGCGGGACCGTTGGCCAGGTCGATGGTCGTTCGTCCCGACCGTCCCACGATAAGGGGATCGGCGCCGTGCTCGACGAGATAGAGGATGACGTCGTTCATGCCGCGGCCCGCGGCGCCGTGGATGGTGCCGTAGCCGAGGTGGTCGCGAAGCGTGACGTCGGCGCCCAGTTCCTCTACCAGGTACTTCAGCGCGGGCAGCCATCCGTCCGGAACGTGCCGGTGGAAGTTGCCGGCGCGTCCCGCGCCTTCGCCGGAGTTTCCGGACGCCGCGTGAATCGGGTAGGTGCCGGGACCGCCCGGGGGAATGGGCGGAACTCCGGACTGGTCTTCCTCGGGTGCTTCGATTTCGAGGCCCACGTAGAGATTTCCGGCCGGCGCCCTGGTCGGCATGTGAGGATCTGCTCCGTATTCCACCAGGAGCTTCATCGCGGGAACGTCGAGCCCGTGTGCCGCCCGCCAGAAGGGCGTGGCGCCCCAGGTGTTGACGCCGATCCCGCCGAAGTTGTACGCAAGGAACCAGTAGTCCAGGGTGAGCCGGGCATTGACATCGGCTCCGGCATCCAGCAGGGCCCTCATCGTTTCGATGTGGCTCGACTCTTGCTGTTCGAAGGCACGCTGCTGAGGATAGCGGGACTTGGACGCCCAGCGGGTGTTGATGACCGCGTAGAGCGGCGTGATGCCCGACGGGTAGTTGGCGGTGTTCGGATCGGCTCCGCGCTTCAGCAGCTCCAGGCCCAGGTCGTAGTGCCCGTTGATCATGGCGCTGTTGATGGGCGTGTTCAGGTCGCCGGCGCTGGGCTGATTGATGTCCGCGCCGCCGTCCAGAAGCGCGAATGCCGCCTCCCGGTGACCTTCCCGCACGGCGTGCAGAAGGGCGGTCAGGCCGCCGTGGTAGCCAGCCCGCTCCTGTGAGGTCGGGGCTCTGCCGGCCGCCTGCGCCGAATCCCAGTCGATGCGCACCACCTCCGACGCCTCCACCGGCGCTACCGCCTCATGGGCGCGCGCGGCCCGCAACGCATCCTGGGTCTGGGCCAGGGTGGGTGCCCAGGTTTCCGGATCCGGTGACTTCGCCCTGTAGATCTCGAGCACCGAGTCTCGCACCGCGGCCGTGAGTTTCTCCCGGTCCGCGAGATCCTGGAAGAGGACGACCTTGCTGGTGATGCCTGCGTCAGCTCCCCGGTCGATCAACGCCTCGATCACGGGAACGCGGTTGCGGGAGGCCGCGAACATCAGCGGGGTCTGGCCCCACCTGGCCTCTCGGGCGTTGACATCCGCCCCGTGATCGGCAATTGCGGCCACGGTTTCCACGCTCCCGGACATCGCCGCGAAGTGGAGGGGGGTGGTCCCGTTGGCGTTGCGCGACTCCGCGTTTGCGCCGGCTTCCAGCAGGGCGCGCACGGTACTGCTCCGGCCCAGCTCCGCGCCAATATGCAGCGGAGTGAGGTAGCCGATGCGGGTAGGGGCCTCAAGGTCGGCTCCCGCGTCGACGAGCAGCCTGACCAGCTCCAGGTTGCCCAGTTCGGCGGCCCAGTGGAGCGCGGTCATGCCGTCGCTCTGGGCCATGTTCACCTCGGCGCCTTCTTGCAGCAATGAACGCACCGCGTCGACGTCGTCGCGCATGGCGGCATCGGCGACCGGCGAGTCCGGCGGTGGCGCCGCCCAGAGGAGGGCGAGCATCGCCGCCGGAAGCCACGCGTTCACATGAGCCCTGGCCTTCACCGGACGCCTCAGCTCGAGGAAGCGGCGTCGGCGGCCAACCCGCCCGAGTATCCCAGGCTGAAGGCTCCGGTGCTGTCGCCGAAACTGGTGAGGTCGGTGTGCCCCAGCTTGTGCAGCAGGGTGAGCATGACGTTCGCCAGAGGCGTGCCTTCGGGCGCGTGCAGGTGCGCGTTGCCGTCCATCTGCCCGTTGGCCCCGCCCAGAACGATGAACGGCACCCTCAGGTGGTTGTGCACGTTCGGATCGCCCATCGGCGAGCCGTAGATGATCATGCTCTTGTCGAGCAGAGTTCCGTCGACTTCCTCGACCTTTTGCAGCTTCTCCATGAGGTAAGGGAGCATGCTGACGTGATAGTTGTTGATCACTGCGAAGTCGGCGATCGCCTCTTCGCTGTCCCCGTGGTGGGAAGCCGGGTGGAACGGGGTGTCGACGCCGCTCTCGGGGAAGGTGCGCGCCGAGGAGTCGCGCGACAGCTTGAAGGAGAACACGCGCGTCATGTCGGTCTGGAAGGCCAGCACCTGCAGGTCGAACATCATCTGCATGTGCTCGCTGAAGGAATCCGGCACCCCGGCGGGCGCCTCCGGCATGTCGCGCGGATCGCCGCTGGTGTTGCGTTCCTCGACCATCTGGATGCGCCGCTCGATCTCGCGCACGTTCTCCAGATACTGGTCCATGCGCTGCCGGTCGCCGGGTCCGAGCGTTTGCCGCATCTGTGCCACCCGCTCCGCGATCCAGTCGAGGATGCTGCGGTTGGTGGAGCGTCGCGCGAGCCGCTCTTCCGCCGTCGATCCGGCCCCGAACAATTGTTCGAAGGCGACGCGCGGGTCGCGAATCACGGGGAGCGGCTCCGTCGGGGAGGCCCAGCTCAGCGAGTCCGTGTACACGCACGTATAACCGTACGCGCAGCCGCCGGCCTGGTTGATGTTCTCAATGCACAACTGCATCGAGGGGATGGGCGTGTCCTGGCCGAAGCGGTCCGCGTAGATCTGGTCCAGCGAAGCGCCCACGTAGACGTCCGAGCCTTCCGTCTGCTTGACGTGCGCCTGCGTCAGGAAGGTGGCCGTGGAGCGGAAATGGTCGCCCCCGATCTCCTCGGGGATGAAGGCCTCGGCCATCTTTACGTCGGTGTTGCTGACGATGGTGAGGTACTTGCGCCACGGCTCCAGGCTGCGGAGGGAGGTGGGCGACAGGTCGAAGTCGCGGCCGATCGTGGAAGGGCTCCAGAAGTTCTGCCTCGCCCCCCACGTGGTGCAGCCGGCGGCCCCGTGCGACATCTCCATCGCGATCAGGCGCGTGGCGTCCAGCGCCCGAACCGCCTCCGCCCCTCCGAGACCCGCCGGGATCATGGAGTCCAGAAGCGGCAGGGCCACGGTCGCTCCCATGCCCTTCAGGAAGATGCGGCGCGGAATGTGCTTGCCCGTGATCAGTCTCATCGTCTTTCTCCCTCGGTACTGCGATGTGAGCTTCGCGTTCGGCGAAGCGACTCTGCTTGCTGTATCCGTCTCGCGCGATCCGGTGGTTGGGGCCTCTTCAGGGCTCGTCTCCCGGGATCGGGATCGCGGCTATCTGCTCTGCGCCTCCTCGACGACGACATCCGGCACCTGGCTGTAGCGAAAGGCGTCGCTCTCGATGACGCCCGTGAGGAAAGAGGACATCCGGTAGTCGTTGGCTTCGGCGGCCGCTACGATCGACCGGATCTCGGGCATGTCGTAGTACTCGACCCGCCGGCCAAGCGCGTAGGCCATCAGGTTCACCGTGAAGTTGCGAATCAGAGGAATGGGGCGCTTGAGGAGCGCTTCCTGGAGCGCAGCCGGGCTCTCCACCGGGGTGCCGTCCCAGAGAGTGCCCCGCGTGTCCAGCGGCATGCTGTTCTCGCGGATGCGCCACTTGCCGGTCACGTCGTAGTTGTCCAGCGCGAGGCCGATCGGGTCCATGAACTGGTGGCAGGCGGCGCACACCGGGCTGGCCCGGTGACGCTCCATGCGCTCGCGCGTCGTAAGCATGCGGCCGCCATCGCTGCTCTCGGTCTGATCGAGATCCGGAACCCCGGGCGGCGGCGGCGGCGGCGGCGTGCCAAGCATCACCTCCATCACCCACTTGCCGCGCAGCACCGGGGAGGTGCGGTTGGCGTGGGACGTGAGGGTGAGGATGCTGCCGTGTCCGAACAGGCCGCGCCGCTTGTCGTCGGGGTACTGGACCCGCTGGAAGGCCTCGCCCGCGACGCCGGGAATGCCGTAGTGTCTGGCGAGCCTCTCGTTGACGAACGTGTAGTCCGCCATGAAGAGCTCGAGGACGCTGCGGTCCTCCTGGACGATGTTGTTGAAGAAGAGCTCGGTCTCGGCGAGCATGGCGTTGCCGAGCTGTTCATGGTAATCGGGGAACAGCAGGCGGTCGGGGTTGACCTTCTCCAGGTCCTCGAGCCGCAGCCACTGGGCGGCGAAGCGCGAGCCGAGCGCATGCGCGCGCGGATCGGCGAGCATGCGCCCCAGCTGTGCACGCAACGTGGCCGGATCGGAGAGTTGGCCCCGGCCGGCCAGTTCAACCAGGGTCTCGTCGGGCAGGGTCCCCCACAGGAAGTACGAGAGCCGCGAAGCCAGATCGAGATCGGCGATGGGATACAGGTCGCCCGCCCTTGCCCCGGCCGGCGTTTCCTCGACCCGGAACACGAAGTCGGGGCTGGCCAGAATCGCCTGGAGCGCCGTGCGAACGCCGTCTTCGAACCCCCCTTCGGCCTTCAGGTCGTAGAAGGCCATCAGCGACTCGACCTCGGAGGTATCCAGCGGACGCCGGAACGCTTTGCCGCCGAGCCGCTCCACGATCTCGCGGGCGCAGGGGCGCGCTTCGGCCGGGGACGACGGCATGCAGCTGAAGATGGCGCGGCGGCTTGGCGTGTCCGAAATCCCGGTCGGGTTCTCGGGTCCCAGAATGACCAGGTCCTTGAGATGCGCCAGCACGGTGATGCCGTAGCCGCTCCCGCTCCCGATTTTCCGGTCGCTGAGCGACCAGTCGTGGGGCGAGAGGATGTCCTCGACCGGACCGTCCGTCTGTCGAATGAAGGCGGCGCTCACCCGATGCGGTCCCGCGGTCACATGGAAGGACTCGGTGGTGAAGCTCATTCCGTTGGGGTCGGCGACGTGCATCCAGCGATCCACCTCGAGCAGGGCCAGAGGCTCGCCGTCCAGGGAGATCTCGATCTGTTCGCCGGGGGTCACGCCGCCGGTGATCTCGCCGGTCGTGGTGTGTTCGAACCAGAGCTGGAAGGTGTAGTCGCCGTCCGCCGGGAAGTTGTGCACCACGCTGACGCCCCCGCGGGTGCCTCGGGGCGCGCCGGGCACCCTGTCCCACTGCGAGGCGTAGCCCGAGTTGGTGTAGGTCACCGAGTTGCTGGGGGCGTCGGGTATACCCACCGCCAGGCGGCTGATCTCGTCGGCGGCGCGCAGGTAGGCGTCCAGGTTGGTCGGGGAGAGCATCTGAACGTCGGCGATGTTGTCGAAGTTCGCGCTCTTGGTGTCGAGCGGCAGATAGTCGCCGCCGTCAATTTCGAGGTCGAGCAGGTCGCGGATGGATGCCGCGTATTCGGCCCGGTTCAGCCGCTGGAAGGAACGGTTGCCCGGCATCGGGTTGCCTGCGGCGGCATCGTCGATGAGCTGTTCGAGAGTCTCGACCAGCATGACCAGGGTGTCGCCCGCGGGCCTCGGCATTCCTGGCGGAGGCATCATGCCCGCGCGCAGCTTGCGGATCATCTTCTCTGCCGTCTCGGCAGACTCCGGGGCGTCTTCGACGTGGAAGGCGGCGAGGCTGAGATTGCCCGTCAGGAGCGCGTCGTTGTGGCACACCTGGCAGTACATGCGCACGACGCCCGTCAGGTCTTCGGGGGAGATGTCGCGGGAGGCTTCCGCGACTGAGGAGAGGGCGACGAGCTCGGGGTTCGGGTTGTGGACGGACCCGGACTGATGCCCGACTGCCGCCGTCAGGCCTGCGAGCGCCATCAGGCTGGCGAAGTGGAGTCTCATGGCGTCTGTCCTTCCGGATGTGCGTCGCGGTGACTCGGACCTGAGTCCCTGGCCGGCCGGAAGATCCGGCGCCGGCCCGCCCGGGGCGGAAACCTGGCACCAGGAGACGGCTAGCCAGCATACACTGTACTGCCTGCGGACACGGTTCCGCAATATTCGCGCAAGAGAGGAACTGCGCGTGTACGCGCACGTGGGAGCATCTCGCACGGATGAGGGCCGTGTGCTAACGTGGCGGTACGCCCCTCCGGCACCAGGGGCGGCCGGGCCCGACCGGATGTGGCCCGGCATGCCTTCCGAGTACAAGGAGCATCAAGATGAAAGCATGGCCCGCTCTATCCGTTCTCATCCTGGCGGCGGTCGGGTTTCTCGTCATGCGTCCCGGCCAGGACCCGGACTCGCAGGCACCCACCGCGATGCAGGCGCCGACGCCGGAGGAGCGGGAGGCCGCCTTCCAGGCCGAGATCCGCATGGAAAACCCGATCGCTCCGCTGAACTCGGTCTGGATCGAGGAGCTGACCTGGATCGAGGTCCGGGACGCGATGGCCGCCGGCAAGACCACTGCCATCATCCCCACCGGGGGTATCGAGCAGAACGGACCCTACGTCGCCCTGGGCAAGCACAACTACGTCCTTGAGGGCGCCTGCGACGCCATCGCGCGTGAGTTGGGCAACGCCCTCTGCACGCCGATCATCAAGCTGGTGCCGGAGGGCGGATTCGAGCCCAGGACCGGGCACATGCGCTATCCCGGAACCCTGACCGTGCGCGATGAGACCTTCCGGATGATGCTGGAAGACGTGGGGCACAGCCTGCACGTGCACGGCTTCGAGCACATCATCTACATCGGCGACAGCGGGGGGAACCAGGCCGGCATGGCTGCCGCGGCAGCCGCCCTCAACGAACGCTGGGGCGAGACCAAGGCGCACCACATCGCGGGCTACTACGACAACGCCGGCGTCGTGGCGCGCATGAACGAGCTGGGGGTGGAGGAAGGCCCCAGCGACGGCTACCACGACACGTACTGGCTGACCTCCATGCAGATGACGGTCGATCCCTCGTCGGTGCGTTACGACGAGCGCGTCGCTGCCGGGAAGGCCACCATCAACGGCGTCTCGATCGCTCCCATGGAGGAGACCATCGCGCTCGGCGAGCAGCTGATGGAGTGGCGCAACAACAAGACGGTGGAGCTGATCCGGGAAGCGATCGCGGGAAGCCCTTAGCTTAGTTCATCCGACTAAGTCAAGAACTCCTGGCGCACGCCGCGGGTCAGAACGCGAACCCTCCCCTCTGGAAGGCCGGGTTTCCGTCCACCAGCGTGAGCAGGACCCGGTCGCCCATCTCCAGGATCCGGTCCGGCTCGCGCTCCAGCTCCCACAGGTCCTCGAGGTCGAGCACCACCAGGTCGGCGACCTTGCCGGGCTCCAGGCTGCCGGTCCAGTCATCCGAGTAGGTCAGGTAGGCGTTGTCGATGGTCATCCCGCGCAGCGCCTCCTCCAGCGTGATGATCTGCTCCGGTCCATGCTGGTCTCCCCAGAGATCCGTGCGCGTGAGCATGGCGTAGAGTCCGATCCAGGGACTGTACGGCGAGGTGCCGTAGTCGGAGCCCACCGCGATGCGCACCCCGGAGTCCAGGTAGCTGCGCATCGGCTTCAGGCGGGCCATGCGCCCGGGGCTCAGGTTGGCGGAGAAGGAGCGGCCCTGGTGGTAGATGAAGGACGGGTTGACGGCTGCGATGATGCCGTATTCGGCCATCTTCTCGAGGACGCTGGTCTCCTCTTCCATAGGCAGGTAGGCGTGGATGACGCTCCAGCGCAGATCGGCGTCCGGGTCCTCGGCCCGGATGGAGTCCATCAGCTTCGCGAAGACGTCGACCGTCTGCTTCATGCCCAGATCGCCGGTCGAGTGGATGTGCGGTTCCCAGCCGCGGTCGACGGTCGGGCGCAGCTGCGCCTCGCGCACATCGTCCTCCACCCAGTGGTAGCCGTGGTTGGGCTCGCCCTCGATGCTCTCCCAGTCCACGAAGGGCACGGACACCCATGAACTGCGTGTGCCGGCCCCGCCGTCGATCTGCCACTTGGTGCCGCGCCAGCGCAGGAAGCGGTCGCCCAGGTTGTTGAAGGGGAGGGCGGCGAAGTGGGCGTCGATCTCCTCCGGGGACTGGGTGTTCCACATGCCCTCGTATACCTGCAGGATGCGGAAGTGCAGCAGGCCGCGGTCGCGGGCGTCCTGGTAGGCGCGCATCACCCGGCCGCCTCCACCGGGGTCCACGATGGCGGTCACGCCCAGGCTGGTCATCTCGCGGCTGCCGTAGTCGATGGCGCGCAGCTGGGCCTCGTAGTCGCGCTGGGGCGGGTTCACCGTCACCAGCCGCGTCGCGTTCCCGAGGAACATCCCGGTGGGCACTTCCACCTCGCGGGTCTGCCCGTCCACCGTCAGCGTGCGCATCTCGCGGAAGACCCTGTCCTCGTAGTTGAACCAGTCCAGGTCCTGGAGCCACCAGTCGGGCCAGGTGGAGGAGTCGGAGTCGTCGATGCCCATCAGGCGGAAGGCGGCCGTGTTGACCGCGACGCCGCGATACACCCGGCCCAGCCGGAGCGGATTGTCGGGCGTGTGCTCGTCGAGTTGCCAGCGGGTGAAGGGCCTCTCGTACTTGTGCTCGTCCCATCCGCGGCTCGTGACCCACTCGCCGGGCTCGGGGTCGAGGCGCTCCATCAGGTCGGCGATCAGCTGCACGATCTCTTCGGTGCTCATGGCGTAGCGGAGGTCGTTCTCGAATTCCGCCTCGATCCCCAACTGTGAGAAATGGAGGTGGGAGTCGATCAGGCCGGGCAGGACGACGCGTCCCCCCAGGTCGGTCGCGCGCGTGTCCGGACCGGCAAGGGCGAGAACCTCCTCGTCGGTGCCGACGCGCATGATCTCCGACCCGCCCGGGCCGCGGCGCCAGGCGATGGCCTGGCCGACCGAGAAGTCTTCGTCGACGGTGACGATCCGGCCATTGTGGAGGATGCGGTCCGGGGCGATGGTCGCGGAAGACGCGCTCTGTTCGCAGGCCGTCGCGCCAAGCAGTACGACGGCCAGCAGAGGCACGATGAGCAGGCCGGTTCCGGCGTGTGAAGCCAGGGCGCCCGATAATCCGGTGGCGACGTCGGTTCTGGATGCGCGCATCTGTTGTTCCGGCTGTGAGTGGCTGGCAGGGGACAACGACCCAATTTAGGGACTGACCGCGATCATCGCCCGAGCTCCGCGCGCGCCTTGGTCAGTTCCGAGACGGTTCACATGCCACGTGGGACTGGCGGCAAGCGAAAACGAACCCCTCCCCGGAAGCCGGCCCCGGAGAGGGGGTGTCCGCGTGGCGCAGCCTGCCAGGGCCGGGTCAACGCACGTGCACGCCAAGTGGCTCGGTCACGAAGTCGGCATGCCCGGCACCCACCGGGCCGTGCATGAGGCTGAAGACGACCTCCGTCTCGCCTGCCGCTTCACCGTGCAGATGCCCCCCGAACTCGCCCGGGGTGTCCTGTTCGAATTCGGCGACGGACTCGTCCGCCACTTCGACTTGCAGATGGAAGTCGTCATCCAACTCGACTTCATTCCCTTCGTGGTCCACGAAGTTCACGTTGATGTGAGGCGATTCCTCTCCGACAACGCCTTCCAGTTCTCCGGTCCAGGCGCCCAGTTCCCCGTCGTACGACGCGACGGTGCGACCACTCATCACCAGGATTACGCCCTCAACCTCTTCACCATGTTCTTCTTCTTCCGGTTCGGTGGCGCTCTCGCATGCGGAGAGAGCGAGGACGCCCGCGGTCAGCAGAGCCAAAGGCAGGTTCGGTCTCGTATGTAGCATCTTCTTTTTCCTCATTGTTCCATTGTTCTTGTCGGTTACGTCGCGCAGCACCCTCCCCAACAGTCGGGGTGGCCTGTCTAGAAGACGACGCGATATGCCACGCTGATGGATCTTCCCGCTTCGGGCATGATCTCCTTCACGCGTGACAGGTGGTTTCTGTACTCGGTATCGCTCAGGTTCTCCAGCCGCACCGTGATCACGTTCAGCCGCCCTCTGATCGTGACGCGGATTCCGGCGGAGAGGTCGAAGACGGCATATCCGTCGGTTGCACTCTCGAAAGCCCCCGTCCTGTCCTGGCGGGCCGCGACCCGTGCCTCCGCCTCGGCGAACCAGCTGCGAGGCGCGTAGCCGATGGCGAACCGGCTCTGAAGCGGAGGAACGAGGGGCAGTGGCTCGCCGGTGGCCTCGATGGTCCCGCGGACATGGGAAGCCACGGCTTGCGCCGTCAGATCGCCGACGACAGCCAATTCGAGCGCGCCCTCGAATCCGGCGAGCACGGCATCCTCTCCCTCATACTGGAAGATCGGCAGCCGTACCCGGCTCAGCTTCCCCGTTTCCAGAGGGAAGACGTATCCTGCCATGGCGTTACGGAACCAGGTCGCTTCGGCGTTGAGTCGATCGCCCGTGAACCGGACGAAGAGATCGACCCCGGTGCCGCGCTCGGTGTCGAGCGACGGATTCCCCACCTCGAAGGCATATGCAGCGAGATGGGGACCCTCCGAGTAGAGCTCGCTGACGGAGGGAGTGCGAAAGGCGCGGGCGAGACTGGCACCCGCCGTCACGTTCCGGGTGAGCCCGGCGAGAGCGCCGAGGGACCCGGAGACCGCGCCGAAGGATCTGGCGCGGATGTGGCCGATGTTGGAAGAAGGGTCTTCCCGGAGAGGCCACACGCGTACCCGGTCGTAGCGCAGGCCTGCTTCCAGGCGAACCGGGTCCAGATCGACCTCTTCCAGCGCGTACACGGCAACGGACGTGTGTCGGGAGTTCGGGGTGTAGAGTCCGCCCCCGAATCCGAAGCTCTCCCAGGCAACTCGCGTCCCCATCCCTCCGGATGAGAACGGGCCCCATTCCGCGTGGCGTGCGAGCAACTCGCCGCTTACGGTCTGGCGGTCATAGATCGTGCCCAGAATGTTCGGAGGTTCGAGTTCCTTGTGCTCGTACCAGGTGTGTCCCGCATTGATTTCGACGGTTTCGAAGACTCCGACCTGCCTCAGAACGCTTCGCAGCCGGGTTGCGGTCCGCTCCATCTCGATGCGAACCCCGTCATCGTGACCTCCCACGAACCCTCCGGGAATGCCATAGTCGTTCCGGTAGTAGCGGAAGGACGCGCCCACATGGCCCCAGTCGTCCACCCATGAAGTCCCGCCGGACAGCTCCAGGAGATCCGTATTGGTATTCCCCAGAATTCCCACCGGGGTCTTGAGGTCGCCGCTGGTGCGCGTCGACAGTTCCAGCCGAACAGGGATGTGTTCGCTCAGGCCATAGCTGGCGTTCAGGCTGCCGCCTGCAGCATTGCTGACGCTTTGTCCCTGAAGCGTGAACGCGCCCGTCAGATGATGGGGCACGGACGAGGGCACTTCGTCGCGCACGACGTTGATGACGCCGCCCAGGGCGTTGCTTCCGTATAGAATCGCGCCCGGCCCGCGGATGACCTCGACGCGGCGCGCCGACGATGGATCCAGCGCGGTAGCATGATCCGGGCCGCTGCTGAACTGATCACCGACCCGCTCCCCGTCTTCGAGCATCAGGATGCGGTCCCCGCTCAGGCCCCGTATGACCGGATGGGCGGAGCCCGGGCCCATGCTGGTCACCGCCAGTCCGGGCACCGAGGCCAGCGTCTCGGCCACGCTTCCGGCCAGGCGGCGCTGAAGTTCTTCTCCGGCGAATACGCTGGTTGGGCGTAGCGTCTCGTTTGCTTCCCGCGCCACGAGCAACCCCGTAGCCACCACGCCGGGCAGTGAGATCGGAGTGGCTTCCATCTCCACGACGACGATCTCGGCCCGCGAGGCATCGACCTCGATGGAAACGGTACGATAACCCAGGCGCTCGACCCGCACGCTGTAGACGCGCAGACCCGGCACCGGAATGTGGAAGGTGCCGTCCCCGTGCGTGACGGCCATGCCGGTAGTCTCCATGACGGACACCACGGCACCGGCGAGGGGCTCGCTCGAGTCCGCCTCGCGCACCATGCCTTCGATCTCGCCCGCATGCTCGATCTGAGCGGACGAGCCAGTGGCTCCGAAAGCCAGCGCGATAGCCGTCAGAATTGGACCGGCTGGACGCCAATTGATCATGCACAGCCTTCCTTGCGGCAAGACGACGGGCAATTGGCCCCTTCGACAGTCCACACGGAACATCTCACGGAGAATGCTCCAGCGAGTCGCGTGTCTTCACGCGATGGGTGTTGATCCGTCCTGGCGCGAACGGTTGGGAATTCGTCCGGGACAAACAGCCCGGAGGAGGATCAGGCTCTGGGAGGAGCCCGGGGACCGTTCCCCCCCGGAAGGACTGGGCGGTTTTCCCGGGTGGTTACGGAAGGGGGCAGGCGGCTGGCTTCGGTAGCAGGCCGGTAGTCGATCAGAAGCTGGGCAGGAATGCCCGAGGACAGGCCGCGAGTAAGCTGACACAACAGGTGGTTGTGGCCGGTGTCGCACTGCTCGCTGCTTTCCCGCTCGATGTGAACGGTATCGCTTACCCCTCTGGCCTCCAGTATCGCATCCGCCACCGGAAAAGAGGCGAAAACGGCGAACTGGAGCAGCGCGAGGGCAACGACGCCAAATCGGCGCGGATCCCGCGATCGAGTGGCTATGTGCTTCAATGCTCTCTTGTCGCGCGTGGTATTTCGGGGGCTACCGGCAACCTGCTTCAGCGGAGACAGGCTGTCAAGGACCGGCAAAGTCGGCAGCTTGCCGCTCGAAATTCCGGTATTTTCGGTCATTCGGTATGCGCCGGGGTGCCGACGGCCATTTGTCCGTAGCGCAGGAAGAGGGCCGGAACGACGACCATGTTGAGGATGGTGGAGGTAGCCAGGCCGCCTAGTACGACGACGGCCAGCGGTGCCTGAATCTCCTTCCCCGGCTCCCCGATTCCCAGCGCGAGCGGGATGAGCGCGAGACCCGCCGTGAGAGCCGTCATCAGAATGGGACTGAGACGCTCGACCGAGCCCTGCCGAATGGCGTCGGGAAGCGGCATCCCGCCGGCGCAAAGATCCTGATACCGGCTCACCAGGAGCATCCCATTGCGCACCGCGATTCCGAAAAGCGTGATGAAGCCGACCAGAGTGGCGACATTCACGGTTCCGCCGATGAGCAGCACCGCGATCACACCCCCCGTCAGCGCGAGCGGCAGATTCACCATGAGAAACATGGCCGTTCTGAAGCTTCCGAATGCGCGGAACATGATCATGAAGATCGCGCCGACCGAGAACAATGACAGGATGGTGATGCGGCGGGTGGCGGACTGGCCGCTCTCGAACTGGCCTCCGTACTGGAGGTAGTATTCGGGTGAAAGGTCGATGCCGGTGGCGATATGCTCCTGAAGCTGGGTCACGGCCCCGATCACGTCGCGCTCCGCGACGTTGGCGCTGACAACGATCTTCCTCTGAACGTTCTCCCGAGTGATCATGTTCGGTCCCCGCGCCTCGATGATGGAGCCGAGCTGTGACAGAGGCACGATCGGTCCGGCGGGGGTCGCCATGAGGGCCCTGCCGATGGCTTCAGGATCGGTCCGGTACTCGTCGGCATAGCGGACGAGAAGGTCGAAGGTTCGCTCCCCTTCGCGCACGATGGAAACCGCGTCGCCCTGCATCGCGACGTGCACGGCTTCCGCCAGGGTGCCGGGGGTGATCCCATAGCGGGCCATTGCCCGGCGGTTCGCCCGCACCTGCAGCTGCGGCACCTCCGCCTGCTGCTCCATGGAGATGTCCACAAGCCCCTCGACCTCGTGGGCCACCGCCTCGATCTGGCCTGCGATCTCGCGCAGTTCACGCAGATCGGGTCCGAAGATGCTGATCGCGATCGCGGCGCGGGTGCCGGAAAGCATGTGGTCGATGCGGTGGCCGATGGGCTGTCCCACCGTGATGCTGGTGCCGGGAATGCCTGCGAGATCCGCGCGGACTTCGGCCATGACTTCGGCGAGTTCGCGGCCGGTAAGGTCCAGCTGGGCTTCGACATGCGAGGTATTGGCGCCTTGCGCCTCCTCGTCCAGCTCGGCGCGGCCCGTTCGTCGTGCGGTCGTGAGCACGCCAGGTACCCCAAGGAGCTGCCGCTCCACGCGCCTGCCGATCTCGTCGGATTCCTCCAGCGATGTGCCCGGTACGCTGATGATCGCGATCGTAAGCGAACCCTCCTGAAATTCCGGCAAAAATTCCCGGCCCAGGGTGGGGACCACCGCCAGGGTACCGGCAAGAAGGATCGCGGACCCGATCAGCACCTTCCCCGAACGGCGCAGCGCCCCGTCGAGCACCCGGCTGTAGAGGAACTCGAGTCCGCGGACGAGCCACGGCTCGTGTCTCCGCTTGATGGAGTGGTCGTTCGGGAGCAGCAGATAGCACAGCGCCGGAGTCACGGTGACAGCGATGATCAGCGACGAAAGGATGCTTACGATGTAGGCCTCACCGAGCGGCTTGAGCATCCGGCCCTCGACGCCGGACAGGAAGAACAGGGGCACGAAGACGATCGTGATGATGAGGGTCGCGTTGAGGATCGGATCCCGGATCTCGCTCGCCGCGCTACGAATGATGGGCAACGCGGCAATGCGCTCACCATGCGGTCGCCGACGGTTGTCGCGGAGCCGGCGATGGACGTTTTCGACGAAGATGATCGCGTCGTCGACGAGGGCCCCGATCGCGATGGCCATGCCGCCGAGCGTCATGGTGTTGACGGTGCCCCCGAGAGCGCGCATCACGATGATTGCCAGGGCCAGCGACAGGGGAATGGCGGCCACCGAGATCAGGGTGGTTCGCACGTTCCACAGGAAAAACAGAAGGATGGCGATGACGAACAGGGCCCCGTCGCGTAGCGCGAGGATCACATTGTCCACCGCGAGCGAGATGAAGTCGGCCTGCCGGAAGATCTGTCGTTCGAAGGTGATTCCCTCCGGGAGTTCGGCCTCGATCTGATCGAGTGCGGCATCGACCCGGTTCGTAAGTTCCAGAGTGTTGGCTCCCGCCTGTTTCTGGATCGAAAGGATGACCGCCGGCTCCCCGTTCACGGAGCCGGTGCCGTAGGTGATCTTGGGACCGATGCGCACTTCGGCCACGTCTTCGATTAGAACCGGTATTCCGTCTCTGGTCGCTACCACGGTCGCGGCGATGTCGTCGACATTGGCGGGCCGCACGATCCCGCGAATCAGCACCTCGCGCCCGCTCGACCAGTACAGTCCCCCGGAGACGTTTTCGCTGGACCCCGCCGTCGCGGCGAGAACGTCCTCGAGTCCCACCTGGTAGGCCAGCAGCCGCTGCGGATCGACCAGAACCTGATACTCACGAACGTCGCCGCCCTGGGCGATCACCTGCGAGACGCCCGGCACCGCGAGCAGTCGGCGCCGCACGACCCAGTCGGCGAGCGTGCGGACCTCCATCAGCCGCGAGTCGGGCGCACTCATGCCGACGAGCATGATCTCGCCCATGATCGAGCTGATGGGCGCGAGCACCGGCGGGTTCACCCCTTCCGGGAGATCGAGCGCCTGGGCCTGCAGTCTGGAGCTCACGATCTGCCGGGCGAGGAAGATGTCCGTTCCCCACTCGAAGTCGGCCCAGACGATGCTGATGCCGTGGGCGGATCTCGAGCGGACCCGCCGGACGCCGAGCGCGCCGTTCAATGCGGTTTCGATCGGGAAGGTGATCGCAACCTCGACGTCTTCGGGGGCCAGTCCCTGGGCATCGGTCACCACCGTGACGGTGGGGGCTGTCAGGTCGGGGAAGACATCGACCGGAAACGTGGCCGCGATCCAGCTGCCGCCCACGAAGAGGCCCATCGCCAGAATCAGCGCCAGGAAGGGATTGTTGAGTGAGGCGCCGACGAAGTGGTCGAGGAAGCCGCGTCGCACGGGAGGACTCATGTCCGCTCCGTCAGTGAGCGTGGCCGTCTGACGGCACGATGGTACCCAGGGAGGCGAGATTGACCTGGTAGGCGCCCGTGATCACCACCTGGTCCCCGACTTCGAGCCCGGAAGAGACGAGCGTCCAGGATCCGTCCGACGCGCCTGTATCGACCACCCGGCGGTCGAACGTGTCTCCGGTGACCTTGACGTAGACGACCGGAAGTCCGTTCTCGGACTGGATCGCGTCGACCGGGACCGCCGGACCCCGCACCGGCTCGCCGATGAGGATCTGCCCTTCCGCCAGCATCCCCACCTTGAGGGCGCCCCCGGTGTTGGGGACCGCGAACCGGACCGGGAGGGTGCGGCTTCCCGGGTCGATCATGCTTCCGACCGACAGGACCCGGCTCGCCGTATGGGAACTCGCGCCGCCTTCGACGGTGAACCATGCCCCCCGGATGCCGCTCGTCTCGGCCGCGTAGCGTGCGGGAACCCGGGCGACGAACCAGAGCGTCTCCGAGTTGACGATCGTGAAGGCATGCTCCCCGACATTGACCTGTTGGCCGAGCGCGACATCGCGGAGGGCGACCACGCCGTCGATGGGACTGCGAAGACGATAGAGGTCGGAATCGGAAGTATCGTCGTCCACACTGCCCGGCGCCCCCCCGATGGCTTCGAATGCCGTCACGGCGACGTTGAGATCGCGCCGCGCTTCCTCCAGGCGGCGCGCGGGAATGGCGCCGGCGGCAAAGAGGCGCTCGGCTCTTTCGGCCTCGCGCTCGGCGGCCAAGACGTCCGCTCGAGTACGCGCGTAGGAGTCGTCGAGGCTGATCGGCGCGATCAGCGCCAGAATCTGTCCGGTTTGTACCAAGTCGCCCGGCCCCAGCGAGGGTCCATCCACCTGCACCAGCCCAGCCACCGGAGCGGAAACGTGTACAAGACCGCCGGGAGGCGCGACCAGCTCACCCGAGGCCCGGAACGACGCGGGTATCTCGCGCTCTTCGGCGACTGCGACCGCAAAGGGGAACGACCACTGCTCTTCCTTGGCCAGGGTGATCGACCCCGTCACCGCTTCCTCATGCTCCTCGTCTTCCTCGTGGTCGTGCCCCGCGTGCGAGTCGACCTCGTCCTCGCCGTGGAAGACCTCGAGATGTCCCGCATGGATCGTGAAGTCCCGTCCGTCGACGGACAGCGAAAAATCGACCTCCCATTCTCCGGCTTCCGGCAGCGTGGGGGCTACGATGTACACGCCCGGTATCTCGGGCTCCGCCGCCATCTCCTCGCGTTCGCCGTCCGGTCCGACCATCGACAACGTCACGTCGGCGCCTTCGATCGGCCGCCAGCCTTCCACCCATGTGAAATGGACCTCCCAGGGCTCTTCGCTCTCCATGCCCTCGATCTGGTGCGGGTACTCGACGAAGAGTTCGATCCCGTCGGACAGCTCCGTGAACTGCCCACCACCGGCGTGAGGATCGTGGGCCTCCAGTGCAGCTTCGCTCTCGTCGCCGGTTCCGCCGCAACCTGCGAGACCGAGGACCGCCAGCGATGTGAATATCCAGGTATTGACGACCTTTCGTTTCATTATTCCTCCTCCGGGTCCTGTCCCATGGCACGAAGCAGGTCGTAGTAGGCGATCCAGGCTTCGGATCGCAGCGACAACGCGGTGAGCCGGGCGTCCTGAAACGCGCTGGCCGCGTCGAGCAGTTCCAGAAGCGTCATTTCGTTCTCGCCGTAGGCGGCCGTCGCCGACGACAACAGGGCTTCACCATCCGCCGCCAGGCCGTCCGCCGCCATTTCGAGCCGCGCCCGGCTTGCGACGTAGCGGTCCGTGGTGGTCAGCACATCATTCTCGGCCAGTCTTCGGCGCAGATCCAGCCGATAGGAGGCCGCCGAACTCCGCGCGAGTGCTTCTTCGCGACCGGCGCTGCCACGATCGAACACCGGCAACGGCATGTCGAAACCGATGCTGGCGCCGGCGAATCCATCCAGATGATGCCGGTACCCGAGCCCTAGGGTGGGTGCGGGCACCCAATAGGACTTTGCGACGTCGACCTCGGCCCGCGCTGCGTCCAGTTCGCTTGCCGCGGCTTCCAGATCCGGTCGCTTGGGCAGCGCGCGGAGTGCATGCTCCCGCGCCACCGGCGGCGGGACTCCCTCCAGCCCGGTGGACGGCCCAACCTCCTCCGTGCCGCTCCCGGGCGAGATGAGAGCAGCCAGGTACCGGCGGGCGGCGCGGGTTCGGAGTCCTGCCTCCGTCACCTCCTGCTCGGCGCGCACCCGCTCAACCCGCAACCGGCGGGCTTCATAGTCGGAGATATCCCCTGCTTGCAAACGGACCTCGGCGTCCTCCGCCACCCTCCGGATCACCGACGCTGCCTGGAGCACCGTGCCCTCCGCTTCCTCGGCGAACCACGCCAGCGACCAGGCCTCGCGGACCTCGAAGACGAGGTGCACCGAGTCGGCGCGAAAGCGGGCCGTGCTGGCGCTGATCGTGTGGGTAGCCGCCCGGCCGCGGGCCGAAGTCCGGCCGGGCCATTCGACCTGCTGAACAAACAGGAGGGTTTCTTCCCAGAACTTTTCCCGTTCGTGTCCGAGGTCGTCCCGGGCGAAGGAAAACGACGGGTTGGAGTAGGCTCGGGACTGGCGAGCCGCTCCCGCGATCTCCGAGGCTTCGGACCGTGCGATCTTCAGCGCCAGGCTGTTTTCACTGAAGGACTGGAGGGCTTCGGCCAGCGTGACGCGGCGCACCATGTCCTGACCGGCCGCCGAGTGCGGCAGGACGAGAAGGATGCCCAGCCACAGAAAGCCGGGAAGCTTTCGCGGACCCGACGTCAGCATTCTCGCCTCCTCAGTCCCGGCAAAGCCGGTTTCATGGGCTCCATCTGCTTCACATGCGGGCGGTGGCCAGCAAGTGATCGACGTGGTGGGCTTCCTGACAGCGGCTCGCCCGGGTTTCGATCTGCACGGTGATGTGACCGATGTTGAATTGCTCGTACGCGATATCCCGGATCTGGTCGAGCAGGGATTCCTGACCGCCTTCCCGATCGTAGCCGGGCTCCACCAGTACATGCGCGGTAAGAGCATCATATCCGGGAGCCAGGGTCCAGCAATGCACGTCGTGAATGACCGTCACCCCATCAAGTTCCTCGATCTGGTGGCAGAGGGAGTACACGTCGATGTGCTCCGGGGTACCCTCGAGCAGCACCTGAACCACCTTGGACAGCAGGCGCCAGGTGCTCGACAGGATGAGGACGCCGATCAGCAGGCTCAGAGCCGGGTCGGCGACATTCCAGCCGAAGGCCCAGATGAGCACGCCCGCGACGACGACGGTGACAGACCCGAGCAGATCGGTGATCATGTGCTGAAGGACGCCCTCGACGTTGACGTTCTTCTGGGCCGATCCGTGCATGATCCAGAGGGCCGAGATATTCACGACGAGGCCGATCGATCCTACGATCAGGATCAGTCCGCCTTCGACCTCCGGCACCTCCGAAACGCGTCGGTACCCTTCCAGGAGCACCGCGACGGAGATCCCCCAAAGCGTCAAGGCGTTGACCAGGCCCGCGAGGACTTCCGTACGATGGAAACCGTAGGTCCGCTCCGCCGTGGCGGTCTGACCCGAATAGCGCATGGCCACCAGCGCGAGCCCGATGGATACGGCGTCGGCAAGCATGTGTCCGGCGTGAGCGAGCAGGATCAGGCTGCCCGCGTAGTAGCCGGCGGTGACCTCCGCGATCATGAACCCCACGATCAGCACAAGCGCGATGACCAGGCTCCCCCTTCCCGCGCTCGAATCAGAGTCGCCAGGGTCGCCATGGAGGTGACCCTGATGATCGTGCTGGGAAAGGTTGTGGAGGGCCGGATTCGGTGCATCGAAGCCGGATTCGGGACTGCTTGATTTCGTCAGTGTCATCTGAACGTCGCGGCTATGGCGAAGGGGAAAGTGTGGAGTGCCGGCAACGAGAAGTCGCGGGGGGCCGGCAACAACGGTAAAGAGAGTGACTTAATCGACAGCGCGCCAGCGGATGGGCTGCTCAACCGAGTCCGGGCGAGCCCGCGGGTACGGTGCCGGGCGACTGATTATGGGCGCACTTCTCTTGGATCGCGCGGACCTCCTCCTCTATTCCCTCGAATCGAACCCGGCGTGCGACCAAAGCAGTATGGAAGGCGACAATTCGCAACGTCAAGTAGCTCCGGCCGCGTCTTCCGCGTCGTGTTCCGGTCGTCCGGGGGGCAGAGCTCAGGGAGGGGAACCGGTGCCGGGTCGACGGCCTGACGTTGTCCCCGGAGGGGACACGGGAGGCCTCAATGCATGTTTGACCGCTACCACCATCGGGCCCACAATTGGCGGGTAGGCCCCGGCTCGGGGCTGGGACTTGGGACACTGCGCGCATGGGACGCGACCGGGCGACGTCCGTGCTCAACGGCTTCAACCAGGCTTGGGACGTGCCCAACCTGTTCGTCATGGACGCCGCGGCCATGACCTCGTCCGGATGCCAGAACCCGTCGCTGACCTACATGGCGCTCGCGGCCCGTGTAAGCCACTACGCGGTGTGGGCGTCAAGGCGGGGCGAGATCTGACAGGCCGTGGACGAACTCCTTCGGGCATTCGAGCGGCGATGCATCCACGTTGGATCGTGTTGCTCTGCGTTGCCCTTCGATCCAATTGCGCAAAATACGTAAATTACGTAATCGGTCACTCAGTCGGCCCTGCCCCGCGCGTGCGGATTAGTCCACGGACCGCTAGTGTTGTGTCCCAGAGATAGCTGTACATAGTCTCTGAATCTTCTGGAGGATGGAGTCTGCGGTGGCGGTCCACATGAACGGCTGGGCACCGGGGT
>LXNJ01000571.1_pt1 | contig 25246 bp, 16 predicted proteins | sample 809081 | NCBI WGS metagenome assembly LXNJ01 (sample SAMN04870510, study PRJNA318959) | sponge metagenome | biome: sponge; feature: marine sponge reef; material: water | host: Petrosia ficiformis | place: Greece: Milos, Mediterranean Sea | collected 2013-05-29 | depth 5-7 m | reverse complement strand
GCGCTGAAACCTCCCACCTCTTGCAACCAGTAGCGCAGGCGATCCAAGCAAAACTCGCGCAGTTTCGGCGCATTGTCGCCAGCGGACGCGATCTCTACCAAGCGGTCGAGCGAGATTGCCAAAGAGCCTTCGACGACGATGCGGATCACTCCGAAAGCCGCCCGGCGCAAGGCTAGCGGATCCTTTGACCCCGTAGGCATCAGGCCGATCCTGAACATGCCGCCAAGGGTCGCGAGCTTGTCGGCCAACGACACCAGCCGGCCGACCAGCGACCTTGGAATAGGACCGGAACCGCCGACGGGCAGGTAGTGGTCGTAGATCGCGTCCGCCACCGCTTGCGGCTCTCCCTGCGCAGTTGCGTACAAGCCTCCGATCTTGCCTTGGAGTTCCGGGAACTCCCCGACCATTTCGGTCGTCAGATCGGTCTTTGCGAGGCGCGCGGCGCGCGAGGCGCTTGCCGCCTCGCCATCGTCCAAGCCTAGCGCTCGGTTCAGGTGAGCGACCGCCTCCAAGTTGCTCTCGGTCTTGGACCAGTAACTGCCCAATGAGGCTTGGAACGTGACAGCCTTGAGTTCTTCGACGCGATCTGACAGCGAGCTCCGCTGGTCGAACTCCCAGAAAAACCGCGCATCATTGAACCTGGCTCGCAGGACGCGCTCGTGCCCCCGGCGAATGATCCCGTCGGTGTCGCTGCCAGAATTCGCGACGGCCACGAAACGATTCGTCATCGACCCCGAACTGTCCTCGACGGCGAAGTACTTCTGGTGCACGAGCATGACCGTCTCGAGCACCTCCTCGGGCAGGTCCAGATAGCTCTCGTCAAAGCCGCCCAAGACCGCCGTCGGATGCTCCGTCTCGAACACCAAGGTCCGCAACAATCGCTCGTTGCGGCGCAGTTTGCTGCCTGGAGGCAACAGCGTCTCGGCTTCCGCGACAATCTTCGAAGCTCTTTCTTCAGCGGATAGCAGCACGGCGTTCGAGCGCAAAGCTGAACGGTAGCCTTCGACCGAGTTGACCCTGATCGGCCCGGCCCCGAGCCGCCGATGCCCCCACGTAGTATTGCCAGACTGGATCCCCGCAGTCTCAACGGGCACGACTTCGCCGGCGAGCAGGACCACTAGCCACCGAATCGGTCGGATGAATCGCGGGCTGCCCTTGCCCATCCAGTACATGCTGCGCGGAAAGCGCACTCCGAGCACGACCCCCGGTAGCGTTTCAGCCAATAGCTCGCGCGTACGACGGCCAGCGATTGTGCGGCTCAACGTGAGCTTGCCGTCGTCCCCGACCTCAAGCTCCTCGACAGCCACGCCTGCCTTGCGGGCGAATCCGAGCGCCGCCCGCGTAGGATTCCCGTCCGCATCGAAGGCGATCTGCTTTGACGGTCCCTTCAGTGTCACCAGCCGGTCTGGCTGGCCTTCGGAAAGGCCCTCAGCGACCAGCGTCAAGCGCCGCGGAGTGGCATCGACCGAAATCTTCCCGGCACATGTGAGATCGAGCTCGCGCAAGGCCGCTTTGAAGCCCGCTCCGAGATCCCGCATCGCCCCCGGCACCAAGCGGGCCGGGATCTCCTCGGTGCCGACTTCGACCAGCAGGTCGCTCACGCTGCCTCCCTGGCGAGGCCCTGCTGTTGGTCGACCCACGCCTTGGCGACCGCGACCGCCAGGTTGCGCACTCGCTGGATCACTTGAGCGCGCTCGGTAACGCTAATCGCGCCGCGGGCCTGCAGCGTGTTGAACAGGTGCGAGCACTTCAGCGTCTGGTCAAATGCAGCCAGCAGCGGAAAACGCCTCCGCTCCATGGGGGCTAGCCCGCTCGCATAGCGATCCAAAAGGCGCTTGCATTCGGCTTCGTGCAGGTTGAATTCCTTCCAGACGAAGTCAACGTCGGCTTCCTCGAAATTGTAGGTGGAGTACTGCTCCTCGTCGGCCAGCCTTACGTCGGCGTAAGTCCACTGGTCGTTCCAGCGGATGTCGTAAACGCTCTCAACGTCTTGGATGAACGCCGCCAAGCGCTCCAACCCATAGGTCAGTTCGGCCGGAACGACATCCAATTCCAACCCGCCGCTCTGCTGGAAGTAGGTGAACTGAGTGATCTCGAGACCATCCAGCATGACCTGCCAGCCTACACCCCACGCACCCAGTGTCGGCGACTCCCAATTGTCCTCTTCGAGCTTGCAATCGTGCTGCGAAAGGTCAATCCCAATCTCTTCCAAGCTCTTGAGATAGAGCTCCACAACATCTTCCGGCGCGGGCTTGAGGATCACCTGCAGCTGCATGTGCTTGTACAGGCGGTTGGGGTTTTCGCCATACCGTCCATCGGCCGGGCGCCGGCTGGGTTGTACGTAGGCAACCTTGTAGGGATCGGTGCCCAGCACTCGCAGGAATGTCTCTGGACACATCGTCCCCGCGCCGACCTCGCAATCGAACGGCTCTTGAACGATGCACCCCTGCTCGGCCCAGTACGCCTTCAGGCGCATCACGATCTCTTGGAACGTCAGCATGAGAGCTCTACGCGCCTCGGACAGAGGCTGCACCGGCCCTCGAACAAAGGGGGCGGCCTAGAATTTGAGAATAGCACTGGGCAGGATGAACAGGGCTTTGGCCGGATCCCGGCTCCAGCAAGGTTGACCAGAGCCAGCGTGGGTCGGACTGACATCTCAGCCGATCTTCCAACCAAGCGCTGGCGACAAGTACGCCGAGCTCGCCGACCAGTCCCGGTTCGATCAGGTCAGGCCCGCTCAGCGCCTGACCACTGATCTCGCCGAATAACCCAGCCGATTTCTCGAGTCGGGCTCGCGCACCAGCGACTCAGGGGCAATTCCGAGCGCTGAGGCAACGGCTGGACGCACCATCCTGTCCATCTGATCCGTGTTCGGATACCCCAGCCGGTCATTGAGATAGATTTCCCAGGCGCCTTCGCGCACGGCGAACTCAACCGGGAACTCCGGCTCGGCCATTACAGCCGCGTTGAACTCGCTCGCTCGCCGCAACGCCTCGCGGAAGCGATCTTCCAAAGAGCCCTCAAGGCCGCTGCGAACGCTGGTGAGCAGGCCTGGACCGGGAGGGTTGAGATTGACGGAAAACGTATCCCGCTTGCCGGCAATCAGAATCCCGGGCCCGCTGGCCAGGTGGGCATAGTCCGCCAGGTCCACCCAATCCGCCGGATGGTCTTCGTCCTTGCGCCAGCGGTCGAAGATCACCAAGAACTGGTCAAGGTCGGGGTTGGACGGGACGTCAAGCAACAGCTTGACATCAATCCTCTGCAAGTCGGGTCCCATGCGGTCGGCCAGGCCTTAGAAATCCGTCGCCTGCGAGTACACGCCCTGGGCTGCCTCAATGAATAGGGTCGCCTCCTCGACGCGCAGTCGGGCCTGCTCGGAATCATCGCTTGGGCCCTCTTGCGCCGTGCGCAGGAAGTTGTCAGCGAACGGCTTGTGGAATGTGTCGCTGTCGTAAAAGTGCTTGCGAAACTCCGCCACGGTGTCATAACGATCCGACAGCCACAGCCCCTTGGTGAACAGCAGCGCGTCGGCGGCCTTCTTGCACGCCTCGAATGCCTTGGCCGAAGCGTCGCCATAGCGATCCCGCTCGAGATCCAGGGTGGACTCGAAGTGAATGCGGTCGGCATCCTCGAGCATGAACTCAGCTTGATCAACGACCTCGCCCGCGCACTCTCCTACACCGATGGAACGCTGGTATTGCCACGGCTGGCGGATGTCCCGATAGAAGCCGGGCGACTCCTCGAACGTGGGCAGTTCCATGAACTCGGCAAGCTCTTGTTTCACCCGGACCTTGCCGAGCCGGGCAACCACGTCGCTCAATGTCTCGTCGCCGCGCTTCTCGCGGCTGTAGAACTCCGTCACCCTGACGATGGCCTTGTCCACATTCTGCGACGGGATCTTACCGACGGCGAGGCCGTACGATTCGGCATTGTTGCGGGTCGAGCCGCCCAGCGTGACTTGGAATACCGGCGCGGTGTCGTTCTTCTTGCGCTGGACCGAGCCGAAGAACCCGATGTCGGCGATGTGGTGCTGGCCGCAAGAATTAAAGCAGCCGCTGATCTTGATCTTCAGATCGGAGCGATGAGCGATGTCGCTCATGCCATTGCCGAACTCCTTGCTCAGGTGAGCCGCCAAGCCCCGCGATGCCGTGATGCCGAGCTTGCAAGAATCGGTTCCCGGGCAGGCGACGACGTCCTTGAGCCGACCAGCCCCGGTTTCGGCGAGGCCGATCTGGGTCAGGTCGGCGAACAAGCTCGGCAGGTCCGCGTTCGAGACCCACTGCAACAGCAGGTTCTGGTCGACCGTCGTGCGCAATGTGTCCTTGATGTACTTGCGCGAGACATCCGCCAACTGCCGCGCCTGGAGCGAAGTGATGTCGCCGAGGGGCAAATAGACGTCCACCATCGAGTAGCCATCCTGCCGCTGCGGATGCACGTTGAGCTCGAGCCATTCGGCGAACTGCGGGCCGTAGCCATCGGCTAAGTCAAGCCGTGAGGGGCGCTTCAGCGGTTCGTCTCGAAGCTGCTCCAGCGCCCGCTGCAGCTCGCTCTCCCAGCGCGGATCGGCCGGCAGTCGCTGCCGCTCCTCTTCGACCAGCCGTTTGAACTCGTCAATGCCCTGCTTGACGATCAAGAATTTCATGCGCGCCTTGGCACGGTTCTTCTTCTCGCCCAGCTTGGCGAAGACACGCGAAATGGCTTGGGCCAAGGGCAGCATCTGGTCTGCCGGGACGAATTCGCTGTACAGCTTCGCCTGGTGCGGCAGGGAGCCGAGTCCGCCGCCAACGAAGACCTCGAATCCCTCAACACCGTTCTGAACCCTCGCTACAGCGCCAATGTCATGCATCCGCCCCAAGCCGCAGCCGTGCTCTGAGCATCCCGAGTAGGAGATCTTGAACTTGCGCCCGAAGTTCTGCGCGTCCGGATGGCGCAGCATGAAATACGCCATGGCGTGGGCGTGCGGCGCGACGTCAAACGCCTCGTCGGTGCAAACACCCGCGCACGGGCAGCAGGTCACGTTGCGGATGACGTTGCCGCACGCCTCGCGGGTCGTGATCCCGACAGCCGCCAATCGCCGCATTAGGTTTGGCGTGTCATTGATATCCACGAAGTGGCATTGGAAGTCCTGGCGTGTCGTTACGTGCAGCACGCCGACGGCGTATTCCTCGGCGATGTCCGCCAATGCAATCAACTGGTCGGCGCTCATGCGCCCCATCGGTATCTTGATGCGTTGCATCTGGACCCGGTCCTGGCGCTGCCCGTAAACGCCGTGCCGCAAGCGGAACTCAGTGAAAATCTTTTCGTCGACCAAGCCGGACTGAATCCGTCGCAACTCGGTCTCGAAGATGTCGATCTCCTCGCGAATCGCGGTGGGCAGGTGGCCCCATCGGGCGCTCGTGTCCACGGGCTCCAAGTTAACTTCGGACATGATGCTTACCCTCCCAGCGGGCCTTGGGCATCAGCGGCCGCGCACCCGGCCAAGACTAACGCAGGGTTGCCAGCCGCCTAGTGTGATAGTACCACCGCTGCCCGGCACGGGTGGGTCGGACGTGCCTGCAGGGGGTTGTCTTGGCCGGTGGGCGCCAGCCGGAGTCACAGTTCCAGCCCCAGCCGGATGAAGCGAATCTAGTTGCAGGCCGCCGCTAGTCCCGGCCCGGCAACTTAGCCAAGGCATCGCAGACCCACGGAAATCCGATGCGCTCTTGTTCAAGCCGCAAACTCGGGCCGTACTTGTCGTTGCGGAGATCGTCAAACAGCTCACGCTCCTCCAGCGTGAGCCGCGAGAGGTCTCGGGAGGTCGGGTTCCGCTCGCTTACCCACAGCAGCTTGAACCGCAAGAACGTGGGCAGATCCATTAGCAGCGAGTCGGCGTCCGCGAAGTGCCCGCGCACCTGGTCCAAGATGGCAAACCCGTGGGTGTCGATGTCGCCCCAGTAGTACAACCGGCAGCGCGACAGCCACGAGGCTTGCCCGAGTGTGTCAAACCCGTAGCCAGATCCGAAGATTGCGACCGTGCCAGCCAGCGGAGGCAGCGCTAGGTAGTTGATTTCGTTCTCGGTGATGATGACTCGGCTTATCGGCAGGTCCAGTGAAGCGAAGTCTGCAGCCCGCAGTGTCAATTCCTGGCCATCGTCGTCACGCCAAGGTAGCAACGCACAATCCCGATCCAGTATGCGAAATCGAATGCGCTCGGGCTTGGGCTTGAAGCCGTAGCGCTGGGCAAACCCGGTCGCGCCAGTGTGGGATGTATCGACCGCTCCGGGCGGGAGGGCCAGGTCAAGAAGCTCTGCGAGTACGCCGCGGTGGCTCTCCACGAACTTGGTGTCGACCCCAGCCACGTCCATCTGGCGCAGGTACACGCCGGAACGCGGGTGCCCCTGTAGCCACTCGACGATGTCCAGCAGCCTGCCCCATTCGGATCGCAGTTGCAACGCTCGCAACGGCTTCCTCGCAAGCCAATCGACCAGAACAGGCTGCCGCTTCGAAACTGTCTGCAACAGATCCCTGAATACGGCGACATCTTGCCGCTTGCCAATCAGCGCCGCAGCTGCGTCCGCCGAATCCACCCAAACCTCGTGCGGCAGGGTGTTGAAACCGAGCACCCGATGCCGCGCTTCGCGCATGACCAGCCGGAGATGCTTCGCCGACTGCAGTGAGGCGCACCACTCCCGCACGGCCGCGAAGCCGTCTCGAATCTCGGCGGAGGTCGGGCGCTTGAGTGTCAAGCGCCGCGGAAACGAGCCGCTGTCACGCGCGACATCGGCCAAGATGAGGCCACGCTCCCAGAGTCTTTGCACTTCGCTGCAAAGATCCTTCGGGGTCGTCCAGCGCTGCTGCGATCGGCTATTCGCCATCTCCGGGCAACCACAACCTTAGCCCACCGTCGAGGCAGCGGCCACGCCGTCACAGTGCCGATCAAGCCGTCACGACTCACTCGGACCGATTTGCCGCTGACCTGCGCCGCTTTTCCTCTCGATACTCCTCGATGGACATGTTGAGCAATCGCGAACGCTGGTCGTTCTCGATATTCACGAACGCGACGCTCTTCACGAAGGGCTCGATCACGCGAGTCTTCTGCAGGGGAGTCACGATCAGCAGTTGCAGGTGCAATTTCGCGAACAACGTCAGCGCAAACTTTGCAGACTCATCCGAACCGCGACCGAAGGCCTCGTCGATTACAACGAAGCGAAAGCTGCGCGACGGCACCGAAGCACACTCCAGACCGAACTGATAGGCCAGGCTGGCCGCGAGAATCGTGTAGGCCAGCTTTTCCTTCTGGCCGCCCGACTTGCCGCCAGAGTCGGAATAGTGCTCGTACTCGCGATGGTCCTCGCAGCGGCGTTCGCTGGCGGCGAACTCGAACCAGTTGCGCACGTCGGTCACTTTGGCAGTCCACCTGCGGTCCATCTCCGACTGCTGCTCCCGTCCGCGCAAGCGATCAATGACCTTCTTGACCTCCCGGAACTTCCTCTCCGAGTATTGATCGTCTTCCGCTCCGCCCAGCGATCCTTCGGTGCATCTCTCGAGCTGTCGCCGGAATTCGCGAATCTCTTCATCCGGCGACGGGTGGGTTTCGAGCCTTATGTAGCGGTCTCGGTTGTATTCGATTTCGGCCAGAGACTCATTGATCCGACCGATTCGATCTCGGATGGTCTGGCGCTCGCGGTCGAGCAGTGACTGGAAATTGGCAACCTCGCGGATCGTGTTCTCGTTCAGGAGCATCTTGAAGTCCTTTTCGAAGGTCGGCAGGCCATCCTCCCGCAAACGCTGCAACATGTCGCGGTACTCCCTGGCAGATTCGATGGTCGTATCGAACTCGTCAGTCTCTTGGACATACTCCCGGCTGAACTCTGTCATCAGGCGCGAGACGCTAGCCCTGACATTCGCCAGCTGCTGATTCTTGTCCCTGATCTCTCTTTGCAGTAGACCTACCACGGATCTTTCGATCTCGTTATAGGAATCGACGTTAGTGATCTTGGATCTAGACACCTGCGACCGCAGCTGATCGAGCCTGTCGGAGTAGCCCTCGTATTCGTCGGGTGCGTATGCGTCGAGCGTTACCTTCGCGCGATCTCGAGCGGCCCCGGACTGTTCAATCTTGGTAGAAATGCTGCCCTTTTGACCGACCGCTTGGTCACGCTTGGCAATCGCCTCGGTTTGCGATGCCTTGGCTTCGGCCTCCTCGCTACGCAACTCTCGCAGCCGGTCCGATTCGGACTCGAGCTTCGTCTTCTCGCGAGTCAAAGCAGCCAGTTCGCGAGTCGGCGTCCGCCAGTCGATGGCCTCGAAACCCGGGTACGATTCCAGCTTCGAGAGAGCATCGATCTGGCGGTTCAGCCCGTCCCGCTCGGACCGCAACTTTGCGATCTTCGCCCGGATCTCGTCGATTCGTGTCCCCAGGACACGCGCGCGAGACTGCAGCGCGTTGATCTTCTCCTCGTTCTGCCAGCCAAGCACATAACGCGCCCGGTCATCGATCCGACAGCGGTCATCCTTCTCGTGGCGCTCGCCGACCTGTTTGATCTGTCCGGCCCGCGTGATGGCTCGCGCTTCTTGCCGGAACTGGTCCTGGGTCGCGCAGCATGCTACGTCGAACCGCAGCGCGACTTCCAAGGACAGCCACGAATAAAACGGTGAGTCCGGCTTGATCGCCAGCCTGTGGACCAGCGAATCACGGTGCAATTCAGGCATCGGAGCCCGCCGCTCCCGGGTGCGGAAGTACACCAGACGACCTCTGAGGTAGTTTTGATCGACCCATTCGGCCACACGCTGATACTGCGAGTCTTCAACCAAGAGCGACAATCCGAATCTCCTGAGCAGGCGTTCGGCGGCGCCCTCCCACTCGGCCGCCTCCTCGCGAACGCGCAGCAACTCGCCCGCGAAGGGCATGGACGCTTCGTCGAGGTCCAAGGTGCCGCACAGCTTCCTGCGCAACTCGATCTGGGCCGCCGGGATGTTTGTCACCCGCTGCTTCAAGCTCGCGATTTCGGCCTCGAGCGCGTTGTGCTCCTGAAGCTGTTCATGCTCGGCTACAGAGAGTTCGGTGTGTTCGATCTGCGATGCCTCTCTGTCAGCACGGAGGCGATCGGCTAACTGGACCAATTTCTCTCTCTGGGCGATGAAGCTGTCCGAGTCGTCCGGAAGCCGCTCGCCGATAATTCCAAGCTGTTCGGCGTAAGCCTTCGAGGCTTCCTTGCACCGCAGGCGCTCGCGGTCGCGATCCCTGATCTCGATCTCAAGCTCGCTGAGCCGGGCGCCTCCGCTCAACTCGATGTCGCGTCGCAGCGCTGAAAGCTTGTCGTCCAGCCGCTGTAGCCTCTCGTTGAAGCGCAGGATCCGTGCGGCAATCTGAGCCTCCTGCCGGCGCAGCGCGGCCAGATCCTGTCCCAAGAACTCGACCCTCAAGGCTGCGAAGTATGGCGCGGCAGCGTGCTGACACCGCTCAAGGACCCCGATCTCAACCTCCAACTCGTCATGGCGGTCGCATTGGCCCACCAGCGGCTTCAGCTTCTCGATTTGGTGCTTGGCCCTGAGCACCGCCTCGTGGGCGGCGTCGAGAGCGTCGAAGTGCGAGATCAATTTCTCGATGCGGCGCGCGGCATTGAACGGCTCCAGCATGTGGCTGCGCACGAAGTTCGTCAGGTTGCCGACGGACTTCATCGACACAGTCTGGTGAAAGAGATCGAGAGCTTGTTCGTGATGAATGCCGAAACGGCGGCGGAACCAGGCACCGTAAGCCGGAAAGCGTTCCCAAATCTCGATCTGCTTCCGGCGCAGCGCGCGACGCAACTGGTTAACCTCCCCGCCGAAGTGAGCGAAGTCTTCGGCGATCGACAGCTCGCGCTCGGCCGCTGCGTAGAAGTACTTTGGCTGCCCGGTGGCCGTTGGCGTCCACAAGACTTGCGCCAGCGTCACTGTCTGCATGTACGCTTCGTTCTTGAACACACCCAGCACGACCGAGTAGCTGGTCTCGCTGCGCAATGCCACCGGGCGTGCCGATGAGTCCTCAAAGTCGCTGCGGGCAACCTTGTAGTAGCCGAGCACGTAGGATCTCAGCGTGCGCTCGCGACTGCCCGCGCCAGCAGCCTTGTTGTACCGAATCTTGCTCGGAGGGATGAGCAGGCTGGTGATGGCGTCGACCAAGGTGGACTTCCCGGTCCCGATGTCGCCAGTCAGCAGGCCGGTCTGACCCTTTGGCCTAAGCATCCAGACCTGCTTGTCGAATGTGCCCCAATTCAACACCTCCAAGCGCTCGAGCCGGTAGCCGGTGCGCGTGTCATCGGCAACATAGTCGAGACCGATCTGCAGGTCAGTCATCGGCGGCCTCCGCCTGCGCGGCACCCTCTGGCGTCAGCTCGGCCAGCCTCTTCTCAAAGTCCGCAAGCCACTCAGCAGTGACGAATTCCTTGATGATCCGTTGGACCTCGTATGTGGGTTCGGTGCGGGTCGCCATGCGGCGCAAGAATCCGAGCCGGGCGATCTTGTTGAGATTTTCGTTGAGCCGTTTCTGGAGCCTGACCTCATCGCTGCTATCGGGCATGAAGACCCTCTGCATTTCCAACACTTGGCCCCGGGTGAGCACCAAGCGAGTGTCGCCGCCCACTGCGTCGTGCTGCACCAGCCTCTTGCGCAGAAGGGCCAACAGCAGGCTGACCGGATACGACAGCGGCTGGCGCGTGATGAGGGGCGGCAGGGGCGATTCTTGATCTTGGCCATCATCATCCCGCGAGCGCAGATAGGCATAGCCCTCGGCCTCGTTCAGCACGAGTCTCAGGTTAAGCACTGTGAAGTAGTCCCGCACCCGGGACTGTATGTTGACCAAGGAAAACCACAGCTCCTCGTTGCCGCTCCGGTAAACGACACCCTTCAGCAGCCGGATGGCCAAGGGCGACAACGGGTCGCTGCGTGGGAAACTGCCGTCTTGTTCGGGCATCGTCACCTCGCGAAGGTCACCCGCGGAATCAGCGCCTTCCGCAGGATCGGCTGACCATTCGAAATCCCGGCTCGCCACGATACGGACTCAGTGGCATCGTCGTCGATGACCGCATCGAGAGACTCGGTGGCCAACTGCAGGTACGCCAGCAATTCGCCCAGCCCGTGCTCGAGTGGCCTCATCTCGCACAGCTCCTGCAAGCTGACAACCGGGCGCTCCTCAAGCACTCGTCGAATGTGGTCCTTGAGCAACTCCTTATCGACGAACACCTGCTCGTAGAGGGCCGCCGCATCGATTTCCTCGGTGGCTTCCTGCACATCGATCTCCTGAATCTTGATCTCGGCAGTTGGTCGCCACAAGGGGCGCTCCATCGGCAGTGTGATGTCAGCGGACAAGGCGGGGATCTTGGCCACAGGACCCTCCGGATGATCTTCGCGCAGCGCTAGGGCATGCTTCTCGATCCGACGGAGGATTTCCGTTATCCGGCGGTTCTCCAACTGAACACGATCGTCGAGAAACCTGCGGAGTTGGTGCGACAAACTCCTGACGGTCTGCTGGGTATGCTCACCGGCCTTCAGCCACTCATAGTGGACGTTGCGGATCTGGGTGTCCGGGTCCATTTCCTTGATCGGTGCAAGGTCCAACACGCGCTTGAGCATCTCGCTGAACTCGTCACGATGGCTCTGCGACATCAGGAAGTCCCAAAATGCAAGAAAGCTGCGTCCTTGGTCGGTGTCAATGATCTCGTCGCGCCGCCCAAGAACCTCGCCCAAGACTTCTTTCTTCGGCCCTTCCCAACCTGCGATCCGCTTGCGTGTCTCCCGATCCAGCGTGCGAAAGTTCTGTTCGACCTCGCGAAAATCTGTGAGCAGGTCTCTGGACATCTGCATGAACTGCTGAAAGCGGTCCTTTAATCGAGTAGCATCTAGCACCTGCATGTCACCCTGCCGGACGCGCTCGATCTCTTGTTCGACCAAGCGCTTCTGATGCTCCAGATCCTCGATCCGCCGCACAGGATCTTCCTCCGCTCCGGCGTTGATTTGCCGAAGTAGCTCGAACAGAGTCAGCAAACGGGACTCGGTGCCGACGAACTTGCGCTCCGACAGCGACTCGAGCCAGGCGATCGCCTTCTCGGTGGCGGGCATCAGGTCGTAGTGCGGCTCGTCCGAGCCCTCGACGTAGAATTTACGCAGCCACGCCCGGTCTTGATGCGCCCAGTCGCCTAGATAATCTAGCGCGCTCCTTGGAAAGGCGTCCTCACCCATCCGTTCTCGCAGTCCGTAGAGCTGGTCTTCGAGGGATTCGGCCAAGTCGCTCTCGGCGAGAACGCGTCGATTGCGCTCGATGAAGACCCGGTGCAAGAAGCTCGTTATGAGCGGCGCATGATCGGACCGCAGCAAGCGCCAGGCCGGACTGTCCTTGAGCAGGACAGCGACTTTGTCAAACGTGAGGCTCATCTAAGGGCATTGCAGCAGCCAAGATTCCCGGGACCTGGGCGCGATTGGCGGAATACCCGCCCTCCCTCGGCGCGACCGGCGGCAAAGCGCAACTCGGGCGCTGGAGGTGGCACTTGGCAGCTTCTATCGCTCTTGCGAGTTTAACCATACGGACGCAAAGATCAAGTCCCTCGATGCAGGCAACAGACCTCGCCACTGATTCGTAGGGACGATCGGACCGGCGGGCTCCCGTCACGCCGCTACGACCGTCCCGTAGCACGGCGAAGTCGTGTAGAGTATTGCCAAGGGTAGGTACTCATGCTACGCACACTTCTCACAGCCCTCTTCGCCACACTGTTGGTAGTCACGTGGAGCGCTAGCTTCGCGCCCGAGCCGACCGCTGCAGACAACCACCTCACCAGCGGGCAGGGCGACTACAAGTTCAAGGTCGTCTACAAGGGCAGCCACCTGCCGCAAGAGGCTCAGGCCGTGCTCGAGAAAGCCCACGGGGGCTTTGCCATCGATCGTCGCGACGGCAAGGGCGAGGTCTACTTCGCACTGCCAGGAGCAGGCATCATCCAAGTCAGCAGCGACCTGGGCTCGACCAAGATGCTGTCCACGGCTGCCGAGATGAAGCCGCACAACATGCACAACGCCACGATTTGGTACGACTCGGACGGGGAGGCGCACCTGACATTCCCCGGCAACGGCAACGGCACAGTCTACACGACTGATTTGACCGGCAAGCTCCAGCACAAGCTGACCACGCCCGACGGCAGCAAAGACCTAGGAACGCCTACCGCCACCGACTACTTTATGGGGCGCGGAAACTTCGTCCCGACCGACGTCGAAGAGCTTGACGGCCTCTTGTACGTCGCCACCGGCTACTCTGCCCTCGACTATGTGATCACCGCCAAGGTGGAGAGCACGAATCCATTCAAGGTCTCGTGGTACGACCTCGCCTTCGGGGGCAAGGGCAGCGGTGCCGGACAGTTCGGCACCGGGCACGGAATCACGGTGCCCATGGGTACGCGCCGGATCGATGTCGCCGACCGCCCGAATGCCGAGATCGATCGCTTCACGCGCCACGGCCAGTACATCTCCACTCTCAAACTCCCGCTGGGATCGTTTCCCTGCGATGTCGACTATCTCGACAACCTCGGCGTCGTCGGTGCCCTGCACGGTGCGGACCGGCCGCAAGGCGCACCGATCTACATCCTCGAAGACGACAAGCTGGTGTCCACCATCCTGCCCAAGGCCGAATTGGGCCTTGAAAACTTCCAGCATGTTCACAATGCGGTGCTGCACAAGGCCAACGGCAAGCTGTACGTGATCGCGCAAGCGTGGAATCCGGGAGACTTCGCGATCTTCGAGCGGGTGATGTAGCCCTCGCGGCGAGAGGACAGCTGGGAGCTCGGACCGACGCCCGGCCGGTCGCCGCAGATCGCATCGTGGGTCCTTCCAAGTTCAGCCCAGCGCCTCATGCCTGAATCGCTCGCACCGTCCACCGTCGAAGAATTGCGCGACGCCTTGGCCCGTTGCGGCAACGAGCAGGCCAGCATTGAGACGGGCGGAGCCTTCTCGAAGCGAAGTTTCGGAGGGCCGGTCCCGCAAACCAGCTACCGCTTGCAGACCTCCCGCCTGAACCGACTGCTGGCCTACGAACCCGCCGACCTGACCGTAAGCGTCGAAGCGGGCATGCGCTATGCCGACCTGACCCGAACGCTCGCAGAAAACAACCAGTTCCTACCCCTAGACCCGCCGTTCGCCGAAGATGCAACGGTAGGAGGGATCCTCGCTGCGAACTCGAGCGGCAGCCGACGCCGGCGCTTCGGCACGGCGCGGGACATGACGATCGGCATGCGCTTCGCGACGCTGGACGGAAAACTCGTCAGCTCGGGCGGAATGGTGGTCAAGAACGTGACCGGGCTGGACATGGCCAAGCTGATGATCGGTTCCTATGGCACGCTCGCCGTGATTGCTTCTGCCAACTTCAAGGTCTTTCCCATGCCTGAGAGTTCGGCTTCGTTCGCGTTCCGCTCGGCATCCGCCGAATCCCTTCTGGAAGTGCGCAGGGAGATTCTGGGTGGCGTGCTGCAGCCGATCGCCATCGACTGGCTCGATGGCGGTGCCGCCCAAGCTGTCGGCTTGGGCTCCTCGCATACGCTGCTCGTGGAAGCTGCGGGCAGCCCGGCCGTGACGCGTCGGTTCAAGGGGGCCTTCGAGGCACTCGCAAGTGCACGCGGCGTCCATGTCGATGGCGCCCCGGAGGGCTTGTGGGAGCGCGTGCACGAATGCGGCCCGAACTGGCTGTCCACTCACCCACAGGGCGCCCTGGTGCGCTGTTCGACCGTCCAGACCAGACTGGGAGAGCTGTTGGATCTGGCTGCTCGCAGCGGCTGCGCGGCGGCACTCCGGGCGGGCAACGCGAGCGGGCTTCTGTTGGCCCCGGACGAGGAGACGGCCCGGCGCGCCGTCAACGAACTCCGCGCAGGGGCCTTCCAGGCAACTCTCGAAGCCGGCCCTGAGACGCTCAAGCTCGGCATCGAGCAATGGAACGCGACCGGCAACGAACTGCAGTTGATGCAACGCATCAAGGCCGACTTCGATCCGCTGCTTTTGCTCAACCGGAGTCGTTTGTACGGTGTGATTTGAATTCTTAATGTTGTATTTATGACACACTGAACTGTGTCCAAGTCATTATTTGCCAGACACTTGCAAATTTTCTCCGAACCTGCTATTACCACAGAAAGGTTCGGCGCGTGCGTTTCCCCGCCAATGGCAGTGCCGCTCGTTACGAGCACACGATCGAGCGCCCGGTGACCGCCAGCGGCGTCGGACTGCACTGCGGAGTCGCCGCCAACCTGCGCCTCGCGCCAGCTCCGGCGGGCCAAGGGGTTGTGTTCGTGCGCACAGACTTGGACGATTTCTCGATCCGCGCCAGCTGGCGCCATGTTGCCAAGGTCAGCTATGCAACCAGCCTGATGCGCCAGAGCGTGTTGCTCTCGACCACCGAGCACCTGCTGAGCAGCCTGCGGGCGCTGGGGGTCGACAACGTGCGTGTCGAGATCGACCACTTGGAAGTCCCCATCTTGGACGGCAGCGCATTGCCGTGGGCGGAATTGCTGCACGAGGCGGGCATGCGCAAGCAGCGCAGGCACCGGCGCTACCTGCGCATGCTCCGGCCCGTCGAAGTGAGGGAAGGGGACAAGCGCATTTCGATCGAGCCCGCCCAGGAATTCCACGTGGTCTGCGAGACGCGCTATCCGCACCCGCTGGTCGGCCCGCAGAGACTGGAGATGGCGATCACCCCGCAGGCTTACCTAGCCGGCATCGCCCCAGCTCGGACCTTTGGCTTCGAGCAAGATCTGGCCATGCTGCGAGACATGGGCCTGATCCGCGGAGCGTCGCTGGAAAACGCCATCTGCTTCGGGCCTGATTCGGTGCTCAACCACGGCGGGCTGCGATTTCCGGACGAACCGTGCCGTCACAAGCTGCTAGATCTGATCGGCGATTTGGCGCTACTCGGCTACCCGTTGCTGGGAAGAGTCGTCGCCTCCCGCGCCGGACACGCCATGCACGTAGCGCTGGTAGACCGCATCATGCACGATCCGAGCAGCTACGAACTCGTGACGCTGGATCAATTGGAAAGGGCGGCCGGCGCGTCGGCAGCCTGACCGCCCGCCCCTTGGCGAATTCGCTCCAGCGTCTGCCTAGCCTGCTGCGCGACTTGCGGACCCAGTTCGTCGCGGGGTCTCTGGTAGGGCTGGATCAAGGGGATGTCCTCAACCGTGCCCACCATGTAGAGTCCCAGCAGCGCCTGCATGACGTGGGTCATCTCCGGCCGGACCACGGTTACCTCATCCCCGCTGCTGACCCTGTCGCCATCGGCGCGCAACTGGCGGTCCACAATGCCGGGAATCGAAGCGCGGACGTCCAACGGCTCCCCGCCGTCCTCCGGCTCGACCCGCACTAGCAGCGCCCCGGCGTCGAAGGTGTCGCCGGGTTCGAGGCGATTCCGCACGACGCCGGCATGCTCGCTGACAAGCCGGTAGCTCTGCAGCATGCCGCGCATTTCGTCGCGGCCGCCGGGGTCGCCGAACTTCGCCAGCGCCAGAGCGGCGTTGCGTCGCACCATCGGATGCGGATCGCTGACCAAGTCCAGCAACGCCACATGAAACTCATCGCTGGACGGATCGTCGCCCATGAGCCAAGCGACAGTCAGTCGCAACTCGGGCAACTCATGGCGGGCCAACTCCAGCAGCAGCGGATACCACGCCTTCACCGACTCGTCCCCCGCACTGATACGCCCCGAGATCTGGGCCATGGCGTGCTGAGCCCGGCGAGGTCGCTCCGTGTCAGTGAGGTACTCCTGGACCTGCTCGTCCGACAGCTCCTTGCCGAACCATGTGTCCATCCAGAACCAGAATGGGATCACTGCGCTTGCGATCGCCAATGCCGTCGCGAACAAGGTCGCTTTGCGGGATGCGAAGCCAGTGCCAGTCGGTTGGTCGGCAGCCATGCCTTCATTGTCGTATGGGCAGCGCAAGATCCGACGCGTGCCAAGCAGGCAGCGCTCGGGACGCGTTGCACAGGCTGGCAATGTGCGAGAATCTTCGCACTCATGAACCGGCGCATCTTCTTTCTCTCTACAGCTGGTGCCGCCATAGCCCAGACTCCCAGTGAGTCGGTCCGCCTAGCGCTGATTGGCGCCGGCGGGCGCGGGCGCAGGGTCATGTCCGAGTTCAAGCGCGATCCGAATCTTTCCGTCCACGGCGTCTGCGACGTGTACGAGCCCAACCTCGAGGCGGGGCTTTCCGCAGCCGGTCCAGGCACGAAGGCATACCGCGACTACAAGCGGGTACTGGACGACTTGGACGTGGACGCGGTGCTAATCGCGACGCCAGAGCACTGGCATCACCGCATGACGCTCGACGCGATGGCGGCAGGCAAGGACGTGTATGTCGAGAAGCCCTTGTGCCACACGCCCGCGGAAGGCAGGGAACTGGTCGAAGCCGAGCGCGCTTCGGACCGCATCGTGCAGGTCGGAATGCAGCGGCGTAGCTACAACCTGTACCTAGAAGCGCGCGAAATCCGGCGCGAAGGCAAGTTGGGCACGGTGCGCATGGTCCGGACGTATTGGCTGAATTCGCGCACCGAACCGCGTCGCGATACGTTCAAGGGTCCGATCAACTGGGAAGCGTGGCTCGGGCCTGCCCCCAGCGTCCCTCAGGACCCGCTGGCCTTCTTCAACTGGCGCAGCCTAGCGACATACTCGGGGGGCATCGTTCAAGACCAAGGCTGCCACATCTTCGATTCAATCCACTTGATCATGGACGCAGGCTACCCTGTCGCAGTCAACGCCTCCGCGCTGCGACCGCATGTGGCCGGCATGGACCAGCCGGAGTCGGTTGTGGTGGCAGCTGAGTACCCGCAAGGGTTCATGGCAATCTTCACGATCAACTACAACGCGATGCGCTACGCCGCGCGTGCCGATCAGCTCAATGCCTACGACGGCTCGCTGGCCCGCATGGACATCGGGCGGGAATTCCTGCGCGTGTTCCCCCGCGATTCCCCCGAGACTGCTTCCTTCGCCAAGGAACAGCCGGGCGGCTTTGCGCAAGCCACCATTGACCACGTGATGAACTTCCTGCACTGCGTGCGCACCCGGGAGAAGCCGCGGGCAACAATGGACAAGGGCTTCCAAGCCGCGTTGATCGTGCAGCTAGCCAACATCTCGCTGCGCGAGTCACGCACGGTCGGCTGGGATGCCGACACGCTATCCGTGGTTTGATAGAGGGCCGCTAGCGCAAAGTTGCGCCCTTCCTTCGGATCTTGCCTCTCGATACCTGCCGATGCCCTCCGAATCACAAGCAAGCGGCGCGCCCGACCTGCGACGCTTGGCCATCGTTGCCGCGGTAGGACTCGCTGTCTATTGGGTCCTGCCCCGCCCTGAGAGCGTTTCGGATGAGGGCTGGCGGCTCACCGGCGTGTTCGCTTCCGCGATCGCTGGGCTTATGCTGCGTCCGCTGCCAGGCGGCGCGGTGATCCTGCTGGCCTTGATCGCCGCCGTCTGGAGCGGCGCCATGGGCTTGGAGCAAGCCTTGTCCGGCTTTGCCACGCCGGCGGTTTGGCTCGTGGTCGGCGCCCTGTTGATCGCGCACGTGCTGATCGCCACCAATCTCGCCAAGCGCGTTGCACTGCTCTTCGTGCGTTATTTCGGGAAGAACTCCAAGGGCGTGGCCTATGCGCTGATCCTCAGCGATCTGTCGCTGGCCACCATGATCCCGTCCAACACTTCCCGTGCCGGAGGGGTGATCATGCCCATCACCCGCAGCATGGCAGAGCTCTACGGCTCCCGTCCGGGCACGACGGCCAAGTTGCTGGGGACCTTCCTAATGGCCGCGGTCTACCAAGGCGAGATCGTGGCTACGGCAACGTTCCTGACGGGGCAGGCGGGGAACTTCGTGGCCGTAGAGCTGGCTCGAACGCTGGCTGACTACGAACTGACATGGGCGCGCTGGGCGGCTGCCGGAATCGTGCCCGGCTTGGTCAGCATCGTCGGCTTGGTGTGGATAGTAGCCAAACTCCTGCCGCCTGACATCCAGCACACTCCGCACGCCACGCGGTTCGCCACGGACGAGCTGCGCAAGCTAGGCAAGATGGGCTCGCGGGAGTGGTTCACCTGCGCGTTAGTGAGCGTTGTGTGCGGCCTATGGATCACGTCGAACCTGCATTCGGTCCCGGTGGCGCTGGCCTCGGTCTCGGGGGCCTGCGTGCTGATCGTAAGCGGCATCCTGCCCTGGCGGGACGCGGTTCGCCAGCACGGCGTGTGGGACATCATGATCTGGTATGGCGGCGTGATCACGCTGGGCAATGCGCTCAGCGATGCCGGTGTACCGAGGGCCCTGACCGATGCCATCGGCGCGGGCTTGGGGGATTTGTCTTGGCTGCCGATGCTAGCCATCGCGCTTCCGATCTACTTCTTCGCACACTACGGCCTGGCCAGCATCACGATGCACTTCCTGACACTGTTCCCCGTGTTCCTGCTGCTGTTGCTCGGGCAGGGTGCCCCCGTGGGGCTGGTGGTCTACCTGCTCGCTTGCCTGGCCAACCTGTCAGCAGGCCTGACGCACTACGGCACCGTACCCTCACCGATCTTCTATTCCCAGGACTATGCCAGCTTCAAGCAGTGGTGGTCGGTCGGCTTCGTGGTCGCTTTATGGAACGTGCTCGTGTGGTGTACGATCGGCACTTTGTGGTGGAAGCTGATCGGGATCTGGTAGCTGACGCCAAGCGCCCGTGCGCTACCCTTTGAGCCGTGCCAATTCCGCTCGCAACACTCGACATCGTCATCTTCCTGGCCAGCATCGTAGCTGTGCTGGGGATCGGGTTGTGGGCCGGACGGAAAGAAGAGACCGCAGCGGACTTTTTCTTGGCCGGGCGCACCGTGCCGTGGTGGGGCGTCGCCGGCTCGGTTTTCGGCACCAACGTCAGCGCCGAGCACTTGGTGGGCATGCTCGGAATCGGCTACTCGATCGGGTTTGCGCAGGCTCATTTCGAGTTCTTGGCGATTGCGGGGCTGTTGCTGCTAGCGTTCCTGTTCCTGCCTCTGTATCGCGGCATGGGCCTGTTCACACTCTCCGAATACCTAGCCAAGCGCTATGACAACCGCAGCAGCGCACTGTACTCGGGCTTCAACATTCTCACCATCGTGATCGTGCGCATGGCGCTCGGGTTCTACATCGGGGCCAGAGCGCTGAGCTACCTGCTCGATGGCACTGCACTTGAGGTCAGCTACACGGCCGGCATTGCGATCTTCGCCTTGGTCACGGCCACGTACACCATCGTCGGCGGACTAAAGGCTGTCATCTGGACCGACGTGATGCAATCTGTGCTCTTGCTGCTGGCCGGCATCTTTGTCGCGGTGCTCGTCTTCGGCCATCCGGAAGTTGGCGGATTTGGCGGGTTGCTGGCCAAGGACTCGGCTCTTCCCGCTGCCGAGCAAAAGTTCCACCTCTACCTGCCGCCTGATCATCCGCAGCTGCCGTGGACGGGCGTCTTCAGCGGCTTGCTGCTCATTCACATCTTCTACTGGTCGACCAACCAGTTCATCGCGCAGCGGGCACTGGCAGCCAAGAGCGACTTCGACGCTCGCATGGGACTTCTGGCGGCGGGTTTTCTCAAGTTGCTGATTCCGTTCGTGTCCATCGCCACCGGAGTGGCGGCCGGGCTGCTGTTCGATTCGAGCCTGGCGCGCGGGGAGATTTCCGCATTGCCCCTGCCTGACGACGCATTCCCGCTGCTGGTGCAGATGATCGTGCCAGCCGGCTACGGCTCGGTGGGCATCATCACTGCCGGGCTGATCGGCGCGATCCTCTCCAGCATCGACTCGATGATGAACTCGGGCGCGACACTGCTGACGTTCGACTTCTACCGCAAGTATGTAGATCCGGATGCTTCGGAACGCAAGCTGATACTGGTGGGCCGGCTGTGCATTGTCGGCTTCGTGCTCATCGCGGCGTGCATCGCGGCGGTTATCTACACCGAGGATGCCGCGGACAACTTCTTCCTGAAGGTGCCGGCTCAGATGGGACATGTCGTGCCGGGCATCACGGTAGCCTTCCTCGGGGGCGTGCTCTGGCGGCGGGCATCAGCAGAGGGAGCGTTCTGGGCGCTGCTGGCCTCTCCGTTCTTCTCCTTCGGCATCCAGTGGCTCTACGGGTTGTGGGCTCCGGGTTCGGCCCTCGAGCCACTGTTCGGGGCACAGCTCAACTTCCTGCACCGCACGGCCCTGACCTCGGTATTCGCTCTGGCGATCTTGGTCTGGATGAGTTCACGGGATCGATCTGTCCCGGCGGACATCGCTCAGTACACCTGGTGGGGCCGCCCGGCCGCCCGAGACGGCGAGACGCGTAGTTTCTGGAGCAGTGAACTCCCGTGGGCATGGCTGCTCGGGGCAGCCACCGTATTCATGCTGGTCTACTTCGCCTAGGCTGCGCCGCGATGGCGCTCGGCGGAGGCAACTACCTACTGTCTGGCGGCGTTGGCCCAGCGCTCAAGAACCGGGTCAGACGGTCCACCAACTCAGCAGTGTTCTTGATCTCGCACTCCCAGACAGTGAGAACCCTCCAGCCCATCGCTTCTAGCTCGGCTACATTGGCCTGGTCACGCTCTTTGTTGCCGATAAGCTTGGGGATCCAATACTCCTGGCGTGATTCCGGCATTCGCCCGTGCCCGCAATTGTGCGCATGCCAGAAACAGCCGTGGACGAAGATCGCTTTCTTGCGCGGCCCGAACACGAGGTCCGGCCGGCCCGGCAGACCCTTCCTATGCAACCGGTAGCGGTAACCCAAGCGATGCACGATCCTGCGCACGGTCAGTTCGGGGCCCGTGTCCTTGCCCTTGACCGCCTGCATGACTCGCCGTCGCTGCTCGACCGTGAGCCAGTCCGTCACGCGCCCACTGTATCCAATCGCGAACGACAACTCGTGCCGGATCGGTACGCGCACGCCGCTATTGGCCCTCGGCCGGAAGTCAGATCGGTGCGGCTACAAGATGAGCGCCACGGCTTCCCCCCCGGCGACGCGATGCTCGCACCATCGCCATAGGAGTTGGGGAACGATGCATGCTGGACGGCTGTCATCAACCCCTGCCAATGGGATCGAAGTGCTTGCGCTGGCTCAGGCGCACCAGCATCCGGAAGCCGCCAGCCAGCCTCCCGGGCAGTCGGGCAACCAGCGCAGGGGCGCGATCCGCGACACGGGGGGCAGGTGAGTTTGGCCTAGCACCCCAAGCTTGAGGAATGGCCGAGGAACGCGTCGCAATCGACGTGCAGATCCAGAATCCATCGACCACTTTGCTATTCTTTACAAAAGGGGCTTGCACCCGAACGCGCCAAGCGCCGCTTCCTGTACACGGTTCTAGCGCCACGCACAGCCTGTCGGCCCGTGTTGACGCGTCTTCGGCGAAAACCCTCGCCGCAATTCCGGCTCTCGGCCTCACATGCTGGGCGTTACCCGCCAGTGCGAACGCCTCTACGCACTTTTGTCTATCGGATCTCCCCTGCAATCCACCGGCTCTCGGCCGATGGTCAGCGGCGGCAAAAGAGCTAGAGCTACCAAACTAGGCAGCCAGAAAGGAACAGCTACACCATGCAAGACAACCCACCCGCCTTCTTGGGGCGAGTCCTCGTGCTGTTGCCGATTGCGTTCGCAACCATTCTTGGTGCGCAATCCGCAGCAGCACAGCCATCGTGCCTAGATGTGCGCGTACTCGACCCAGCTTCTGCCCAGCTGCCGACGGCCGTGGTCTCGGTTGGCTCGAGAGAAGTACCCGCGGATGATCACGGAGTGGCCTCGCTGTGCGATCTGGGACCCGGGCCTCACTCTCTGGTTGTCCTCGCACCGGGCTTTGAGCCGCAAGAGGTCACCGCTCAGCGAGCAACCGGGCAAATTACCGTGGTCCTTCAGATCGAGACCCTTGCTCAGGAACTGGTCGTGTTGGGGAGTCGTGCCGCAGCTCGCACCGTGACCGAGTCGCTCGTGCCTGTCGATGTCATCGCTGCCGAAGAGTTCGTGCAACAGGGCGCTCCGGACCTGCTTTCTCAGCTGCGCAACGTAGTTCCGTCATTCAACGTGAATCGGCAGCCAATCGCCGACGCGGCGACAATCATCCGCCCGGCCAACCTGCGCAACCTAGCACCGGATCACACCTTGGTGCTGGTCAATGGCAAGCGCAGACACCGTGGGGCGGTCATCTCTTGGATCGGCGGCGGGGTAGCCGATGGCTCGCAGGGGGCGGATATCTCCGTGATTCCGTCGATCGCCCTGAAGCAGGTCGAGGTCTTGCGTGACGGAGCCTCCGCCCAATACGGCTCCGACGCCATCGCAGGTGTGCTGAACTTCACCCTCAAGGACGCCCCCAGCGGCGGCAGCGTGGAAGTCCGGGCGGGCACCTTCCAGGGCGGCGACATCCCAGATCGCGGACCGGACGGCCAGAGCATTACCTACGCGGCCAACGTGGGCATGCCGCTGGGGGAGGGCGGCTTCGCCAACCTCAGCTTCGAGTACGGCAACTCCGATCCTACCGATCGCAGCGTGCAACGCAGCGATGCAACGGCCCTGATCGCGGCGGGCAACGCCGCAGTACGCAACCCGGCCCAGATCTGGGGTTCGCCAGAAGAGCGCAACAACGCGAAGTTCTTCGGCAACTTCGGCAAGCTCGTCGGAGAATCGACCCAAGTCTACGCCCATACAAACTATGCAAGCCGCAAGGTCACCGGCGGCTTCTTTTTCCGCAACCCCAACACGCGGGGAGCCGTGTTCAGCGGCGATGGCGGCAAGTCGCTATTGATCGGAGACGCCTTGGACGCTCGGGACGGAGTCTTGGACGGGTCGGCAGGATGCCCGGTCGTGCCCATCGTGGATCAGGTGCCCGATCAAGCAGCTCTGAGCCAAGTCTTCTCTGACCCGAACTGTTTCAGTTTCCAAGAGTTGTTCCCCGGCGGCTTCACGCCAAACTTTGGCGGATTCTATATCGACAACTCGATCGTGGGCGGCATCCGGGGCCAATTCGCCAGCGGCCTGCGGTGGGACGCGAGCGTAAGTGCCGGCACCAGCGAGGTCGATTTCTTCATCAACAACACGGTGAACGCCTCGCTCGGCCCGGACACTCCGACTGAATTCAAGCCGGGCCTGTACCGCCAACAGGATCTCAACCTGAACTTCGACATCGCATACGAGGCCAGCGAATTCGTCCATTTCGCAGCCGGCGCAGAAGTCCGCGACGAAGGATTCACAATCGAGCAAGGTCAAGAGGAATCGTGGACGTTCGGCCCGTATGCTCCGCAAGGATTCAGCGCCGCGTCCAATGGGTTTCCGGGCTTCAGCCCGATAGCAGTGGGCAGCTGGAATCGCAGGAATTCGGCGTTGTACGCCGACGTGGAAGTCTCAGACGCGGAAGACCGCTTCATCTGGGCTGGCGCCCTGCGCTTCGAACGCTTCGCGGACTTCGGCAACACCCTCAACTGGAAGACGGCTGCCCGTGCAGCAGTGGCCGATGGCTTCGCTGTGCGCGCCAGCGCCAGCACTGGTTTCCGCGCGCCAACTCCGGGCCAGCAAAACGCCTTCAACGTATCAACGCAGTTCGATCCCACGACAGGGGAGTTGGTCAATCGCGGCACAATCCCCTCAAACTCAAGAGTGGCGGCTTTGCGGGGCGGGCAGGGTCTGCAACCCGAGACTTCGCTGAACTTCACGGCGGGTGCAATCGCAGAGGCAGGGATCTTCACGCTGACCGCAGACTTCTTCCGCATCGCTATTGAGGATCGCCTCGCCCTGTCGCAAAACTTCGAACTCGATGACAGCGAGATAGCCGATCTGGTCGCCGAGGGAGTCACCAGTGCCGGCAACCTGCGCTCGTTCCGGTTCTTCATCAACGACTTCGACACGGTAACGCAAGGCATCGACATCGTAGCGGTGCTTGCCCCCTCAGCCAAGTCCGAGCTGAGCTTCCTGTACAACCACACCAGCACCGATATCACCCAGTACAACCCAGAGCTGCTCAGTGACGAGCGCATCCGGCGGCTGAAGTACACCCTGCCGATGGATCGTCTGAACGCAACCTGGAAACAGCGGCTGGGTCGGTTCAATCTGATGGGACGATTGAGTTATTACGGAGAATGGTACGAACGCAGAGATGCGCACACATACCCCGGAGAGTGGCTAGTAGACTTTGAGATCGACTACAGGCTCGGCAAGGGCGTCTCAATCGCCGGGGGTGCACAGAACGCGCTGAATAACTTTACCGATATCAGCCCGCGCCAGTATGCTGTCGGTTCGCAGTTCAGCCAAGCTTCGCCGTTCGGCTTTAACGG
>LXNJ01000570.1_pt1 | contig 25259 bp, 37 predicted proteins | sample 809081 | NCBI WGS metagenome assembly LXNJ01 (sample SAMN04870510, study PRJNA318959) | sponge metagenome | biome: sponge; feature: marine sponge reef; material: water | host: Petrosia ficiformis | place: Greece: Milos, Mediterranean Sea | collected 2013-05-29 | depth 5-7 m | reverse complement strand
CCGTCGAATCTCAACAGGCTTCGATGTGCGGCGGCCCAAAGCGTGCCGCCCCTTCCTTTTCTCAACGCCACGATTCGCCCTGTACTGCGCCGACCGCTCGCGCGGATCCGGTACGCCTCCATCCAGTTCGCGCCGTCATATTCGTAGACTCGTTCTCCCGTTGCCGCCCACAATCGCCCATCCGCCGTGCGTTCGAGAGCCACACCGCCCCGGTCGGCTGCGCCCGGCCACCGGCTGTGATGTTCCCAGCTTTTCGTGCCGTATCGCGCGACACCCCACGCCGTGCCCAACCAGACCGCGCCGTCATTGCTTGCGCACACAGACGTCACGAGATTGCTGGGGAGGCCGTTCTCTTCCGTAAAGACCTGACGAACCCGCCAGCGACCCTCGGCCGTCGATGCTTCTTCTGATTCCGTGAATCGTGCGGCGCCACCGACCGTTCCAACCCATACCGATCCGTCGGGTGCCGAAGCGACGGACAGCACCCGGTCCGCGGGCATGCCGTCCCCCGCGGCGAACCCCTGCCAATTTGACCCGTCGAAACGCAACACCCCGCGGTTTGCGGTACCCAGCCAGACGGCCCCGTCGACCGCCTGCGCCATCGCCGTCACCGCTCCGCCAGCCAGTTCTCCGGGTGCGGCGACCTCTACCCATGCATTGTTCACCGGGTCGAACCGGCTCATGCCCCCGCCCCGTCGACCCCTGGATCGCGGCGAAAATGGCACGCCCGGACCGCGCCCCGCATACGCTGCCCACACCGCGCCGTCTTTCGACCGCAGCAGGCACCGCACATCGTTGGACGCAAGACCATCCTCTTCGTCGATTGTCTTCCATTCATCGCCGGCATAGTGGAGTATGCCCATCCCTGCCGTGGCAAAACAGAGGCCGCCTCCGGCGACGCCGACAATGGGTCCAACGTCGACGCCTTCGAGGTTTGCAGGCAGCATCACCGGCTCCCACCGGTCACCAGCCAGGCGAGCGATGCGGTTTCCCGGCTGCCCGCGAAACCCGAATCCCCCGGTGGCCCACAACGTGCCGTTCTCAGCCTCGAACAGCCCGCTGAAGTTGTTACCCGGCAATCCGTTTTCTTCACTGAAAGTCTGCCAGGCCTGGCCGTCGTATCGGGAAATGCCTCCACGCGTGGCGAACCACATTGCGCCGTCTCTCGCCTGCACGACGGACGTAACGACGTTGTGGGCAAGCCCGTCTTTGTACTGGTACACCGTCCAATCCATTACCGGTCGTGTTTCCGCGCGGGGCGGTACGACCAGCAGGAGAACCAGGCCGATACACATTCGAGTCATACCTGCTGACGCTCCTCCGTCCATTTGGGACCGGCCTGAGAACTTACGGCTGGCACCCGGTTTTCGCCCTACCGTGGGACGCGCAAGGCCCGTGCGAACCGTGATCCCGGGATTCCGACATCTCCACCTGAAAAAAAACGACGGCCGCCTGAAACAGGCGACCGTCTTTCCAGCCGCGTCTGTTGCGGTTTTCAGAATTCCGCAACCGCATCGGCTTCCTGGATGATTCCTATCACGTCGTGCAAGACGTCTACGGGCTTCTGTTCTCCGTTGACCTTTCGAATCACCTCCACCGGATAGTACTCCAGCAAAGGCGCGGTTTCTCTTTCGAATTCCCGCAACCGCCGCCTGATTACCGCTTCGCTGGCATCGTCGAGCCGGTTTTCCCGGAGCGCCCGGCGAAGCGCCCGTTCAACCAGTACGTTGTCATCGGCTATATCCAGATAGATGAGCAGATTGAGATCGATATAGTCCGCCATCATTTCGGCCTGGCGCAAATTGCGTGGGATACCGTCAAGAACAAGGACTTCCTCGTCCGGTCGAAAACCGCCGTTGTGGATGGCGCCGCGGATGTGGTCCAGCCACAGTTGAACGGTGAACTGGTCCGGAACCAGCCGGCCCTTGCCGGAGTAGGCAAGGAAGATCTTGCCCAGTTCACTGCCGGGATCCAGAGACCTGAATACATCCCCGCAGGCCAGGTGGTGGAATCCCGGGATATTCCCCAGAATTCTTCCCTGCGTACCCTTGCCTGATCCAGGCGCGCCAACGACCAGAATAGTCCGATGTTTTTCCCGTCGATCCATCGTTCCGCCGCTCCCTGAAAGCGTTCAGGTCCGTGGACAGAGAAGCTGTTCAACCCGCGTCGGAGGATTGCAGCTTTCCCATCTTCACGAGCACGTCTTTCAACTGTTGCAGATCACTTCCGGACAATTGGCCCACAGGTCGACGCGGCGGTCCGCCCGCATCGCAGACGAGTTCCGCCCCGGCCTTGAGCATTGCCGGATGGGTTCCCAACGCAAAGGCAGATCGAAGCGGAGCAAGCCGCATCTGGTAATCCAGCGCGCCACGGGCGTCACCGGCCGTGTACCGCTCGTAAATGCCAACGCCCAGATCGGGCGCCACGTTGGCGCTTGCGGCAATCGCACCTGCGGCACCGTGGACGAGAGCAGCGTAGATCAGCGTGTCACGACCCATAATGACGCGAAAGTCTTCGGAAGCTACCCGCAGGATCTCGAGCGTTCGTGAAAAATCACCCGAACTCTCGTTGATTCCAACGATATTGCCGAATGCGGATGCTAACCGCATGACAAGATCTACCGAGAGGCTGTTTCCCGTTCTCGCCGGAAGATCGTACAAGAGTACGGGTAGGTCCACGGCACGGGCGATCGCCGCAAAGTGGCTGAACATCTCCTCCGGACCTGGCGTAACAAAAAAGGGCGTCAGCACAGAAAGACAATCCGCCCCCGCCTCCTGCGCCGCTTCCGCCAGCCGCACGGCCTCGGCTGTACAATTCGCCGCCGTTCCCGCGTAGACCGGAACCCGCCCCGCCGTATAGCCCACGGTCCACTCGTAGAGCCGTATCTTCTCTTCGACGCTCAGCGCCCATGGCTCCCCGGCGGTCCCCCCGGCAAAAACGCCATGCGCGCCCGCGGCGATGACGTAATCCAGCAGGCGTTCAAGGCCCGCTTCATCGAGGGCTTCGTCGGAGGTCATCGGCGTGACAAGTGCCGGAATCAACCCTCGCACAAACGTGCTGTCCATTCCCGCCCCCACGTAGATTCAGCAGCAACTTTCCCCGGGAAAGTTTGCGCCGAACGTATAGTATACAAACCATGGTTCAAGATGTCAAACCGAACCTGCCTGTATCCATTTGATCTTGACTTTATTCAATAACGATCTTATTCTTAAGCATCTTAGAGTCAATTAAAGGGCTCATCACCGTTGTTCCTTGTGTACACAACGGGGCCGTCCGCAGATTCGGACCCCCGGTATTTTTTCTGAAAATTACAGGACTCCCAAGTCCAGTTCGCCAAACAGGAAGTGAGGCAGGACAATGGATCGGCTTTTTCTAACAAAAGACGGTTACAACAAGATCCGGACTGAACTGGAACGCCTCAGGACCCGGGAACGGCCGGCGGTTATCGACGCAATTGCCAGAGCCCGGGAACACGGAGACCTCAGCGAAAACGCGGAGTACCATAGCGCCAAGGAACGTCAGATGTTCATTGAAAAGAAAATCGCCGAACTCCAGGACAAACTGGTTCGGTCTGAAATCATCGACGAGAGTCTCATGGCCAAAGATAAGGCCTATCTCGGCGCCACGGTCACGTTAAAGGACCGCAGGACCGGCGAACAGATCCGCTATACACTGGTATCGACCGATGAAGCGGATTTCGAACAGAACAAGATTTCAACGCAGTCTCCGGTTGGCCGCGCGCTTCTGGGTAAAGGCGTTGGAGAGCAGGTGGAAGCAAAGGTTCCGGTGGGCACGCTCGCTTACGAGATCCTGGATATCAGCAGGGATTGACCTGCAAACGCGCCGAATTCAAGAGCAGGGGAAATTCCCATTCTCTGCATCATCTGTTCAGATCCTGCGACGAACCTGATCTTCAGGCCTTATCAGTCAATCCCAATTCGAAAAAAACAGCAACTCGGCAACGTGACGAAACCCCATGAAACGGGGCGTAACGGTCGTCAAAAAGGACGTTTTTTCAGTTCACGTCCAGTGACCTGGTGTATCCTGGTAATCAGAAGTTAAATCGCCTTTATCTATTTGCAAATATTCGGTTTTACTTCCCCGAAGCATTGCGAGTCAAATTTAACCGCGCCACGACCTCGCAGTGCGGCGTATGCGGAAACATATCCACAAGCTGCACGTAATCGGTCTTGTAGCCAGAAGACTCCAGCCGGATCAGGTCAGCACCCAACGCCTCCGGATTACACGAAACATATACAATGCGCTCCGGACGCAGGTCACAGATCGCCGTTATGGCCTTCAAATGCATACCCGGCCGCGGTGGATCGGCGACCACGGTTTCAAAACGTTCTCCTCGATCACGAATCTGCCACAGGATATCTTCCGCCGCGCCCGCGATAAACCGGCAGTTGGACACGCCGTTAATGGCGCTGTTGCGAACCGCATCCCGAACCGCCCCCTCACCGGCCTCTATGCCGAGCACGTAGCCTGCCTTCCGCGACAGATGCAGTGAAATCGCGCCCGTTCCGCAATACACGTCCAGAATCCGGTCGTCCGGATCCGGGTCGGCCAACTCAACCACCCGCCGGTAAAGATGCCTGGCCTGGCGGGTGTTGGTCTGGAAAAATGAACCCGGAGATATCTCGAAGGTGAAATCCCCCAGTTTCTCTTTTACGGTGCCGGTCCCCGCGAGTACCTCTTCGCGGTCGCCGGTGGCCACCTGGGCTCGCCGTAAATTGACGCTGTGGATAACACTCTTGACCTCCGGAAACGTCTCCTCCAGCATCTTTCCCAACGACTGCGCATCGGGAAACGCATCCCCCGACGTTGTAAGCACAACCATGGTTTCACCCGTCTGCTTGCCCTCGCGTATGGTCAGGAATCTGAGCAGACCTTCATGGCGCTTCAGATGATATACGGAGAGCGAACTGGCGAAGTTCCGCACGCGATCGACGATGCGGTTGGACGTTTCCGACTGGAGATAACACGCATCGAGGTCGAATACGCGGTCGAAACGCCCCCAGACGTGCAAGCCCACCTCCGTACGCCCCTCCGGCGACGAACCAAAGGAGAATTCCATCTTGTTCCGGTAGAAGAATGGTTCCGCGGATGGCACTGGCTCGTCCAGTTCCGTATCTATTCCTGCCTCCGCCAGACAGGTCTGCACCAGGTCCTGCTTCAACCGAACCTGGGACGCATAGGGAATGTCCTGCCACAGACAACCGCCGCAGAGCCCAAAGTGAGAACAGCGTGCAGGGGACCGCTGAATACGGGCGGATAGAAGCGCCTCCAGACTGGCTTCAGCCCGGCGCATCCGATTCCTGACCTTGCGCACCCGCGCCCGGACCCGGTCTCCGGGCACCGCGCCGCGGACAAGCAGGGTGTAAGCGCCCATCCGGCCCAGACCGTTTCCGCGCCGATCAAGCCGCTCGATGTCAATCTCTATCAGATCACCGCGCCTGGGTTTCTGCACGCGTGTCCTCCTCCTCCTTCACCTTTGCCTCCGGAACGGCGGACTGCGCTCGAAACGGGCCTTCCTGCAACTCGCCGGTCAGACCTTTCTGCTCTACGAATCCATCCACGGAAAATAACACGACGCCCTGTAAACCCTTGCGGCGAGCGATCTCAATCTGAGCCACCGTGTCGTCGGCACTCTGATTCCAGACGCCGATTCCGGCGTACAGACTTCCCTTATTCACGCGCGTCCTGGCTTCGGTCATCTGACGTTCGATCTCCTCAGCAGATCCCTTATAAAACATGGGTACGACAAAGTCCACGAGCCGCCCGTTACTCCACCCAATCCAGTCCTGTCCGTACTGCATGTACGCGGATTCCATGTCCGGCTTTACAGCGGCTGACAACCTGACAGCGGGTTTGAGCCGTGCAATCGCCTCCCGCACCTGGCCAACAAGCAGGGTGACCTGTTCGCTACGCCATTGATGCCATAACTTCCGGACGTCGGTCACGTCCGCACCGGCGCCGGCACCCGCCTCGTTGTCTTTCCCGGCAGCGGGGTCGAAGCCGTAGCGTGCCTTGAACGCGTTGCTCACGGCGGGATTGTAGTCGTAGTGGATATTCGGGTACCGGACATAGTCCATGTGAATACCGTCGACGTCGTATTCGTCCACGATCTCTTCAATAACCCTGAGCAGATGGGCTCTGACATCGGGATTCCCGGGTGAAAGGAATCTGCCGGTCACCCCGCGTTTGACAAGATCGATGCCGTCGAGCGCAACGCGCCCCATGTCGACCCCGTCTATGGATCGCATGAACCATTCAGGATGCCTCAGAAATATGTGCCGTGGCGACGCCGGCCGCTGCTCTGTCGGTTTCCACGTAAGGTACATATTCACCCATGCGTGCACTTCGAGTCCGGCCCGGTGTCCCTCTTCCACGAGAAGCGCAAGTGGATCGAAATCAGGATCGGGCAGGGATTCCGACCTGGGTACCAAACGGCTGCGGTAGAAGGCATCGCCTCTGCCCCGAACCTGAACGAAGAGCGCGTTCAATCGGGCGTCTACGGCAATTTGGACCGCACGCATGGCCTGCTCGCGATCCGTAAGCCAGTGGCGAACCACCCACAATCCCCTGAATTCCTCATTCGTCCGGCCGGATGCGTCTGCGGCACCCGACCAGAAACAGAACGCAAGGAAAAGACAGACGAGTCTCTCCCGGGGAAAGCCTCGGAATACAAAGGGCAAATCGACCGACCTGTCGATTTGCCCTCTCGTCCCAATATTGTCACGGCGCAACGGGCTCATTTTTTCGTACGCTCTTGGTCCTCACCAGATTCGCCGGCTTTCTCAGTGTCGGCCTCTTTGGATGAAATGGAAGGCGTTTCACCCGGCGCGCCCGCGGTCTCGTCAGCGGATGCTTCTACCGATTCCCCGTTTTCACGTCGGACCCCGGCACCGTCATCCGTTTCCGGGCGTCCCGCAGAATCGGCCCTGAATTCCTCCCCGACCATCTCCACCAGACACATTTCAACGCGATCGCCGCGGCGGGGACCGAGTTTGAGCAATCGGAGATAGCCACCATTACGTTCCGAAAACGATATTGCGATCTCGTCGAAGAGTTTGGCAACCACCCGCTGGTTTCGTATCCGTCGCAGAACCTGTCGTCTCGCGTGCAGATCGCCCCTCTTGGCGAACGTGATCAGGCGTTCGGCCACACCGCGCAACTCCTTGGCCTTTGCGTGGGTCGTGCGTATTGAACCGTACGTGAACAGGGACGTGGCCATGTTGTTCAACATTGCCCTCTTGTGGCTGGCTGTACGCCCGAGTTTGCGTCCCCGTTTTCCGTGTCTCATAGCCCGTCTTTCCGGTTAAAATTCATCTTCCAGCACCGCTACTTCCTCGCTCGTCGGGGCAATCCCGCTGTATTTCGCTATATCCATGCCAAACTGAAGGCCCAGCCCTTCCAGGATTGCAGTCAACTCGTTGAGCGACTTGCGGCCGAAATTCCGGAACTTCAGCATTTCCGTCTCGGTCTTTTGAACAAGGTCTTCCAGGGTCAGGATATTGGCAGCCTTCAGACAGTTGGCGGAACGCACAGACAGTTCCAGTTCTTCCACCGGCATCTGCAGAAGCGAAGCAACCCGCTGTGTGTCTTCGTCGATGATTTCCTCGTACTCCTCCTCAGGCTCTTCCTCGAAGTGTATGAAGAGCTCCAGATGGTCCTTCAGTATCTTTGCCGCATGAGACACGGCATCGTCAGGCCGAACGGCGCCGTTGGTCCACACTGTCAGTGTCAGTTTATCGTAGTCCGTCTGTTGCCCCACACGGGCATTGTCCACCTCGTAGTGCACTTTTCTGATAGGAGAAAATGCCGAGTCGAGCATAATCGTATCGGCGGCGGGGTCCGTGACATCATTCTCTTCAGCCAGCACGTAACCCCTCCCTTTGCCCACGGTGATCTCCATTTCGAGATGGCCGTCCTGATCCAGGGATGCGATGTGCTGATCGGGATTCATCACCTCGACGTCGGCGTCCACCTCCAATTCCTTCGCCGTCAACGTGTCCGGGCCCGCTTTGTCGATTCGAAGCAGTTTGTCTTCGTCCGAATGCATCCGCAGGTTTACCTCTTTGAGATTCAGGACGACTTCAGTCATGTCTTCAACGACGCCCTGTACAACGGAGAACTCGTGCTGTACCCCTTCCACCCGAATGGCCTTGACGGCCGCGCCCTCAATTGATGAGAGCAAAATCCGGCGCAACGCATTGCCAATGGTGGTACCATACCCACGTTCCAGAGGTTGCACTGTGAACATCCCGTAAGAATTGGTGAGGCTATCCTCATCGATCTGCACGGATCTGGGCATCTGGAAGTTCTTAGGCTTCATACAGGAATTCTCCTTGGATCCACTGTAAAACAATATGGCAATCCGTTCCCTGTTCCGGTAGCGGAGCCACTCATCATCGCGCCGCAGCGCCTATTTCGAATACAACTCCACAATGAGTTGCTCTTCAACGGGAGTGGGAATACCCTCCCTGTCGGGATACTCGAGAACGGTGCCGGTGAGATTGACTTTGTCCAGGGACAGCCACGCTGCCTGTCGCCCCTCGCCGACCCGCTTGATGGAGTCGTGGATCAACGCCAGATGACGGCTCCTTTCCCGCACCTGAATGGTGTCTCCGGGCGTGACCTGAAAGGAAGGGACGTCCACGATGCGCCCGTTCACCATAATGTGCCGGTGGCGTACGAGCTGGCGCGCCGCCTTGTGAGAAGGCGCCAGACCCAGCCGGTGAGTGACGTTGTCCAGGCGGATCTCAAGCGTCTGCAGGAGGAGTTCTCCGGTTACACCTTTCCGGCTGGCGGCCTTGTGATAGTAGCCTCGGAACTGACTTTCCAGCACACCGTACTGGCGTTTTGCCTTTTGCTTCTCCCTGAGCTGCAGGGCGTATTCCGAAGGCTTGCGACCCTGCCGCTGTCCGTGCATGCCGGGCGCATAGCTGCGTTTTTCGAACGAGCATTTGTCCAGATAGCAGCGTTCGCCTTTAAGGAATAACTTAACACCTTCACGTCGACACAATTTGCAACTGGAATCCGTATACCTTGCCATGCATAGACCTCCCCGGTCGGATGCCGTTATACGCGCCGCCGCTTGGGCGGCCGGCAGCCGTTGTGAGGAATCGGTGTAACGTCGCGAATCGCCGCAATTTCCAACCCGGCGCCCTGCAAAGCGCGGACGGCGGCTTCGCGGCCGACACCTGGACCCTTGACCCAGACTTCAACGCGTCGCAGCCCCATGGACATCGCCTCTTTTGCCGCAGCTTCCGCGGCCAACTGCGCGGCAAAGGGCGTACTCTTACGTGAACCCTTGAAACCCACCTTGCCCGTTGTGGACCATGAAATCACATGTCCGTCTTTGTCGGTCAGAGTAACGATGGTATTGTTGAACGTGGCCTTAATGTGGGCAACACCCTGCCCGTCGACCCGTTTGTTCCTTCGTCGGCCTTTTCTTTGTTCCGGCGGCAAGTGATCGCCTCCTTAACTTCGTTTAGGGTTGTGCTTTCTTCCTCTTGGCAATCTGACCTTTCTTGGGACCCTTTCTTGTCCGGGCGTTCGTCCGGGTCCGCTGCCCGCGAACCGGGAGCCCCCTCCGCCACCGAAGCCCACGATAGCAGCCGATATCCATCAGCCGCTTGATATTCATGGCCACTTCGCTCCTGAGGTTGCCTTCCACACGGTATTCCCCCTCGATCACGCTCCGGAGTTTCGTGACGTCGTCCTCGCTCAACGCGTCAACGCGGGTGTCCGGTGCAATCTGCGTCTTCTCAAGGATTCTGTTTGCGGAACTTCTGCCAATACCGTAAATGTACGTCAGTGCGATTTCTACACGCTTTTCGCGCGGAACGTCGACACCTGCGATACGAGCCATCGTATCTCCTCCTTCGTTCGAATTACGAAGGTCTATCCCTGTCTCTGTTTGTGACTTGGATCGTGCTTGCAAATCACACGGACCACGCCCTTGCGGCGAATGACCTTGCAGTGATTGCAGCGTTTCTTGACGGATGCGCGGACCCTCATCGGTCTGTCCTTTCGGTCATCTCCGGCCCCTCAGCCTTCCCTTTTTCATAAAGCCGTCGTAGTGCCGCATCAGCAGGTGCGACTCCACACGCTGCAGCGTGTCCAGTGCTACGCCGACAATAATCAGAAGTCCGGTGCCCCCGAAGAAGTCGATCAGACCGGGATTCACGTCGGCCCAACTGATAACGAAAAAGGGGAAGACCGCGATCGCCGCGAGAAAAATCGATCCCGGAAGCGTGATTCGGGTCAGAATCCGGTCGATAAAGTCGGACGTCCGTCTACCGGGACGGATACCCGGGATGAACCCGCCCTGTCGTTTCATATTATCGGCAAGGTCTACCGGATTGAATACGATCGCTGTATAAAAATACGCGAAAAAGATGATCATCGTGGAGTAGAGAATCCAGTATGGCAGCGCGTGCAATGTGGTGGCTGGCGAAAACCGTGACGCCATATCCTGCACCCACTCGTTCATTGGAAAAAAGTTGGCCAGAGTGGAGGGCAAAAACATAATGGCCTGCGCGAAAATAATCGGCATAACCCCCGAGGTATTCACCTTCAGCGGAATATGGGTGCTCTGGCCGCCGTATACGCGCCTGCCCACGACGCGCTTGGCGTATTGTACCGGAATTTTTCGGGTTCCCTGCGTAATGAGCACCACCAGCGCGGTAACCGCGATGATAATGACGACCACAAACAGTTCCAGCAGGATGGGCTTGTTGTTGGCCACGAAATCCTGATATTCCTGAATCACGGCCGCGGGCGCACGGGCAATGATGCCAATGAAAATCAACATCGACATGCCGTTGCCGATACCCCGGTCGTCAATCTGTTCCCCCAGCCACATCACAAATACGGTTCCAGCGGTGATGGTGAGTATTGTCAACAACCGAAAGCCCAGACCCGGGTCCGGCACAACCAGCATTCCCGTGATGGGTGACCGGAGGCTTTCCATAAACAGGCTGACGCCAAACGCCTGAGCGGCAGCCAGCGCAACGGTCCCGTAGCGGGTATATTGGGTGATCTTCTTGCGTCCCTCTTCGCCCTCTTTCTGGAGTTTCTGCAAAAACGGGATTACAGCGCCCATCAACTGGAGGATGATTGAGGCGCTGATATACGGCATGATGCCAAGCGCGAAGACGGTTGCGCGGCCGAACGCGCCGCCGGCAAACATGTCGTAGAATCCGAGGACACCGGTAGCAGCGCTGCTGAAATACTCGTCCAGAGCCCTTGGGTCGATACCGGGAATGGTCACATACGTGCCAATCCGGAAGACAACCAGAATACCCAGTGTGAACAGGATACGATTGCGCAACTCGGGAATTCGAAACGCACTCTGGAAACTCTGGAGCACCACCGCCTCCTCTACAGATTAACCCGCCCCGGAACCGCCGTCCATCACGCTGACACTGCCTCCAGCCGCTTCGATCTTCCCCCTGGCCGACCGGGATACGGCGTGTGCCTGAACCTGCATGGCATCGGAGACCTCACCCCGCCCCAGAATCTTCACAGGCCGTCGAATTGACCGTATCAGACCCACCTGCTTCAGGTGTTCGGGAGTCACCTCCCCGGACAATCCCCGGCTGGCGATATCGTCCAGATTTACGACCTGATAGACCACCTTCTGAGGATTGTTGAATCCTACCTTGGGCAGCCTGCGCTGCAACGGCATCTGCCCGCCTTCAAACCACGGCCTTATTTTCGCGCCCGAACGCGATTTCTGGCCCTTGTGCCCTTTCCCGCTGGTTTTGCCGCAGCCGGAACCAACGCCGCAACCCAGCCGTTTACGGCTCTTGACGGCGCCTGCGGGAGATTTGAGCTTTCCTGGTTTCATCCTGGTGGCCCTTATGCTTGAGAGAAATCAACCCGGGTTCCTGCGGACCGGCCCTGCAAAGATGCATCCCGGAGATCAGCCGTCTGCCGGTTCCACCTCCACAAGATGCGCAACCGTGTTGACCATACCACGGATTTGAGCCGTGTCGTCGTGAACCACACTGTGGCGAATACGGCGTATTCCAAGCGCGGTAAGCGTACGCCGCTGCTTTTCATTTCTTGAAATCAGACTGCGAACCTGGGTGATTTTCAGCTTTCCGCCGTCGTGTGCCATCGCGTTACTCCCGGGTGCCGGTCAACTCCGCCTCATCGACGTTCCGCAACTGTGCAAACGCCCGCGCGTCCCGGAGACTGGACAGACCCTGAAGCGTTGCCTTCACGGTATTGTGGGTATTCTGCGACCCCAGTGATTTGGTCAGCACGTTATGCACGCCTGCCAGTTCCAGGACCGCTCGAATTCCCCCGCCGGCGATCACTCCGGTTCCCGGAGCAGCCGGCCGCAACAGCACGCGGGAAGCGCCAAAGACGCCGATGATCTCGTGCGGCAGCGTTCCGTGGATTAACGGTACGCGCACCAGTTCCTTTTTGGCGTTTTCGGTCGCTTTGCGGATCGCTTCCGCAACCTCTCCCGCCTTTCCCATTCCGGCGCCGACGTGACCCTGACGGTCTCCCACAACCACCATCACATTGAACGCAAATCGACGGCCGCCCTTGCGAACGTGGGACACCCTCTTGAGGCTGTTATTGATCACGATTTCGGTCAGGTCCAATCCAGAAGAATCAATTCGTTTCAAATGGGTACTCCTTTGCATCTGACAACCAGCCTAAAACAGCAGACCGCCTTCTCGTGCGCCGTCCGCCAATGCCTTGATCCGGCCATGATACAGGCGGCCGCCCCTGTCGAATACAACTGTCTTGATCCCCGCTTCCAGCGCCCTCGCTGCCAGGGCGCGGCCCACCTCACGGCCCTTCTGGCTCTTGTTGCCCGAGAGCGTGTCACGGATTTCCCGGGAGTTACTCGAGAGTCCAAGCAGGGACCGCCCCGTCGTGTCGTCGATCAACTGCACCTCAATGTGATTCAGGCTTCTACTCACGGCCAATCGGGGCCGCACAGGCGTACCGCGGATCTTCTTCCGTATCCGCAATCGGCGGCGCAGGCGCAGGTTGGCCTTCTGGATCTGTGGGTTTGCCATAAGGTCCGCTCCGTGGATGCTGAAACCTACGTTACAGCTGCCTTGCCGGCCTTGCGACGAACGTACTCGTTGAAGTACCGAATTCCCTTACCCTTGTAGGGTTCGGGGGGGCGGACTTTTCGAATATCGGCGGCGATACGCCCCACCCGTTCCTTATCCGCGCCGCGAACGACAATCGAGGCCTGGGCCGTCTCAATTCCGGCGGGGGCCGGTTCGACACTAATTTCAATGCCTTCCAGGGGTTCGATGATCACGGGATGGCTGAAACCGACCTGCAAATCCAGATTCCTGCCCTTCATTTCAGCGCGGTACCCCACACCCACGACGACCAGCCGTTTCTCAAATCCGTTACGCACGCCTTCAACCGCGTTGGCCAACAACGCCCGCGTCAGGCCCCACACCGCCTTCGACTCCCTGTCTTCAACATCCTCGACCGTAACGCGGATCGCACCGTCTTCCTGTTGGACCCGGGTTAACGGATGGACCCTGACCGACAGTTCGCCTTTGCTTCCTTTCACCAGTACCCCGTCCGTCTCGACCTTCACCTGGACGCCATCCGGTACGGCAATCGGCTGTCTTCCAACGCGTGACACCTGGACTCCTCCCGGTTTACCAGAGGTGGCAGAGAACCTCGCCGCCGACCCCGGCCGTACGTGCCTCGCTACCCGTAAGTATACCCCGCGGCGTGGATAGTATGGCCACACCGAGGCCGTTGAGCACTCGGGGGATCTCACCGACACTTACGTATCGACGCAACCCCGGCCGGCTGATACGCTCCAGACCCTGTATGGCGCTCTCGTCGTCCGAACTGTACCTGAGATACAGGCGGATGTAACCCTGCCGGTTGTCCTCCACACAGGCGTAGTTGTGGATGAACCCCTTTGATTTCATAATTCGGGCAATTTCGGTTTTCATCCGGGAACCCGGAATGTCTACCTTCCGGTGCCCGGCGCCTGCTGCATTCCGAATACGGGTCAGCATATCCGCAACCGGATCGCTCATACTCATAGGGCCAATCGCCTCCTGTCTGTCAGGACTCCTACCAACTCGCCTTCGCAACCCCGGGTATCTCACCCAGCAACGCCAGCTCTCTGAAGCAGATCCGGCAGATGCCGAACTGCCTCATGAAGCCTCTGGGGCGTCCGCAACGATGGCAACGATTATACCGGCGAACGGCAAACTTCGGTTTCCTGTTTGCTTTCACAATCAACGTCTTTTTCGCCACAAGTAGGCTCGCTTTCCTGGTATCAGGCCGCTTCGGCAGTCTGGAACGGCATGCCAAAGCGCCTGAGCAATTCAAATGCCTCTTCATCGGTCCGGGCCGTGGTAACGATCGTTACGTCCAGGCCTCTGATCTGATCGATCTCATCGTAGTTGATTTCCGGAAAGATGATCTGTTCCCGAACGCCCACGGTATAGTTTCCCCGGCCGTCGAAGGCATTGGGAGACAACCCTCTGAAGTCGCGCGTGCGCGGTATCGCAAAGGCAAAAAACCGGTCGACAAACTCGTACATCCGGTCACGGCGCAGCGTGACGGCGCATCCGACGGGCATGCCCTCACGCAGTTTGAAATTCGAGACGGATTTCTTGGCCCGTCGTATCGAGGGACGCTGCCCCGCGATGGTTGACAGGTCCGCGATGGCGCTGTCGATCGCCTTTGGATTCTGGACGGCCTCTCCGAGCCCCATGTTCAGGACGATCTTATCGAGCCTGGGCGCCTGCATTGTGTTCTTGTAGGCAAAGTGTGAAACCATCGCCGGGACGATCTCGTTGTTGTATATCTCACGGAGTCGCGCTGCCATCCAACCCTCGCAATCAACTCGATTCGGTAATCTGTTCGCCGCTCTTGACCGAAATCCGTATCCGTACGCCGTTCTCCAGTCTCTGCCGGCGTATCCTCGTGCGTTCGTCGGTCTGTGGATCGATCAGCATGAGTTTGGATATATGTACGGGAGCCTCTTTTTCGATGATACCGCCCTGCTGGTTCTTCGGACCCGGCCTGGTATGACGTTTTATGAAGTTCACGCCTTCAACCAGCGCACGCGACTTCTTCGGAAATACTCTCAATATGCGTCCGCGCCTCCCCGCGTCGACGCCTCCGATGACCTCGACCTGGTCTCCCTTGCGAAGATGAACTTTCACCCTTCGACTCTCCTCGCTGTTTGGAATATCAAACCACTTCTGCCGCCAGAGAGACAATCCGCATGAACCTCCTGTCGCGCAGTTCCCTTGCGACAGGACCGAAAATACGGGTTGCCCTGGGTTCGCCCTCGGCGTTTATCAGCACCGCCGCATTGTCGTCGAAACGAATGTAGGAACCGTCGGAACGTCGAGCCTCCTTTTTGGTCCGAACAATAACCGCGCGCGCGACTTCTCCTTTTTTCACCGCGCTGTTGGGCTGGGCATCCTTCACTGCAACCACGATGGTATCGCCCAGGCCGGCATATCTTCTCCGGGACCCGCCCAGTACCCTGAAACACATGATTTTTCGGGCGCCGCTGTTGTCGGCGCAGTTCAGGACCGTCTGTACCGTAACCATCCTCCGATACTCCCTATTGAACCTTTTCCAGAATCTCGGCGAGCCGCCAACGTTTGGTCTTGCTGATCGGGCGGGTTTCCATAATCAGTACGGTGTCGCCGGCATTTGCCGAGTTGCTCTCGTCGTGCGCCGCAAATTTGGAACGACGCCGGACGACCTTGCCGTAGAACGGATGCGGCGTACGCCACGTGACTTCCACGACGATTGTCTTATTGGCCTGATTGCTCAGCACCCGACCCACAAGGGTCTTTCGACGTCCGCGCGCGTCGGTTTGTGCCATAGTCTAATTTCCTTCCGATCCGGTGGATCCAACGCCGGTTGCGCCGGTTGGAGCGTTCAGATCCAGTGTGCGCTCCCTCAGTACCGTTCTGATTCGAGCGATGTCCCTCCGGACCGACTTCACCCGGAGCGGATTGTCGAGTTGCTGTGTGACAAGCTGAATTCTCAGGTTTGACAACTCCTCGAGTCTGTCGCCAAGCAACTCATCGACCTCACCCTGCGCCATTTGACGAATCTCGCTGGCCTTCATTCCTCGGTGCCTCCGCGTTCGATAAACCGGGTCTTTATGGGCATCTTGTGGCCGGCTTTTCGCATGGCTTCCCGGGCGCTCTCGCGCTCAACTCCGTCGATTTCGAACATGATGCGTCCCGGCTTTACGACCGCGACCCAGTATTCGGGGTTCCCTTTGCCCTTGCCCATCCGGGTCTCGGCAGGCTTGATTGTGACCGGTTTGTCGGGAAACAGCCGGATCCACACTTTTCCTCCACGCCCGAGTGCGCGGGTGATGGCCACACGCGCTGCCTCGATCTGCCGGCTGGTGATCCAGGCGGGTTCCAGCGCCTGGAGCGCGAATTCCCCGAATGCGATCCTGCTCCCACGGTGCGCCATGCCGCGCATGCGCCCCCGCTGCTGCTTTCGCCACTTGACCCTTTTCGGCATTAACATGGAGTCTGATCCTTACAGATCCTCAGTACCAATTACTGCGAAGACCCACCCGTTATCCGGCGTTCCACGACCTCGCCGTGACAAACCCAGACCTTGACCCCCACCGTACCGGAGGTTGTAAAGGCCGTGGATGTTGCATAATCGATATCGGCGCGAAGGGTATGCAACGGCACTCTGCCGGCGGGTTCCGACTTCTCGATTCGCGCCATTTCCGCGCCGCCCAGACGCCCGCCGCATACAATCTTGATGCCGTCGGCGCCCATGCGCATCGCCGAAGCGATGGCCTTTTTCATGGCCCGGCGAAAAGACACGCGCTGCTCCAACTGACGCGCGATGTTGTCGGCAACCAGTTGCGCATTCAGTTCCGGACGCTTGATTTCCTGGATATTTATGTATATCTCTTTCCCGGTGATGTGTTTCAGTTCGTCTCTGAGCTTGTCGACCTCCTGCCCCTTACGCCCGATCACGATGCCGGGACGCGCGGTATGCACCGAAATGGTGACCCGTTTCGGCGCACGCTCTATCTCGACCTGAGAGACGCTTGCCCGTTGCAGTCTGCTCTGGATGTAGCGCCGCAACATCAAGTCTTCCTTGAGCAGTTCGGCAAAATCCCTTCCGGCAAACCAGCGGGAACGCCAGTCCTTTACGATGCCCAGCCGGAATCCTGTTGGATGTGTTTTCTGGCCCAAAAGAAACCTCCCGACGGCTAATCGTCGTCCGACACCACCAGTGTGATATGGCTGCAGCGTTTTCGGATAAACCCGGCCGCGCCTCTCGGCATGGGTCGGATCCGGCGCATGGCGATGGCGCCGTTCACGAACGCCTCCTGCACGTACAGGTCTTCTTCCCTGACCACAGATGCTTCGCTGTTGGCGGCGTTGGCCACCGCCGACCGGAGTGTGCGCTCTACGAAACGGGCCGCCCTCTTAGGTGTAAACTGAAGGATATGAAACGCCTCTTCAACCCCTTTACCGCGAACGAGATCAACGACCTGTCGTACTTTTCGGGGTGAAATCCTGACGTATCTGGAGACTGCCCTGGCCGTCATTGAAATCCTTCCCTGATAAAACAGCCGTCCCGCCGGCTGGTGCCGGAACAGCGGGGGCAACCGGCCGTAAAGGCCCGCCGATGCTACTTCAGCCCCGTCGAACGCTCAGTGAGGCTTCCCGTATGCCCTCGAAAAGTGCGGGTAGGGGCGAACTCACCCAGTTTGTGACCCACCATATTTTCCGTGATGTACACGGGAATGAACTTGTTCCCGTTGTGCACAGCCAGCGTATGACCCACGAAATCCGGAGAAATGGTCGAACGACGCGCCCATGTCTGAATCACGCGCTTATTGCCCGATTTGTTCATTCCCTCTATCTTCGCCAGAAGACCAGGGTCTATGTAGGGGCCTTTTTTTAACGACCTTGCCATTTAAAATCCTCGCCGGGGCTAATCAGCCGGTTGAAAAAGCCATTCCGGGTTACGGCCGGCTTTCGCAGGCGAACACCTGTGTTACGCTCCCTCGCCGAATCCGAAGCGTCGACTCAGCCGCACGCCTTGTCTTCGGTTACGATGGATCAGCCTCGCCTGCAGAACGACTCTATCAACGGTCTGCTATCTCTTGCGTTGCCTTCTCACGATGAGTTTGTTGGATTGTTTCTTGCGTTTTCTCGTCTTGTATCCCTTCGTGGGCACGCCCCAGGGCGTTACCGGATGTCCACCGCCCGAGGCGCGTCCTTCGCCACCTCCGTGAGGGTGATCGATGGGATTCATGGCGACACCCCTGACGGAGGGCCGTTTTCCAAGCCAGCGGTTGCGACCCGCCTTGCCCAAAACGACGTTTTCGTGTTCCTGGTTCCCCACCTGGCCGACCGTGGCATAACACGTCACCGGCACCAAACGGACCTCGCCGGAAGGCATGCGGAGTTGCGCAAAGTTGCCTTCTTTGGCCATGATCTGAATTTCGGCACCGGCCGAACGGCCCAGTTGTCCGCCCTTGCCGGGCTGCATTTCGACATTGTGTACGTGGGTTCCCTGCGGGATGTTTTCCAGGGGCAGCGCATTGCCGGGACGTACGTCGGCTTCGGGGCCGGATACCACCGTGGCGCCAATCTTCAGACCCGCGGGCGCGAGAATATACCGCTTCTCACCGTCTGCATAGTGCAGCAGCGCGATTCTCGCGGAGCGATTGGGATCGTACTCAATTGAGTAAACACGGGCCGGAACACCGAGTTTGCTGCGTTTGAAATCAATAACCCGGTAATGCCGGCGATGCCCTCCGCCGCGCCGCCGGCTCGTGATGCGGCCCATATTGTTTCGTCCACCGCTCTTCCTGTTCGCCTCAACAAGCGATTTCTCGGGCTCAGACCGGGTGATTTCCTCAAACGAGGCGACGGTCTTGAACCGCAGCGATGGCGTAAACGGTCGGAACGATTTAACCGGCATCGATCAGGACTCTCCGAAAAAGTCAATGACGTCGCCAGGCGCAAGGGTGACAATCGCCTTTTTCCAGTTTGCGCGGCGGCCCTGAAACCGCCCCATTCTCTTCAGCTTTCCCGCGACAGCAGACGTATTGACGTTGAGCACCTTGACATCGAACAACGTTTCAGCGGCGTTCTTGATTTCCAGTTTGTTGGCATCCACACGAACCTCGAACACGAATTTGTTGTGATCTTCCTGAAGTTCGGAAGCCCGTTCCGTGATCAGCGGCCTGCGGATGATATCTCTGATGTCTTTTTTCACGCCGACCCCCAGATATCCTGAAGCCGTCCCAGGGATTCCTGTGTAAAGACGACCGCATCGGCGTTGACGACGTCGTACGTTGAGACCTGAGCTACCGGCAAAACCTGGACACTGGCCAGATTCCGGCATGATCTCAGGATATTTGGCGCAGCTTCCGGTGTGAGAAGCAGAACCTTTCGATCGTCAATGTCTATGGCCCGCGTGAGTTCAGCAACACGTTTCGTTTTGGGTGCATCGAAAGTGAAGTTTTCCACGACTTTGATCCCGCCGTCAGGGACCTTCAGGGAAAATGCCGACTTCAATGCAAGGCGGCGTACCTTTTTGGACACGCGCTCGCTCAGCTCTCGCGGCCGGGGGCCGTGAGCAACGCCACCTCCGACGCGGATCGGAGACGATGCGCTGCCGGCTCTAGATCGTCCCGTTCCTTTTTGTCGATACATCTTGCGTTTGCTGCGACGGATTTCAGCCCGGGTCCTGGAGTGGGCATTGCCCTGACGCTGGTTCGTCAGATAGGATTTCACCGCATGGTAGATGGCATGGTGAGACGGTTCGATTCCGAAGATCGTCTCCGGGAGATCGACGGATCCAATGACCTCGCCCCGGAAATCTGTTATCTCAACTGACGCCATAACGCATTCGGTTCCCATTAGTTGCTTTGCTTCTGCACTTTTACGATGCCGCCATTCGGGCCCGGGACCGCGCCCTTGACCAGCAACAGGTTGCGTTCCGTGTCCACTCGGACGACCATCAGCCCCTTCACAGTCTCCCGGCGATGACCCATATGACCGGCCATCCGCATGCCCTTGAACACGCGGGAGGGATCGGAACTCTGTCCGATGGAACCCGGCGCCCGATGCCGATCGGACTGTCCGTGAGTTTTCGGTCCGCCCTTGAAATGGTGCCTCTTGACCCCGCCCTGAAAGCCCTTGCCTTTGGTGCGCCCGGTTACCGAGACGTATTCACCCGGCACAAATATGCCGGAATCGAGGACCTGGCCGACCTCGTACTCCGAGGTGTCGCCGACCCGGAACTCCTTCAGGATGCGATGCGGGCCGACACCGGATTTCTTCAGAACGCCAAGATGCGGACGGCTCAACCGCCGCTCCGAAGTGGCGCCAAAACCGAGCTTCAGCGCGTGATAACCATCCGACCCATCGTCCTTGATCTGTACGACCGGGCAGGGCCCCGCCTGAACCACGGTGATGGGGACGAGGTTGTCGTCCTGGTCGTACGCCTGGGTCATCCCGATTTTTCTTCCGATCAGTCCCAACACGGCACTACGCCTTGATTTCGATGTCGATCCCCGCCGGCAGATCCAATTTCATCAGGGCATCTACCGTTTGCGGCGTCGAGTTGTGAATATCGATTAAGCGTTTATGTACCCGGGTCTCGAACTGTTCCCGGGATTTCTTGTCGACATTGGGGCCCCGGAGCACCGTATACAACGAACGCTTGGTGGGCAATGGGATGGGGCCGGAAATCAGCGCCCCGGTTCTTTTTGCCGTCCGTACGATTTCGTCGACGGACCGATCAAGGGCATTGTGATCGTAAGCCTTCAACCGAATGCGAATTTTCTGTGCTGGCACCGCCCCTCCGTCCTAGTCCAGGATTTCAGTGACCACGCCCGATCCGATTGTCCGGCCGCCTTCACGTATCGCGAATCGAAGTTGAGGTTCGATGGCGATGGGTTGAGGTGTCAGGTCGACGTCCATCGTGACGTTGTCGCCCGGCATCACCATTTCCACACCTTCGGGCAACTGAACCGCGCCCGTGACGTCGGTGGTTCGGAAATAAAACTGCGGCCGGTAACCCGTAAAGAAAGGTTTGCTCCGACCGCCCTCTTTTTCCGTGAGTACGTAGACTTCGCCCTTGAATCGGGTATGCGGCGTTACCGAACCGGGTTTGGCAACGACCATACCCCGATCGAGGTCTTCCTTATCGATGCCGCGCAACAGCAGACCCACGTTGTCTCCGGTCTCGCCGACGTCCAGCAACTTGCGGAACATCTCGATACCCGTAACCACAGTCTTTCGAGTCTCTCTTATGCCCACAATTTCCACTTCTTCGTTGAGATTGACCACGCCCCGCTCGATTCTACCCGTGCCCACCGTCCCCCGGCCGGTAATGCTGAAGACATCTTCGACAGGCATCAGAAAGTCCCGGTCGACGTCGCGCTCCGGAATTGGAATTGCCGTGTCGACGGCTTCCAGCAGTTCCCACACGGAACCGCATGCTTCCGAGTCAGGATCGTCGGCCTCGAGCGCATGCAGCGCCGACCCGCGAATCACTGGTACGTCGTCGCCCGGAAAGTCGTAATCGCTGAGAAGCTCGCGCACTTCCAGCTCCACCAGCTCAAGAAGCTCGGGATCGTCAACCATATCGACCTTGTTCATGTAGACGACGATAGACGGCACGTTCACCTGCCGGGAGAGCAATATGTGTTCTCTCGTCTGAATCATCGGACCGTCGGCGGCGCTCACCACCAGGATGGCGCCATCCATCTGGGCCGCACCGGTGATCATGTTCTTGACATAGTCGGCGTGTCCGGGACAGTCGACGTGGGCGTAATGACGGTTGTCGCTGGAATACTCCACGTGCGCGGTATTGATGGTGATTCCGCGTTCGCGTTCCTCGGGCGCCTGATCGATCCGATCGAAGGGCATATAATCTGCCAACCCCTTGGCGGCCAGCGTCTTGGTGATGGCGGCCGTCAACGTCGTCTTCCCATGGTCGACATGCCCGATGGTACCGATATTGACGTGGGGTTTGCTTCTGTCGAACTTCTCCTTAGCCATTTCGCCTTCCTCCTGTTCAATAGACGTCGCGAAAGTCTATTTGTTTTGCAATCGCAGTCGCCCGCTGTTTGAAAGACAACGCATCTTCAGATCGCTAGTTTTCGGTGAGTTCCTGTGCGAGCGCTTTGGGTAGTTCCTGGAACCTCGAAAATTCCATCGAGTAGATCGCACGACCCTGGGTCAGGGACCGAAGCCGCGTGGCATAACCGAACATTTCGGTCAGGGGTACCATTGCCGTTATCACCTGGGCGTCCGGCCGGTGCACAATGCCCACGATGTGTCCGCGGCGAGCATTCAGATCGCCCATCACGTCGCCCATATATTCTTCCGGTACGACGACCTCGACGTCCATCAGAGGTTCCATCAGGTACGGATCCGCCTTTTTGGCGCCGTCCTTGAAGGCCATGGATCCGGCCACTTTAAAAGCCAGTTCCGAAGAATCGACATCGTGATACGATCCGTCGTACAGCGTGACCTTGACGTCTTCCACCGGATATCCGGCCAACACGCCCGACTGCATGGCCTCCTGAACGCCCTGTTTGACCGCAGGGATGTATTCGGCGGGTACGGCCCCGCCCACAATCCTGTTTTCGAATACGAGGCCGCTGCCCGGTTCGCCCGGACCCATCTCCAGCCGGACATGCCCCCACTGCCCCCGGCCACCCGTCTGTCGGATAAAACGACCCTCCACCCGAACGGTCCTGCGTATCGCCTCCTTGAAGGTCACCTGGGGCTTGCCGACGTTCGCCGCCACCCGAAATTCCCGCATCAGGCGGTCAACGATGATCTCCAGATGCAATTCACCCATTCCCGATATAATCGTCTGTCCGGTATCTTCGTCGGCGGAAACATGGAAGGTGGGATCCTCTTCAGACAACTTCCGCAGCGCGGTTCCCAGTTGGTCCTGATCCGCCTTGGTTCTGGGCTCGATGGCAACGGACACAACCGGTTTCGCGAATTCCATCGATTCAAGAATAACCGGGTGGTCCGGGTCGCATAGCGTCTCACCGGTTGCCGTGGCTTTCAGCCCCACGGCCGCCGCGATATCTCCGGATACGACCTCGTTGATATCTTCGCGCTTGTTTGCGTGCATTTGCAGTACCCGGCCGATTCGTTCCCGTTTCCCTTTGTTGGAATTCCTCACGTATGAACCGGTTTTCAGGCAACCCGAATACACCCTGAAATAGGTCAGATGACCCACGTATGGATCGGTCTTCACCTTGAATGCAAGCGCCGAGAAGGGTTCGTCGTGGGATGGCGCCCTGGTGACGTCTGCTCCGGTGTCAGGATTGGTGCCATTGACCGGCGGAACGTCCAGTGGCGACGGAAGGTAGTCCCGGACGCCGTCGAGCAAGCGCTGGACGCCTTTGTTCTTGAAGGCCGATCCGCAGAAGACCGGCACGGCATGAACGTTGATGGCGGCCAGACGAAGCGCCTGCTTGATTTCTTCTTCGGCGATCTGCTCGCCTTCGAGAAATTTCTCCATCAGTGAATCGTCGAAATCCGAGACCGCCTCCAGCAACTGCTCGCGGTAGGTCTGTGCCAGGTCGAGCAGATCCTGTGGAATTTCGCTCTCGGTAAAAACCGTGCCAAGCGTGTCTTCCTGGTAGGAAACCATTTTCATCTTCACCAGATCGATCAGTCCGTTAAACAACTCGCCCGCACCAACGGGTATCTGCACCGGCACGAAATTCGACGCCAGACGGTCCCGCATCATTTCCAGTACCCGGAAGAAATCCGCGCCCGTGCGGTCCATCTTGTTGACAAAGGCAATCCGCGGCACGCCGTACTTGTCGGCCTGGCGCCAGACCGTTTCCGTCTGGGGTTCCACGCCGCCGACGGCACAGAAGAGCCCGATAACGCCATCCAGGACCCTGAGTGACCGCTCGACCTCGGCTGTAAAATCCACGTGTCCTGGCGTATCGATGATGTTGATCCGATGTCCGTCCCAGAAACAGGTGGTGGCCGCCGAAGTGATGGTAATGCCCCGTTCCCGCTCCTGGTCCATCCAGTCCATTGTAGCCGCGCCATCGTGCACTTCGCCCATACGATGCAGCCGTCCCGTATAGTACAGAATCCGTTCGCTCGTTGTGGTTTTACCCGCATCGATATGGGCCATGATGCCGATGTTCCGGATTCGTTCCAGTTGTTCTCTACGTGACATTTCGTTACCACCGATAGTGTGCGAACGCCCGGTTGGCCTCAGCCATCCTGTGGGTTTCTTCTCTCCGCTGCATTGCCCGACCCCGGCCGTTGGCTGCGTCCATCAATTCACCCGCCAACCTCTGGGACATGGTTTTCTCGCCGCGACCACGAGCGAATGTAATCAACCAGCCGATCGAAAGTGAAAGGCGCTCATCCGACCGCACTTCCACGGGGACCTGGTAGGTCGTTCCACCCACACGGCGTGATTTCACCTGAATGATCGGTTTGGCGTTTTCGACCGCCTGTTCAAATACCTCCAACCCTGTCTTGTCCGCGCGTTCGGCAATCTGGTCCAGTGCGCGGTACAGGATTTTTTCGCCGATGCTCTTCTTGCCCTTCCGAAAAAGGCTGTTGACAAATTGCGTCACGAGAACGCTGCCGTATTTGGGATCGGGTGAAAACTCTCTTTTATCCGCCCGCCTTTTTCTCATGATACCCTCAAAACAAGGGGGACACACCGTCTGCAGCCCGCGCCAGCGTTATCCCCCGATACAAATCCGTGACACATCGTTCTGAAGTCCTATTGAGGCGTTTTGGCGCCGTATTTGGATCGGCCCTGTTTCCGGTCCGAGACACCGGTCGTGTCCAGAACGCCGCGGATAATGTGGTACCGGACCGAAGGCAGATCCCGTACCCGACCACCCCGGATCAGCACGACAGAGTGTTCCTGGAGATTGTGTCCTTCGCCCGGGATATATGCCGTGACCTCCATTCCGTTAGTAAGGCGGACACGAGCGACCTTCCTCAGGGCGGAGTTGGGCTTCTTGGGCGTTGTGGTATACACGCGCGTGCAGACGCCCCGCTTTTGCGGGCATCCCCGCAATGCCGGGGCAGACGACCGCTTTGCCTTCAGCTTTCTCCCCTTGCGCACCAGCTGATTAATGGTGGGCAACTCAACCTCCAGGTATGGTTCACATCAAGTGCGGGGCGGCCGAATCCATCCGGAAACGAATTCCGGCGTCACCGGGAAATTCAGCCATAGACTTTCAT
>LXNJ01000569.1_pt1 | contig 25260 bp, 38 predicted proteins | sample 809081 | NCBI WGS metagenome assembly LXNJ01 (sample SAMN04870510, study PRJNA318959) | sponge metagenome | biome: sponge; feature: marine sponge reef; material: water | host: Petrosia ficiformis | place: Greece: Milos, Mediterranean Sea | collected 2013-05-29 | depth 5-7 m | reverse complement strand
ACATCCATTGCTGCTCCGAAAACTCCGGTTTCCACGGGAATTCCACGCTCTAAAAGCTCAGCAATGAAAAGTTCGTAGAAACTCTTCGCAAAATCCCCGCCAGCAGCCCGAGTGTAAGAAGGTCTTCTGCCCTTCCTTGTATCACCGTAGAGGGTAAACTGGGAGACAACCAGAATCTCCCCTCCCGTATCTTCGATGCTGAGATTCATTCTGCCCGAGGAGTCCTCAAATATCCTGAGACCCGCTATCTTCTCCGCGACATAGGCAACGTCTTTTTCCGAATCATCTTTGCTAACCCCGAGAAGAACCACCATCCCCGAGCCTATGCTGCCGACCATGTTCCCGTCAACACTGACTGACGCCTCGGCTACCCTCTGTATAACAGCTCTCATTTGTGGATTCTCCTAAGACGAACTAGCAAAAAAAATCATACGTAACGCCTCGGAACCCTCGGCGAAACCCTTGATAAAACCTCGTAGGATATGGTTTCTGCCAGGGAAGATACATCCTCGACACTCACAAGGTCATCTCCGAAAAGCACCACCTCATCCCCAACACACACCCCTGGAACGTCCGTTACATCAACCATGATAAAATCCATGCAGACAGACCCTATAAGCGGAGCAAGTCTTCCGCCCAGAGAAACCTTCGCTCTGTTTGAAAGCGCCCTTGGGTAGCCATCCGCATATCCGATCGGAAGGGTCGCGACCAGCGTCTCCCTCCCCGTAACGAAACTTCCCCTGTAACCAACCGGAGTACCTGGGGACACTTTTCTTAGCTGTACTATCCTTGTTTTGAGTTTCATAACCGGCCTGAGACTAACTTCTCCCATACCGCCCGAACCGTAAAGCATTATCCCGGGTCTTACAATGTCCATATGGGAATCCGGAAACCTCTGAATGGATGCGCTGTTTGCGGAATGCGCGTAGCGGTATTTAACTCCCAGTTCGCCAAGAAAGAAAAGACCTTCGCGGAAAACCCCAAGTTGATAATCCGTATAGTCGCTTTGATGGTTCTCTGAAGAGGCAAGATGGGTAAAGACGCCTTCAAGCATTATTCCGGGAAGTGGGGCGGCCGAGGCGAAAAAAGATTCAATCTCCCCCACCCCCACTCCAAGCCTCGTCATGCCAGTATCGACTTTCAGGTGATAACGGGCCGTTTTTCCACACTCAACGGCGGCTTCGGAGAGAGTTTCAAGCACGCCAAGGGAATAGCAGGCAGGAGTAAGCGCGTTTTCCACGACGACTCGAGCCTCCTTTGGGTCAATACTTCCCAGAAGGAATATCTCGCCTGTTATTCCGGCCCCCCTGAGTTCCATTGCCTCCGGCACCGTAGCCACTCCAAGCATGTCGGCTCCATGACCAAGAGCGACTTTGCTTACCCCTACCGCACCGTGTCCGTAAGCGTCGGCCTTGACGATTGCCATTATACGGACATCTTCCCCTACAAGTTTTCTTACTTCACCAAGATTTGATTTAAAGGAATCAAGACTGATTTCAGCCCATGTAGGTCTCATCGCCTAGAAATTTCTCCAAAAGCCGAATGGAGCGGTTCGTTCGAGTTACCCGTTTGCAGGTTCCGTATTTCCCCCGGTCGGCTAATGCAAATTATACCATTCCCTAAGACAAGTTTCAGGCTTGCCTCATATCAGGAAGGTAAAAAGACCCCACATAAGAGGAATAACCAAAGGGGTTGAGCGTGGCTTAAGGCATGCAGCCGGCATTTGTGTGCCCACGTTTTTCGGGGTCCTGCCGCGCCCGGATACCCGACGCGAGAAAGAATCATTGCGACACCCCGTATATGGTGCCACCCGGCTCTACCAGAGTCCCAACCTTATTCCGCCGCCGATGTAATGTCCTCCGAACTCACCTTCTACAAAATTACCGGTCACCTTCTGCTTGAACCTCGGGTCTTCAAAAGAAGACAGGTAACGGTAGTCCAAACTTACCGTTACATCGAGTCCGCTGCTGTACTCGCTAATTTTGTAGCCTAACCCGCCGCCGATCTGATAAATAAAAATCCAATCAGTGTCATCAACAAGCAGATCGCCCGCAGTTGATTTCATTTCGCTTGACAGATCAGCCGCACCTAGGCCGCCACCTACATAAGGAACCAGGCCGCCGCCCAAGTTTATATCATAATAGGCATTCATCATAAGTGTGCGCGCTGAAAGATCGCCTCCGAGCTCATTTTCCCCAGATACAAGCTGCGTTTCGAAAACCCCCGGCGTCCCTACGTTTATTTCCTGAAAATCGTTATTCATGTAGCCGCCCTCAGCTTCAAGACGCAGCCCGTTTCCAAGCGCGTAGCCAAGCATCAAGCTGAAACTGTATCCTTTGTCATAATCCACGGTAGATCCTAACGGTCCGTATTGGGAAGTTGAGGCCCCCGATAAACTGTCACTGCCAAGAATACTGAAGGCACCACGGGCTCCAACGCTAAAACCGCTTCCCGATGCGGGCAAGTCCTTCTCCGGCTCATCCATCTCTTCCAAAGCTTCTGTGGAAGAACCCCCGGATTCAGTACTCTGCTCCGTCTCAGTCTCCTCCTTAACTTCAAGAGAAGGTCGCTCAACTTCGGGGGAAGGCACCTCGACTTCGGTACTTTCCTCCATCACAGGCGCCTTCTTCTCAACGCCAGGGGGCATTCCTCCCGCCAAAGCCGCGGACGGACCAAGCACCATGGAGAGCAGCAACGTAAGAAATTTTATTGATAACTGTCTGGCTCCGCCAGATCGAAACGGCAGTTTCATCGAATGTTCCTCCTTACGGTTATTCCTTTTAATAAGTTCCAGCTTTTTTTATTATCTTGCAGCGTTCTGCCATTGTCAAACGCGATAAATACCCGATTGCTATTTATTTAGGTATATAATTCCCCTATCTTTCATTGAACCGGTTTTTTAACTGTCTCCCTAGAAACGAAACCGGAACGGAGTATTTCGGGAAAAACGGCATGAAACTAAACAAATACGAACTTCGCTGCGTTCTCGTAATAGGAACAATAATCGCGCTCAGGCTCCTTGGAATATTCTTCATAGTCCCCGTTTTCAGCATATACGCCGTAAACTACGAGGGAGCGACCCTCTCATCCGCGGGAGTAGCGTTCGGAATATACGCCCTTACCCAGAGTCTTCTTCAGATACCTTTCGGTATGGCAAGCGACAGGTTCGGAAGAAAGCCGGTAATAGTGTCGGGGCTTGCAATTTTCTGTCTGGGAAGCATTCTCTGCGGTTTCGCAGACACCATCTGGGAACTCATAATAACCAGGGCGCTTCAGGGAAGCGGCGCGATAGGCGCGGTCGCCGTAGCCACCCTCGGAGATTCCACAAGAAACGAGGTAAGAGCACAGTCTTTTATGCTGACCGGGATAATAGTCGGGATTGCGTTTATAACTTCACTCATAGTCGGCCCAGTACTCGCGACGAAATTCGGTTTCGAGAGCCTTTTCTTCATACTCGCCGTCCTGGGTTTAGTGGCGATGCTGGTTGCTCTTTTCATGTTTCCCGAACTTCCAAAGAAAAAAACAAGGGACAGAAAAGAGATTCTTCTAAAACTCAGGGAACCGGAAATAAGAAAAATTCTTTTCTCAACCTTCATAACCTCTCTTACTCTTAATCTTCTTCTGTTCATCTATCCACTGGACTGGAAAAACCTCGGTACCGGACCCGAAGACCTGTGGTTCATCTATCTAGTAATACTCGTCCCGAGCGGGCTTCTGGTTAACCTATACATCAGGATTTCCGAGACGAGAAAAATACTCAGACAGGCGACCCGGTTCGGGCTTTTCTTTCTAGTGGCCTCTTTTCTAATCTATCTGCTTCGGGAATCCAACAGCATCACTCTCTACATCGCTGGAGGAGCGTTCTTTTTCGGGCACATCATATTTCAGTCCATACTCCCCGCGTTTGTCACGCAGAGAGTTTCCTCGGAAAACAGGGGGGTTCTCTCCGGTTTTTTCAACCTGGCCAATTTCATGGGAGCCTGCGTGGGAGGAATGTCCTCCGGCATACTTTACCAGACTCATGAGTCTCTGCCCTTGATATTCGGTCTCCTGTTCCTAGTTCTGTGGAAATTTGTCGGACTTCCCAGACCACCCCTTGAGCAGGCTGAAAAAGAATGAAAATATATACGCTTGAGAGAAAGGAATTTTTGGGGGTTTCTCTGGAAACGGCCTGGGATTTTTTCTCCAACCCGGACAATCTTCCAAGAATCACTCCTCCCGAACTGAACCTGCGCATAAGATCTGAGACGGAGGGAGGAATATATCCCGGCATGATAATCACCTACACCGTAACTCCCATCCCTTTTTTCAAAACCACCTGGGCAACGGAAATAACCCAAGTCAACTCACCAAGCTATTTTGTTGACGAGCAACGATTCGGACCCTACAGATTCTGGCACCACAAGCACTTTTTCACGGAGGCCGGAGATAAAACCGAGATCCGAGACCTTGTTCACTACTCCCTGCCGTTTGGCTCGCTCGGAAGGTTGGCAAACCTGTTTTTCGTAAGCAGAAAACTGGATTTCATATTCAATTACAGAAGCGCTCAGCTGCGGAAACTATTTGGAAAGTGAAAAAAACGCGGGTTTTTCCCGACCGAATATCAGCTTGAAGTGCAATACAGCGCAGGGTAAATTAGAAGGTTAGGTTTGCGCGCGGAGGGGTTTGGAGTTTGCATGATCGAAAAAATTTCCCCAGGTTCAACCTTTGACTATATGGTAAGTATCCTGCGTCCGCTGACCGTGTTGCAAGACACGCATTTGCCACGGAATATGCAACTGGCGAATTGCCTTCCGGCTTCACTCGTGGTGAGGTGGAAGATATTGACCTGATGGACTATCAAAGCAAGGAGACAGTAGATGTCCTCGCATGACCAGTCGCACTCCGCAGAACAGGCCGGAGAAGAACGCCAGAGAATAAGCGTTACTGCAGTCCGACAAATGGTTCTCTCCACGGCCATAATGGCACTTGTCCTTGTATCACTCACCGAAGCATTCGTCATTATGAGAAATACCCAGCGAATGGTTGAAGCACAAGAAAACAGATACCTCTCATATCTTCTGGCCGATGAGCTGCGCCAAAGCTCCGATGATCTTACGCGCATGGTACGAACTTACGCCGAGACCGGTGAGGAACGCTACAAAGACTATTTCGAAGAAATTCTTGATATCCGAGAGGGAAGGCTTCCTCGTCCCGAGAGATATCACGGCATATACTGGGACTTTGTGGTATCTACAGGTGTTTCGCCACGTCCAAGCGGCCCTCCGATGGCCCTTAAGGCGCTTATGGAAAAATCCAGGTTCACCGACGTTGAACTTGACTATATAGCAATGGCTGAAAATGAATCAGACTCCTTGTCCAAGCTGGAGATCCAGGCAATGAACGCAATGATAGGCCTTTACAGAGACGCCTCCGGCAATTACACGGTCAGAGGAAGACCGGATCCTGATCTCGCAAGCCGACTGCTACACGGCGAGCAATATCACAAGGCAAAAGAACGAATCATGTACCCGCTGGAAAAGTTCTTTGTCGCCGTAGAAAAAAGGACGGCAGAAGAAGTCAGAAGTCATCAGGAAACAGAAAAACTGCTGGTTTTCATGCTGATCGGAACGACAAGCCTCGCGGCCATGCTCGCCATCGTTTCCATTATAATGATGGCTGGCTCCGCAAGGAGATTATAGAGGTATACACACTCGCCAGATGAGGTAAAACGGACTTCGCGTTTGATCGCAGCAGTTTTGGACTTTCAAAACCTATTGAAAACTAAAAGAAATCCGCTCCGTAAAGCTTAAACCCAGAGGGAAATCGTGAATTTTTCCGAATACAAGAACAAAAGAGAAAATGCTCCTTCAATATCCTTTGAGGTCTTTCCTCCGAAAGACGACTCTGAATTCGAAAAACTCAAAGGCATCCTTGCGAAACTCGCCGAATTTTCGCCAAGCATTATAACGGTAACCCATGGTGCAATGGGAAAGGGGCGGAAGAGAACCCTTGAGGTCGCCTCTTATGTAAAGAACGTTATAGGAACAGAAAGCGCCTGCCACCTGACCTGTATAGGATCTTCAGAGAGAGAAATAGATCTTATGCTTGAGGGGATAGAACAGAAGAAAATACACAACATAGTGGCGCTCAGGGGAGATATTCCCAAGGAAGAAGGCAAAGAACTTCTGTCCAAGGGAGCCTTTCAGCACGCAAATCAGCTCGTTGAACACATAAGAAAATATGAAAAAGAAAAGCCGCAGCGGTTCTCCCTAGCTGTTGCCGGCTATCCGGAAAAACACATTGAATCCCCGAGCTTTGAAGAGGATATAGCGAATCTGAAAAAGAAAGTGGACGCTGGGGCCGACATTATAATCACCCAGCTTTTTTTCGATAACCGTTACTATTTTGATTACGTTGAGAGGGTAAGGGCAGCTGGAATAGATCTCCCCGTGATCCCGGGTCTTATGCCCGTGCTCTCATCAAGACAGGTGATAAGAATATCCTCGCTTTGCGGAACGGAAATACCCTCATCACTGAAAAAGAAACTGGATGGTGCAGGAGACGACAACCGCAAAGCGGTGGAAGTAGGAATCGCCCAGTGCAGAGATCAGGCAAGGGAACTTATCGATAAGGGAGTGCCGGGAATTCATTTCTACGTTCTTAACAGGACCTCTCACATAGAAAAAATCCTGGAATCCATCTGATGCCTGAAACGAAGAAGATTTTTGATGAAGTGGCAAGTCACTACGACTGGCTAAATACTCTGTTCAGCCTCGGAATCCACAAACTTTGGAGAAAGAAGCTGGCAGATGAATTGCACGGCACCGAGTACAACCTAGACATAGCAACCGGGACTGCCGAAGTCGCAATAGAGGTTGCGAAAAAACACCCTGCGGCCAAAACGGTCGGGATCGACCCCAGCATGAACATGCTCCGGATAGCGAAAGAAAAGATCGAAGACCTTAATCTCGGGGAGAAAATAGCGCTTGCGTCAGCCGCGGCGGAGCATCTTCCCTTTACAGAAAAACAGTTCGACTCGGCCACCATAGCCTTTGGCATAAGAAACACTGTCGATTACGAACTTTCCCTGAGGGAAATAAGAAGGGTGCTAAGGGAAAACGGTAAACTTTTCATACTCGAATTCGCGATCCCGAGAAATCCCATTTTCAAACCCATTTACATGGTTTATTTCAAAGTCTTGATGCCTCTTGTCGGAAGCATTTACGGCAGGGGCAAAGAGTACAAATATCTGGCTGAATCCACCGCTTCATTTCCTCAGAGAAAAAACTTCATACAGCATCTTGAAAATGCGGGGTTTCGCGACTGCAGGTACTCAGAACTCACCATGGGAGTAGTGGCGCTTTATCGCGCAACCAGATAAAAAGCGGCTGTCGATTCTACGAACTACGGGTAAAGCCTGCTTATAGTCCAGCCACCATCGGGAGAAGGAACATATCTGAAACGATCGTGAAGTCTGTTTTTTCTTCCCTGCCAGAACTCAAAGCGTACCGGACTCACTACGTATCCTATCCAGAAGTCGGGGCGCTCTATGCTCTTTCCCTTCCATTCAGAGCGAAACTGCTCGTATTCCCTCTCAAGCAGCGACCTGCTTTCAAGGACTTCGCTCTGCCTCGAAACGCACGCTCCTATGCGGCTTTGGCGAGGTCTTGAGGCAAAGTATTCATCAGCTTCCCGTTCAGGTAAAAGCGAGACCTCACCGTCCACTTTCACCTGCCTTTCAAATTCAGACCACCAGAAGCAAAGCGAAGCTACTGGATTCTCGGCCATATCTCTGCCCTTGCGGCTAAGAGAATTCGAATAGAAGGAAAAACCTCTTTCATCATACCCCTTGAGAAGTACCACTCTTGAGGACGGAAAGCCCCCCACTCCCACGGTTGATAGAATAAAAGCGTTTGGAAAATCAACTTCGGATCCGAGAACCTCCCCGTACCAGACATCAAACTGAGAGAACGGATCGTCGTCAAGATCTTTTCTCTCAAGCTTCCGTTTGAGGTACTGGCGTGAGTGGAATTTACTTTCTTTCGACATTTTATCTCAAAATAATATCTTCAAGCGCGGAACCTAAGTCTTCGTGTAAGAACTCATACCCGGAGGAAATAAGTTTCTCTGGGAGAACCATGCTGCTGGCAAGCATCGTGCAGCGTCCCATCTCTCCGAAAAAAAGCGGTATGGCAAACGCGGGAACCGCAAACCACATGGGCTTTCGCAGAACCGTCGCAAGCGTGGCGGTAAACTGCCTGTTAGTCACCGGATTAGGCGATACCGCGTTAACAGGCCCGGTCACTTCCCCATGTTCCAGCAGATAAACAATTATACGTGAAAGATCCTCTATAGAGACCCAGCTTATATACTGACCACCACTTCCAACAACCCCTCCAAGACCCAGCTTAAAGATAAGCAGCAAAGAACCCAGCATGCCCCCTTTGGGGCTTAGAACAGCACCTGTGCGTAGATTTATTACCCTTACACCAAGGTCAGAGGCCTTGTTGGCCTCGTTCTCCCACTCGTGGCAAACATCGGGGAGAAACCCGGAGCCGACTGCGGAGCGCTCAGTAAGTCTTTCTCCCCCCCTGTCTCCATAGTAACCGATTGCTGATGCACAGATAAAAGTTTTAGGAGGATTTTGAAGTCTGGAGAACAGATTTACCAGATAGCGGGTGCTGAGCACCCTGCTTCGCCGTATTAAATTCTTTTTCTTTTTAGTCCACCTGCCCACTATATTCTCACCCGAGAGATGAACAGCGGCATCAAAATCCTCAAGCAGACCCGGGTCGTCTACACGACCACCCTCCGGGTCCCAGAAAATTAGATTATCTCCGCCCGCACGCGATCTTACTAGACGCCATATTTCAAAGGAATCCGAAGAAATGGCGTTAATAAGATGAGTCCCCACGGTTCCGGTAGAGCCTGAAATAAGTATCTTCATGTTCCTAGTTGAAAAATCCGGACCTCACGAAGCAAAAGCCTCGATCAGTCGCTCCTGGTACTCCCTTACCTCTTTGAAATCGAGAAAATAATGCGGAGCGCTAAGCACCGGGAGGTCAATATATTTTCTGTACTCTTCCACTTTCTCCCTGCAATGTTCCGCATCCCCGACAACCGTAAACGCATCAACCATCTCATCACTGACACCTTTTATCATCGCCCGGACATCTTTTCTGTGAAAAGCATCCCTTATCCCTCTCACCTCCTCCATAAAGCCATGGAGCCTGAAAGGGGGGTCGTAGGTTTTTACCGTGGCATAAAACGCGACGGTAGCCCGGGCAGCCTCTCTCGCCCTTTCCCGGTCATGCGAGACGGCACAGGTGATTATCGAGCACTTCATGAAATCCCCGTTTTTTCTCCGTTTTTCAAGTTTTTCTTCAAGCGAAGGTGAAACTACCTTTTTTATATACTCTAGCGAACAGACCACGTGCCCCATGTAACCGTCCGCGATTTCGGCAGCAGCACCAATCATCTTGCTTCCTATACCGGCCACGAATATCGGCATCTCTTTTCTGGTGGGCTCAAAAGCTCTTTTATAACCCTTTGTATTTATACGGTAAAATTCCCCTTCAAAAACAATTTCGCTGCCCGTATGAGCCCCGGACAGGATTTCCCTTATTAATCCAACGCATTCCCTTATTCTTGTAACCGGCCTGTCTCCATAGAAGACACCGTGGAAGTTTTCGTTTGTTCTCTTTGCCCCGGTACCAAGACCCAGTATCAACCTCCCGGAACTTATTTCGTCAAGATCAAGAGAAGTAATGGAGGTAGTAAGCGGGCTTCTCACAAAGGCAAGAGCAACGGCAGTACCGAGTTTTATTTTAGAGGTAACGGGAGCAACGGCCGAGAGCTGCTGGAATGGGGTCCTGTAAAGTTCCGTGGCCCAGACGGAGTGAAAATTCGCTTTCTCGGCAGCAACAGCAAGATCCTTGAGCTCTTCAATTGACCCCGCATCAAGTATAAACCCGACTTTCTTCATCAGGTTTATTATAAATAATAGGGAACGCGGAAAAAACCCACCCAGACTGCGCGGGGGGAAAAACGGAGGGTTTTTTGATAAAAGTGGGGAGGAGGAAATTTAATCCTCGGTCTTCTCCGGAGAATCCGCCTGCTCCTGCGGTTCGGAGGACTCGGTTTCGGTCACTTCGGCTTCGCCCTGTTCGTCCGCCTGACTCTCGACAGTTTCTTCTTGTTCGACCAGAGCAGGTTCTTCCGTGGATTTTTTCTTAGAACTTTTCTTCGGGGACTTGGCCTCGGTCACTTCGGCTTCGCCCTGTTCGCCCGCCAGACTCTCGGCAGTTTCTTCTTGTTCGACCAGACCAAGCTCTTCTGCGGATTTTTTCTTAGAACTTTCCTTCGATGCGCTCTCGGTCTGCGTCTTGGGCTTTGCCTTCCGCCTTTTTCTTTTGGCCTTGTATTCTTCGGTTACAAGCTCAATGAGTGAAATAGGAGCGTTATCTCCTCTTCTGTAACCAAGCTTCACTATTCTCGTGTAACCGCCGGGGCGTTCCATATATCTCTGGGCAAGTTCAGAGAAAAGTTTCTCCACAACGGCGCGGTCCCTTACATAGCCTAGAGCCTTTCTTCTCGCGTGAAGACTGCCGTTTTTACCAAGGGTTACGAGCTTCTCCACAACCCTTCTTATTTCCTTGGCCCTTGTGTCCGTCGTGTTTATCTTGCCGTTACGCAAGAGGTCGGTAGCCATATTGCGGAACATAGCCTTCCTGTGCTTCGTCGTAACTCCCAGCTTTCTTCCCGATTTTCTGTGTCGCATCTTTTTATCGTATACGGACCCTGATTACTCCACGGCACTCTCAGAATTCCGCTTCTCCTTTTCCTTCTCAAAAACCTCAGTGTCTATAGCCATTCCGAGACTTAATCCCATCTCCTCAAGCCTCGCACTCATTTCCTCAAGCGAGGTTTTTCCGAAATTCTCAAGATCAAGAAGCTGCTGTTCCGTCTTCTGAACTACTTCCCCGATGTACTGTATTTCCGCCTTTTTAAGACAGTTTATAGACCTTACCGACAGCTCCACATCCTCTATGGGGATAAAAAGCTTGTCGTCGGTTCCGCTTATACCCATCGACTCTTCTTCTTCCACCTTGTCTGCTAGTTCCTCGTCAAAATCGATGAAGACATTTAGCTGCTGCTTGATAATCTTTGCACTGTAAGCAAGTGCCTCTTCGGGAAGAATCGTGCCGTTTGTCCATATCTCTATCGTCAGTTTCTGATAATCGGTTCTCTGCCCCACTCTGGCGTTGGTAACCGCGTAATTAACTTTCTTAACGGGAGAAAAGAACGCATCAACATGTATGAGACCTATTGACTTATGCGTCTCTCTTCTTGACACCGGCTCGTAGCCGCTTCCCATCTTTACGGTGAGTTCCATGTCAAGCTTCGCTTCATCCCCCAAAGTCGCTATGTGCTGTTCGCCGTTAACCACTTCCACCATGTGGGTCGTAGTTATGTCGGACGCCTTGATCTCTCCAGGACCTTTCACATTCAGAGTTATCGTTTGCGGGTCGTAGGTATGCATTTTGAGATCCACTTCTTTGAGGTTCAGTACGATCTCTGTAACATCTTCCACAACTCCCGGTATGGTAGAGAACTCATGCGAAACCCCGTCTATCACAACGGCAGTAATCGCAGGACCCTGTATTGAGGATAGGAGAACCCTTCTTAATGCATTGCCAAGTGTAATGCCGTAGCCTGGTTCCAGAGGTTCGCAGATAAATTTGCCGTAGAAAGGAGTCGATACCTGCTCGTCTTTCTCAAGCGCTTTGGGGTACTGCAAATCTCTCCAGTTTTTCTGAAAATTCTCCAAGTTTCATCCCTCCGTCTGTGTCAAGTTTTTTAAACCCTTGAGTAAAATTCAACAATCAACTGTTCATCTATTGGAACCGTCACGTCCTCTCTCTCGGGAAGCTTGGTCACAACCCCGCTGTAATTCTCCCTGTCAAGCTCAAGCCACTGGGGAAAACCCCTTCTCTCAAGGCCTTCAAGGGACTGATTTACATGGGGATTGCTTCTGGTCTTTGCCTTTATCTCTATTTTATTCCCCTGATTCACGCTGAAAGAGGGGATATCAACTCTTTTGCCGTCTACAAGAACATGTCCAAGCCAGACCAGGTGCCTGGCCTCGTTGCGAGAGCTTGCAAACCCTAACCGGTAGATCACATTGTCAAGCCTTCTCTCAAGAAGCAATATGAGCATGGCGCCGGTCACTCCGCTTCTTCTCGCCGCTTCGGCAAAATAACCGCTGAATTGTTTCTCGGTCAGCCCGTAAATACGCTTAACCTTCTGTTTTTCCCTTAATCTTATTCCGTAGTCAGAAAACTTGGAACGCCCAATCGAGGCCCCGTGAACTCCAGGTCCGCGGTTAGGCCTTTTCTGTATGGCGCACTTTGACGTATAACACCTAGCTCCCTTGAGAAAAAGCTGCTCGCCCTCTCTCCTGCAAAGCTTACAAGATGGTCCTCTATACCTAGCCAATTACCTTCTTCCTCCTCGCAAACGACATGAACACGACCTCTTTCATAATGCTTACACCCTCCTCCTTCCAGGAGGCCTGCAGCCATTATGGGGAATCGGGGTGACATCCTTTATAATCAGCACTTTAACTCCCGCGGCCTGAACGGCTCTTATAGCCGGCTCCCTTCCAGGACCGGGACCGCTTACGTAAACATTAGCAGACTTAAGTCCAAGGGTTTTTGCCTTCTTCGTCGCGTCATCCGCCGCCATTTGAGCCGCAAACGGCGTTCCCTTTCTCGTACCCTTAAATCCCCTGTTGCCGCCGCTTGACCAGGCTATGACGTTTCCCTTCATATCACTGACCGTGATTATCGTGTTGTTAAAAGTAGCCTGTATGTTGACCACTCCATGCTCAACGAATTTCTTTGTTTTCTTCTTAGTGAATTTCTTGCTCATCTATAAAGACCCTTCTTATTTCCCGGCTTTTTTCTTCTTCGCTATCGCAGTACCCCTGCGACCTTTTCTCGTTCTCGCGTTTGACTTGGTTTTTTGTCCCCTTACCGGAAGCCCTATCCTGTGCCTAATTCCCCTGTAGCATCCTATCTCTATGAGGCGCTTTATATTAAGCTGAACCTCTTTTCTGAGGTCTCCCTCAACGGTGTACTCCCCTTCAATTATCGTCCTCAGTTTCGTTACTTCCTGATCGTCAAGCTCTCCAGACTTCTTGTTTACGTCTATACCGGCCTTGGAAAGTATGACATTTGAAGTCGCCCTTCCTATACCGTAGATATACGTAAGACCTATCTCCACTCTTTTGTTAAGCGGTATGTCAACCCCTGCTATTCTAGGCATTAAGGCATATCCTCCTGCACACTATCCTTGTCTTTGTTTGTGTCTTTTGTTGACACAGATCACCCGCACAACCCCCCTGCGTTTGATGATCTTGCACTTGTCGCATATTTTTTTTACCGATGCCCTAGTTTTCACCTTGCTTCTACCCCTGTTTTCACTTTTTGAGTCTGTAGGTAATTCTTCCCTTTGTAAGATCGTAGGGAGATATCTCAAGCTTTACCCTGTCTCCAGGAAGTATCCTTATGAACCTAGTTCTCATTTTGCCGGAGACATAAGCCAACACCTCGTGATTGTTCTCTATCTCAACCATAAACATCGCGTTGGGCAAAGCTTTCGTTATAGTTCCTTCAAACTCTATCTTTTCTTCTTTCTCCATTCCCTGTTCCTAGTGAATCCTTTCGGTAAGAATCTCAGGACCATTGTCCGTAAGAGCCACCGTATGCTCAAAATGAGCGGAAAGTTTACCATCATAAGTAACCGCCGTCCACCCATCTTCAAGTATCTTCGTTCTCTCAGACCCCTCATTAACCATAGGTTCTATGGCCATTACCATCCCGGAACAAAGCCTTACTCCCCGTCCTTTGCCGTTGGGTGGAATAAAATTCGGTATCTGCGGCTCCTCATGAAGCTCTTTGCCTATGCCATGGCCGACAAAATCCCTGACTATCGAAAAACCCTCGTTTTCTACATAAGTCTGTATCTCTTTTGATATGTCCATAACCCTGTTTGAGTTTCTCACCACCTCTATGCCCCTGTAGAGGGAATTTCTGGTAACCCGAAGCAGTTTCTCGGCAACGGGCCTGATTTTACCGATCGCAACCGTTATTGCCGAGTCGGCGTAATAACCGTCGAGCAGCACCCCGAAATCTATCCCTACTATGTCTCCTTCCCTGAGCACCTTTTTTTTCGAGGGAATGCCGTGCACTATCTCTTCGTTAAGAGCAAAACACACCGACGCGGGGTAATTCGCATAACCTTTAAAAGCGGCCTTAAAGCCTCCAGAGGCACACATTCTCTCCGCAATCTCGTTAAGCTCCCAGGTAGTCACTCCTTCCTTTGCCTCCTCCTCAAGCCTCATAAGCACTTCGGAAACCACCCTGCCAGCGGCCCTCATACGTTTGAGTTCTTCTCTGTTCTTCAAGCGAATCATTACTGCAACTGTTTCAATACGCCGTCTATTCTCTCGGCGATATCCGATATCTGCCCCACTCCTTCAACCGTGCGCAACACACCGATCTTTTCATAAAAATCCTTAAGAGGAGAGGTCTGGTCCTTGTAAACCCTGAGTCTGTTCATTATCACATCTTCCGTGTCGTCCAGTCTGCCCTCTTTTTCCTGGCGTTTAATTATCCGCTGCACAACCTCCTGATCCGGAACTTCAAGAGAAATAACCGCGTCAATGCCGATTCCTGCATCGGCGAGAATACTGTCAAGAGATCTTGCCTGCTCCAGAGTTCTCGGGAAACCGTCAAGCATAAAACCTCCCTCGCCAAGCGCGGAGATTTTCTGTCTTATTATTTCCGTCACGACTTCATCGGGCACAAGCTCTCCCTTGTCCATAAAAGATTTGGCGTAAAGTCCGACCTCGGTCCCATTTCTCATGGCTTCACGCAGAACATCCCCGGTTGATATATGCTCAACTTCGTATTTCTCCCTTATTAAATCAGCCTGCGTTCCTTTTCCCGCCCCTGGTGGTCCAAACAGTATAAGTCTCATAGTCCTCGGTATTCTCCTTTTCGTCAGAACCTGTACCTCTGCGGTTCTTTCATGCCCCTCTTTTTCATAAATCCTTCGTAACTGTGAGTTATCAGAAAAGATTCGATCTGCTGCATGAAATCGAGCGTTACCCCTATTACGATCAGAAGCGACACGCCCCCGAAGTAAAACGGCAGATTAAAAGGCTCTCTCTCAAGAAAGGCCGGCAGCACACAGACCGCCGCCACATATATAGCTCCTATGAACGTAATTTTCCCCAGCACACTCCCTATGTATTCAGATGTCTTCCTGCCCGGTCTTATTCCCGGTATGTTCCCCCCGTTTTTCCTCAGGTTATCGGAGAGGTCGTCCGGGTCGTATATGATTGAAGTATAGAAGAAAGCGAAAAATATTATGAGTATGGCGAAGATCAGGTTGTATACGAACACGTTCTGGAACACTAGGTCCGAGAAACTGCGAAGAGCCGGGACATCAGCGAACGTAACGATCGTGGCTGGGAAGATAAGAAGCGAGGAAGCGAAAATCGGCGGGATAACTCCCGAAGGATTAGTTTTAAGCGGCAGATGGGAACTCTGTCCTCCCATTACCTTTCTTCCAACAACTCTTCTTGGATACTGAACCGGTATTTTCCTGTAGGAACGCTCGAAATAAACTATAAGACCCATAAGAAGACCGAGGAAAACAAAAATAAGAAGAACTCCGAGAATACTAATGTCCCCGGTACCGACAAGCCTCGAGAGGTTCCAGAAGGCCCCTGGAATACTGGCGATTATCGACGCGGCAATAAGAAGAGACATGCCGTTTCCGATTCCGTTTTCGGTTATCTGCTCCCCAAGCCACATAACGAAAAGTCCGCCCGCGGTAAGGGTTAGAACCGCCGTGATCTTGAACATCAGTCCGGGATCCGTAACGGCGCTTGCAACTGTCGCCGCTCCTACTCCGCCACGCTCAAGGGTAACGGCCAGCATAAAACCCTGAACAAGGCATATAAGAACCGTACCGTACCTTGTGTACTGGTTTATTCTTCTCCTTCCTGCGTCGCCCTCTTTCTGCATGGCTTCAAGTGAAGGAAAGGCTTTTACCAGAAGCGACATGATGATGGACGCAGTAATATAGGGCATCACTCCCAGCGCGAAAATTGATGCCTGCTCAAGCGCTCCCCCGGAGAACATGTTAAGTATGTCGAAGATCGTGCCGCGGGTCTGCTCGAACATCTTGGCAATCTGATCCGGATCGATTCCCGGAATCGGAACGAAAACCCCCGCCCTGTAGACAACGAGCATCGCGGCCGTGAAAAGAAGCTTCCTGTTAAGCTCGGGAATTCTGGGAAGTGACGCGACGTTACTGCTCATACTATTTCCACTTTGCCTCCGGCGTCGCTTATCTTGCGCGCGGCTGCCTCGCTGCAGGCGTTAACCGTTACGGAAAGCGCCGTAGAAACCTGCCCGGTGGCCAGGAGTTTCACAGGCTTCTTGCCGCTGACTATTCCCGCCTCGGCAAGCATCTGGATCGTAACCGACCCCGCATCCGCGAAACGCTCAAGATCCTTCAGGTTCACTAAATCGTACTGTTTTTTGAATATGTTCGTAAAACCTCTTTTCGGGCTTCTCATTTTAAGGGGGGTCTGACCACCTTCAAACCACCTGGATACCCCTCCCCCCGAACGGGACCCCTGGCCCTTGTGCCCTCTCCCGCTGGTCTTCCCCTGAGAGCCTGCGCCTCTTCCTACCCTTTTTCTTTTTGCTTTCGATCCCTTAACCGGTGAAAGTTCGTTTAACATTTTCTTTTCCGCTCCGTTGCCAGGCGCGTGTTCTACCGCACCGAGTCGTAGTAACCAGGAAGATCAAGGTCCTTTATTTCCTTGTTCCTCGTCTTCGCAATTTCTTCGGGAACATGAAGTTCCGAGAATCCTTTTATAACCGCCATAACAACATTAAGCGGATTCCTCGATCCAACAACCTTGGAGAGAACATCGTGTATTCCGGCAAGTTCGACAACAGCACGCACAGCGCCACCCGCTATAACTCCCGTACCCGGGGAAGCAGGCAGAAGCATAATTTTGCTTGACACATATTCCGTACGAACCCCGTGGGGTATAGTGGTTCCATTTCGCGGCACTCTTATAAGACTTTTCTTGGCTTTTTCAACCGCTTTTCTGACGGCATCCGGAACCTCATTTGACTTTCCAAGACCGGCTCCCACAATTCCGTCGGAGTTTCCGACCACAGCAAGAACAGTAAAGTGGAATCTCTTCCCGCCCTTGGTCACCTTCGCGACCCTCCTTATGTGAACCACTTTTTCCTGCAATTCAAGTTCCGCCGGGTTTATTTTCTCCTCTGCCAAGATCAAAGCCTCCTTATTCTTCTCTTAAAACTCCACTCCAGCCTCACGGATTCCATCCGCAAGCGACTTTATTCTTCCGTGATAAGCGTAGCCCCCTCTGTCAAAACGTACCTTGGTTATACCCTTTTCAACGGCCATTTCTCCTAGATGCTTTCCAACTTCTTTAGCAATCTCGGCTTTCTTCATATTTTCCCCTGAAAACCTCTTTTTCGTTTCAGAAAACATTGTCGATGCCTGGACAAGGGTAACTTCCGCCGTATCGTCTATCAGCTGGGCGTATATATGCCTTGCCGAACGGAAAACGGAGACTCTCGGCACCTCTGCGGTGCCTGCTATCTTCTTTCTCACGGTAAGATGCCTTCTTTTACGCGCAAGGTTTCTGCTTTTTTTCTTTATCATTACTTAGCCGCTCCAGCTTTTCCGGGTTTAAGCCTCAATCTCTCTCCCTCGTAACGAACGCCTTTACCCTTATAGGAATCGGGCGGTCTTACCTTTCTTATGCGTGCCGCGGTCTCTCCCACAAGCTGCTTGTCAATTCCGTGAAGCGAAAGCAGTGTGCCCCGTTCCTCAACCGTAGCATCCACTCCTTGTGGAAGGGGAAAATCAACCGGATGGGAGTAACCGAGTGAGAGCCTGAGCTCCGTTTTTCCCACAAGATCCGCCTTGTAACCCGTACCGGTTATGCGAAGGATTTTCGTAAACCCTTCACTCACCCCTATTACGGAATTGTTAATGAGGCTTCGCGTAAGACCATGAAAAGACTTTATTCTTTTCTCTTCGCTTTGTCTGGAAACAACCACCGCTCCGTCGGCAATCGCGGCTTGTATCCCCTCGGGCACGGGAACTTCAAGACTTCCCTTGGGACCCTTGATCTCGATTGCTCCTTGCCCCGGCGTCGCCGTTACACCGTCGGGAATAACCACTGGTTTTGTTCCTATTCTTGACATCCGTCTGTCCTCAGATCACCGTGCAGAGAATCTCACCGCCTATCCTCTTGTTCCTTGCTGCAACTCCGGTCATTATTCCGCTAGAAGTGGAGAGTATTGAAATTCCCATTCCTCCCCTGACCCTCGGAATATCATCTTTGCCCACGTAAACCCTTCTTGACGGCTTGCTTATTCTCTTTATCTCTTCTATGGTTCCCTTGCCGTCAGGACCGTACCTGAGCTTGATGGTTATGGTCTTCTTCACACCTTCTTCAGTGGTTTTGTAGCTCTCCACGTAGCCCTCTTCGGCAAGAACCCTGGTAATCTCGCCTTTTATGACCGAACCGGGAATCTCGACATGGTCGTGACCGGCCATAAAGGCGTTCCTTATCCTAGTTAACATATCTGCAATCGGATCCGTCATTTTTTCTCCAATATGTCTCTTAAAAACTCGCCTTTCTGACGCCCGGAAGATGTCCCTTGCTGGCAAGAGACCTGAAACAGATTCTGCATATGCCGAACTTTCTCATAAAACCTCTCGGCCTTCCGCAAAGTCCGCAACGGTTAACCGCACGTACGCGAAACTTCGGCTTTCTCTTCGATTTCTCAAGTAACGCTTTTCTTGTCATGATTCCTCCCTTTTAATTATTCGCAAACGGCACCCCGAGACGGGAGAGAAGCTCCAGGGCCTCAGTGTCCGTTTTTGAAGTCGTAATCAGGCTAACGTTCATCCCCTTGTTATGCTGAACCTTACTGTAGTCTATTTCAGGAAAAACCAGATGCTCCCTTATTCCCATAGTGTAATTGCCCGAACCGTCAAAAGCCCGCGGCGATAAACCCTTGAAATCTCTGACTCTCGGAAGAGCAAGATTCACCAAGCGGTCGAAAAACTCATACATCCTCTCTCCACGGAGCGTAACCATGCACCCTATTGGCTGGCCTTCCCTGAGCTTAAAACCGGCAACGGACTTCCGCGCCTTGGTAATAACCGGCTTTTGCCCCGTTATGTCCGCAAGCTCCGATACAGATTCATCTATTATCTTCGTCTGCCTTCCGGCTTCACTAAGCCTCCCGAGCCCCATGTTCACTACGATTTTCTCAAGCTTCGGAACCTGCATAGCGTTTCCGTAGGAGAACTTTTCAATCAGCGCGGGTACGACCTCGCCTTTATACAGAGACTTTATTCTCGGAGTCATTTCCTCAGATTTCCTTTCCAGTTTTTCTGTTGTATCTAACTTTCTTGCCGTCCTCGCCGGTTCTGTACCCGATCTTTACCGGTCCCCCGTCCTCAGAATCGTAGAGCATCAGGTTTGATACATGGATCCCGGCCTCTTTCTCAACGATGCCACCGGCGGGGTTTTTCTGCGTCGGGCGGCTATGTCTCTTTATGATATTGAGTTTTTCCACAAAGGCTTTTTCTGCGTCCCTGTCAATCCTCAGCACCTTACCGGTCTTCCCCTTCTCCTTGCCCGCAGCTACGTAGACCGTATCCCCTGCCTTTATGTGAAACTTTCTCCTCCCAGTGGACATGTTCAGACAACCTCCGGGGCAAGTGAGATGATTTTCATAAAACCCTTGAATCTCAATTCACGCGCGATCGGCCCAAAGACCCTCGTTCCTATAGGCTCGTTTTCCTTGTCTACTATGACAGCGGCGTTGTTATCAAAGCGCACGTAGGTGCCATCCGGCCTTCTCTGCTCCTTTCTCACCCTCACTATTACCGCCTTGTACACAGAACCCTTCTCCACCTTGGACTTCGGAATAGCCTGCTTGACCGAAACCACAACCACATCTCCCAGACGCGCGTATTTTCTTCCGGAGCCTCCCAGAACTTTTATGCAGAACAATCTTTTAGCCCCCGTGTTATCCGCCGAGTCCAGATATGTGCTTGACTGAATCATTTCTTCTCTCCCGTCGTCTGGGGAATCAAAACCCCCGTCTTACGCGCTTGCGGCCTGACTGACCACTTTGCTTAGTCTCCACCTTTTGGTCTTGCTGTGGGGCCTTGACTCCATTATTACCACCTTGTCTCCGATGTTGCACTCGTTGCGCTCGTCATGGACCTTGAATCGCCTGCTGACCCTTACCTGCTTTTTATACCGACCGTGACTTTTCGTGCGCTGCACTTCCACAACCGCAGTCTTATCCATTTTGTTACCTACCACTACCCCCGTTCTCGTCTTTAACTTTCCTCTTTCCATAGAATCAACTCTCCGAGGCGATATCCCGCTGTTTTTTTATGGTAAGTATCCTCGCAATCTCCCTTCTCAACTGCTTTACTCTCGCGTTGTTAGAGTTCTGTCCAGTGGCAACCTGTATTCTGACATTGAAAAGCTCCTCGGCCGTATCGCGGTGGCGCTTGTTCAGTTCCTCGGGCGTGAGATTTCTTAGTTCTTCTGCGTTGGTTGCCATCAGATAAGATCCTCCTCGCTTCTTACCACTATCCTTGTCCTAAGGGGAAGCTTGTAGGAAGCAAGTCTTAAGGCTGAGCGCGAAAGTTCTTCGCTTACTCCCGATATTTCGTAAAGGAACTGTCCTCTTTTTACCGGCGCCACGTAACTGTCCACATCCCCCTTACCCTTTCCCATCCTGGTCTCGGCGGGTTTTTTGGTAATTGGTTTGTAGGGGAATATCCTTATCCAGAGGTTCGCTCCTCTTTTTACGTGCCTTGTAATCGCAATACGGGCGGCCTCTATCTGCCTTGAGGTAATCATTCCGTTTTCCAAGGTCTGAAGCGCAAGATCGCCGAAGGCAAACTTCGTCCCACGGGTTGCCGCTCCCCTGTTTCTTCCCTTGAACTGCTTTCTGTACTTTGTCTTTTTAGGCTGAAGCATCGGTATTTACATTCTCTGGGGCTTCGCTTGCCCTCTATCTTGTCTTTTTCTGTATTATCTCGCCCTTGAATATCCAGACCTTTACGCCTATCACTCCGTAGGTGGTTGACGCTCTAGCAACTCCGTAGTCAAGGTCCGCACGGAGGGTTCCCAGAGGCACCCTTCCCTCCCTGTACCACTCCCTTCTCGCTATTTCAGCTCCGCCTAGACGCCCGGCGACCATAACTTTTATCCCAAGAACCCCGGCCCGAATGGAGGATGAAAGCACCCTTTTCATGGCCCTTCTGTACGCAACCCTTCTTTCAAGCTGAAGGGCAAGGTTCTCGGCGACCAGTTGCGCGTCGGTTTCAGGCCTTTTTACTTCCCTTATGTCGAGAAATATGCCTTTTCCGGTCATCTGCTGAAGCTTTTTCTTCAGTTGCTCTATTTCCTGGCCCTTTCTCCCTATGATGATCCCTGGCCTTGCCGCATACACCAGAATCCTGACCTTGTCCGCCGCAGCCCTTTCAATCTCAATGTTCGAGATAGCCGCCTGATAGAAGGTTTTCTTTATGTAGTTACGGATATCTATATCCTCTTTGAGCAAGGATCTGTACATCTGTTTCTCGGCAAACCACTTGGAGTCCCATGACCTGGTTATTCCAATGCGAAGTCCTATAGGATTAATTTTCTGGCCCAATTCAGAATCCTCTCTGTTCAAGTACTATCGTTATATGACTCATTTTACTTTTACGGGCAAAAGCTCTTCCCATCGCCCTGGCCCGGAAACGCTTCAGCGTCGGACCCTGAGTCGCGTAGACTTCCTTTACGTAAAGGGAGTCAAGGTCGCTGTATCCTTTCTCCGAGGCGTTGGCCACCGCCGACTTAAGCAGCTTCGAGACCATTGGCGAGACTCTCCTGTGGGCGGAAAGCAGAATCGAGGAAGCTTCCTCAACGCTTTTGCCTCTTATGAGGTCAAGAATCACTCTGGCCTTTTTCGGCGATACCCTAGCATACTTATGTACTGCTTTAGAAACCATTTATTATCTCTCTGTCGTCTCTACCTTTTTCTGGCTTTTCTGTCACCCGAGTGACCATGGTAAGTCCTCGTGGGAGAAAACTCCCCCAGTTTATGTCCGACCATTTGTTCGGACACGAACACGGGGATAAATCTCGTTCCGTTGTGAACCGCGAAAGTCATTCCTATCATCTCAGGTATTATCATCGAGGCTCTTGACCAGGTCCTGATAATTCTCTGGCTTCCGGAAGTCTGGGCCTGCTCAACTTTCTTCATAAGTTTTTCGTGCACGTACAGCCCCTTTTTGCTTGATCTTGCCATCTGAATCTCCCTCGATTAATCCATTCCGTAGCCAATTCTTCTCGGCTTAACTATATATTTGTCCATTCTCTTGTTGTTTCTCGTCTTTTTCCCTATCGTAATCCACCCCCAAGGAGAAACAGGATGAGGGTTTCCCTTGGCCGCCTTACCTTCTCCTCCGCCATGGGGATGATCAACCGGGTTCATCGCCACCCCGCGAACGGTCGGCCTTATGCCCTTATGACGGGATCTTCCGGCTTTACCCCAGACTATAAGCTCGTTTTCAGTGTTTCCGATCCTCCCCACAGTAGCCATGCACCGCAAGTGAATCAGCCTTATCTCGCCGGAGGCAAGTTTTATCTGGGCGTAGTTGCCGTCTTTTGCGACGATCTGGGCCGACGAACCTGCAGAACGGACGAGTTTCCCTCCGCCTCCAGGCCTGATTTCTATATTATGAATAACCGTACCCACGGGAATATTCTCTATGGGGAGAGCGTTTCCGTTTGAAACTTCCACCCCGGGCCCGGAATTCAGCTCGTCACCCACTTTAAGGCCCGCGGGGGCTATAATATATCTCTTCTCACCGTCAGCATAGGCCAGAAGCGCGATTCTAGCCGAGCGATACGGATCATATTCTATGGAGATAACTCTTGCGGATACTCCGTGCTTATCCCTTTTGAAATCTATTATTCTGTAGAGTCTTTTGTGACCGCCGCCTTTTCTGAAGCTGGTAATTCTTCCATTCGAGTTGCGTCCGGAATTTTTCTTAAGCGAAACGGTAAGTGACTTATGAGGCTTCTTGGAGGTTATTTCCTCAAAATCAAACCCGGACATGAATCTTCTTCCCGGAGATGTAGGATTGTATTTTTTTACTCCCATGATCAGACTCCCTCAAACAGGTTGATTTCTCCTTCTCTGAGCTTAATGTAAGCCTTTTTAACCGCAGATCTCTTCCCTACAACCCTGCCGAATCTCTTTACTCTTTTTCCAGGAAGCACCAGTGTTCTCACCTTGTCCACCTTGACACCGAAAATCTTCTCGATCGAGTCCTGTATCTCTTTTTTGTTGCATCTTCTGTCGACGGAAAAAATATACCAGCCATCCTCTCTGGCTTGGGTGCTTTTTTCAGTAATCACGGGAAGCTTTATGATTGAACGCGGATCCTTCATGAGAGCCTCTCCTGGATTTTTTCAACCGAATCCCGCACCATAACTATGTTTTTGTGTCTAAGCAGATCGTATACGTTAAGCCCTTCATCTCTCAGTACCTTTACGTCGGGAATGTTCCTGGCCGACTTGTGGAGATTTTCATTATCCGAACTGACAACCAAAAGGGCTTGGGAAAATTCAAAATCCTTCATTAATTTCACTACCTGTCTGGTTTTTATTTCCGGAAGCTCTAAACTGTCGAGCACCACTAAGGCACCTTCGCCGAAACGGCTTGAAAGAGCGGAAACAAGTGCCCCTTTTCTTACCTTCTTCGGAATCGAGTAGGACCAGTCTTTGGGCTTCGGTCCGAAAACCACTCCACCCTTACGCCAGATCGGAGAACGTCTAGACCCCGCCCTTGCACGACCCGTGTGTTTCTGTTTCCAAGGCTTTGCCCCGCCGCCGCGAACCTCACCTCTTGTTTTGGTGGACGAGGTTCCAGCTCTTTTTTTGGCAAGCTGCCAATTGACGACTTCATGGAGCAGATGCTTTTTAACTGGAGCTTCAAAGATCTCGGAGCGAAGCTCCATAGTCCCCACCTTTTTTCTAGCAATGTCGTAGACGTCAACTTGAAGCATTCTTCGCCCCCTTTGACGTGTGCCGGAGAAGAACTGTTCCTCCCACCGGGCCCGGAACCGAGCCCTTCACGAAAAGAAGATTCTTCTCAACATCTATATCGACTATCCTGACACCCTGAACTGTTACGTTCTTTCCACCCATGCGTCCCGGCATTTTTATGCCTTTCCACACCTTGGCCGGATATGAAGCCTGTCCTATGGAACCGGGTCTCCTGTGGGCCATGCCACCGTGGGACATTGGCTGTCTTGAGAAATTGTGGCGTTTTATTGTTCCGGCAAACCCCTTGCCCTTGCTTTTAGCGGTGACGTCGAGAATGTCTCCCACCTTGAAAATGTCAACTTTTACCACGTCCCCTATCTCATAATCTTCAACAGTGGCGGAAAATTCTTTAAGCTTCGCTGTGGGATTCACCCCGGCTTTTGCAAAATGTCCCTTCATGGGACGAGTAACCCGCTGTGGTTTTACCTCTTCAAAGCCAAGCTGAACGGCTTCGTAGCCGTCTGAGTCTTTGGTTTTTTTTGAAACCACCAGACATGGACCCGCTTCAACAACGGTAGTGATGACTTTCACCATGTCGTCGTTGAAAAACTCGGTCATCCCCCTTTTTTTTCCTATAAGTCCCTGAATCATCTTTTTACGAGCCCGTGAGTTTTATCTCCACTTCCACACCCGAAGCCAGGTTTAGTTTCATAAGTTCATCTATTGTCTGCTGGGTAGGTTCAAGTATGTCTACAAGTCTTTTATGCGTTCTTATTTCGAAATGCTCTCTTGAGTTCTTGTTCACGTGAGGACCGCGCAGCACACAGTACCTGTTTATACTGGTCGGAAGCGGAACCGGGCCGGCTATTCTCGCACCGGTCCTCTTAGCGGTATCAACAATTTCCTCCGTTGAATTATCAAGAAGCCTGTAGTCAAAAGACTTAAGCTTTATTCTTATTTTCGAAGCTTTACCCATCACTCAACAATTTTGGTTACCACACCTGCTCCCACTGTTCTCCCGCCTTCTCTTATCGCAAAACGCAGCTGCTCTTCCATCGCCACTGGCG